>Ga0307945_1003168_pt1 | contig 13326 bp, 11 predicted proteins | sample OrgLakmetagen228_FD_201818 | JGI IMG/M metagenome (GOLD analysis project Ga0307945, IMG submission 201818) | Saline water microbial communities from Organic Lake, Antarctica - #228 | ecosystem: Environmental > Aquatic > Non-marine Saline and Alkaline > Saline | place: Antarctica: Organic Lake...
CTCTCACACACACACACACACACACACACACACACACACACACACACACACACACACACACACACACACTTGCACGCACGCACGCACGCACACACGCACACACACACACGCACGCACGCACACACACACGCACGCACGCACACACACACACATGCACGCACGCACACACACACGCACACGCATGTGCGCAGGATCTGCAAGGCTCTTTATGCAGTAGACAGGCCAAGAGATCATTGCCTTGTCAGAGGGAGGGAGAGAGAATGAGCGGCGAGCCTATGCTGCACATCTACAGGAACATCCTCAAGGCAGCAAAGTACTTCCCTAGCATAAAAAGAGACCGCATCATCACGGAGATTAAGGCTGACTTCAAGACAAAGAAGGTAGCTGAATATACAACACATAGGCCTACTTAGCTTTTTCTGCACTCCTAATTACCATAGGCAAGGCAGGCCTTTCCAGAACACAGGGATGACCATTTTTATGCAATGCTGCTATGAGAGATAACGACAAAACACCAGGCTGCTTTTCTTTCTGAAGCCTGGCTGGCTTGCTTTGCTCTGTAGACCTCTCAAAAGCCCATTTTTTGCAAATAAAGCACAGTGGTGAACCATCAACATTGGCTGATGCACCATCGTGGCTGACTGATACCATTATTGTTGGCTGACTCGACCAAACTCACAAAGACCAAACCTGAAGTCAAAGTTGAACTCTCGCCTAGACGCTGCTAAATGGCTCCTCTCATTTTCTCCCTCTTCTCCGTCATTGTAGGACCTTTCAGACCCTGCCAAGCTGAGCCACGCACGAGAATTGGTGAGTGAGTGGGGTCGTTGCTGTTTTGCGTCAACCATGATCCGGCTATTTGTTCTTCATTGTGTCCCTGCATCCCAACAAAACACAAAAGTTGAAGAGCGCCACCTCGTCCACATCCGAGGCGGGTGTGTGTTAAACTAGTTTCACTCATGGGACGAGGTACTCAGGGTGGCGCAATTGGTCAGGGTGGTGGTACGTTTTAAATGTTCAACAACTGGAACGATTCAACTTTACACCAGCAAGTCAATTACAGTCCCCTGCAAAAGGAAAGTAAAAGGTTACCACTTCCATTTCATTTCTACCTCGTTTCCAGTATCAATTTGACCCTTCATTTGTGATTTACACCCCTCACGCTATGCAATTATTTGCTGTTTTAAGAAGTAGGACCTCCATGTCTTTGGACACCATCAGACACCACCACCATACCTCATAAAATCTGTATTGCTTTTTGATGTGGCAGGCAGAACGAGGTCTGTCAGATCTGCAGGCCTATGTCCCTGCTGCCCGAGACTCAGGTGCGGCCTTTGTATTGGAGTGGTGGTGGTAACAGTGATAGGATCACCCTCTGTCACGACTGTGCAGGGTTGGCCAGAACTGTATATACACACTGAACTTGGCCGGACGTATAGTAATTTCGCTGTTTAGGATACCGTATGTACACAGTATTCACGTATACATGTATGGTTTTGGCCAACCCTAAGAGTTTGCTTTCTTGGTTCCTTTTCTGGCGGCTGCCACCTCATTTACTCTTTCTTGCTTCATAAGGCTATGCCCCTAAGATGATTTATCACCTTGCTGTTGTGCAGAGAGGCGGACCATCTCACATGTTTTTTGCAGGGAGTCACTTCTTAAAAAGGCACAATTAGATTTCCACCGTACTCTATGTGCCTGTGCTCTCTTTGCTCCCCTGCCTCTTGTTCTCCCCTGCCACCCACTGTAAGCCCTTTTCGAATGTTGCTGAACAAAATGTCTCCCTTTGCAGTGTCCCTGCTCCCTTTGCTTCTGTGCCACAAATTCACTTCCCTACTGCCCTGTGACATGGCTCACAGGTGGGGACATCACTGTGTCATTAAAGGGGGCTACCGGCAAAGGGTATCAGACAGAGAGACCAGAGAGAATTTCGAGTCATGGGCCAAACAGCCAGAAGAACCCTCTAGACCGGTAATGGCAACTCAACCTTTTTTTTGCCACGTCCTGTTAACAATGTAGCAAAAGATGTGGTGAATTTAAATTAAGTGTCAGACATATAGGGTGTATACATCAGAGACGGGCGAAAGCTGCGAGAGTTGGCGCTGTTATGTGACCATTCGCCACTGGTTTGGGAAAAGCGTGCCTTGTCGCAGTGCCTCGGCCAGTTGTCGTCGTATTTTGTATGGCATCACCGTTTGTGCAGTAGCAGTTGTACCTAGCTGCAGGCTGTTGACGTCCCTACTTATCTGTTCCTGCAATAGCCTTTTTGTACTCGCTCGCACTGGTCAACCAAGCTTACGAACTTTGAAAGGGCCCTATAGAAAGCGCTGTAGCTTGATAAAGAGCTGAGAGCTGCTTGTTGCCTGCAAGTTTATTGATTTATGGTTCTAGTCACTCAATTCGAGAGAGTGACGCAAGAAAGGGTAGAGTGGTGCACGAGAGGCCTAGGGCTGTTTGGTACAGATGCCATCTCTCTGCTCATGCATATTTGGTGCACAAAACTGTTGCGAACTCAAAACCAGAAATGCATACTATGAATGCCATGGCTAATTATTTGCAAGCAACTTTTTTTTTTGCTGTAGCTTATATTGAGTTTGTGCCAGAAACATTTACAATTCTTCAGGTTTGCTTAATCAAGGAAAGTTTGCATGTGTGTCCACTGTCATATATGGAGCGAGAAGAGTTACCAGTATTATCAATACAATGGTTACAATGGGGGGTGACCTTCAGCCAGGTAGTTTGGCTGATCGGCTGCTGACTGGTCTCGGCCAGCCACAAATAAATCCATAAGCTCAGAAATAAAATATGTTAAAATATGTATTATCAATACCCTACGTAAATCGACCATGATTTTGTTTCAAGCATTCTCGATAGCCCCCTCTAATATCCACTTCAAATAAGAGATGGTACATGCAGCATGATGATAGGAAAAAGGAAAAGGCCGCCAGTTCAGATACATCCTAGGTTAGAAAGCGATAAATTAAGGAAGAAATTTTCGATCTGGGGGACTTGCATCACCTAATAATGTCAATATGCAACACAGTACTACAACATGGAGGCTTGGTCGCTAGGTAGAATTCATAGCAGCAACCGGCTGTAGAAACGAGCTGCTTGGGGCTGATGCTCGCAAACTGCATACAAATAAAAGGAAGACTTTTAACATACGAATTTGAATAAGGCACAAGTCAAAAGAAATGCAGGCAGAACATAGTTACACCCTAGAAGCCTGCTAGTTAGCAAATACACATGCATGTTGAACCAAAAGGGGTACTTGCACACAAGAAAAGAAACAGAAAAGGCTGGTTGTGTAAACACAGCCAACATGATGGAGGATGCAGCACTGAGGTGTCACCATCTAAGAGCCCTTCACCGCTGTAGGTTAGTTGGAAGCCATTAACGAGGAGCTGTGTGCATAAGCACACAAACCTTGGCTTGGCTTACACACATGTAAAGTAAGTCGGAAGTTGGAAAACCACTTACTTTTCCCACTTCTCTATTTGAGCTTCAGCATCGTCAGCTGGGGCAACCCGTTGGATTTGGGCCTGCAATATATGCAAGGGCTTTTAGATGGTGTGTTAGAAGTGTGTCGGAGATGTCATGGTTAAGGTCCAGAAAGAACGGAGGAGAGAAAGAATTAGATAACGCAGCCACATTGATTGTAATGCATTCCTACGTATGCACAAGTTGGTGCATCTCCAAAGGAAAAGGAGCACTGCCAGCGCGGTGATGAAAACATGTAACGTTTGGGTTGCAGTTAGGAATTCTCTGAGTTGGTTATTCATCCTTGCCTTTTGAACACTGAACCTGCCAGGTTCTAGGCCTGATAAATTAATTAGTATTTGTATATCACTACGCTAATGGTCGGGCCTGAGGGCCTCTGAACCGCTAGCTGTGTAGTTGGCTTTCCCCCGGCGCAGCGAGCTCGCCCACCCAGTGGTGCTCTCAGGTGAGAGACCACCAATGATATTGCATTTTTGAACTTTCCACTAGTCTCCTTGCAGTCAAACTGCCTAGGTTTCTGCAGGCTGCGAACGTGCTTTGGCAACACAGACATGGAGTCTGCTTCTCTTGTGGAGTGCAAGGTCTCAAGTGTTTTTGCGCTGACTGTCTGGATGATGTTTTGCAAGTCATGTACGGTCATGTTCAAGGTTGAGGGAGGAGGAGGGTTTTGCTGAAGGTATTGTGCAGCCACTTGCTGCTGCTGTTCTGGCTTTAACGCTGAGCAATCCATTTGTACGTCATATGCGTGCAGAAAGGGAAAAGAAGGTTACATAAGTCGATTGTCTAGATGATACAAATTAACAAAAGTCAGGTCAAGTTTGCAACCAAACCCAGCAGCACACCCAAAAATTTACTACCTGCGGTACCCTAAGTGTTTTAAGCAGACAGGCTGCGGCCATTCTTAAAACACTTAGGGTACCGCAGGTAGCAAGCACATGGGAGTGCTGCCTGCTAGTTGGGTTTGGTTGTAAACTTAACTCTTGTTAGTTTGTATCATTTAGACAGTCGACTTCTGTAACCCAACACAGGTCCGGTCGTACAATACCCAATGCAATGGCGTCACTACCTGCTCTGAGGCTTCGATACCAAATGTAGGGTTACAGAAGCACTAGGCCAAAAGAACCGAACCAGTTCTGGTGGTTGGATGCCACTCTGGCACCTTCCTATAAGGAACGGGGGGACTTACACCCCATCCTAGTGGCCTCTTTGCGCACTCTGCACACTTGCAACTCTAACGTTGCATTCTCCCCTCTTTTAAACTTTTTCGATGACCCCACTGGCTTTCTTTATCGGTCGCGGGTGGACGACCACTCTGCCGCCCCTCAGACACAGAGAAAACACACCTCCCAGTCAGGCTTGAACCTAGGATTAATTGCAACAAACTTAGGCTTCTTCAATTGTATCTAGACCTATCTTTTTGCTTGGTCTATGGCGCTATTCGATCTTTTACCAGTATTCTTTGGTGGGGCTGCGGCTAGAGTGAAAATAAAGCCTTCCTCAATTAAAGCACAAATCCTTATCGGATCAGATGTTTTTAAACGGCTGTCACCAAGTACATAGCGCTTCTTTGTTTACTGATGTGTTCAAAGATATACAAGCTTACCTGGAACTGGTGTATAGGTTGCTTCTGGCTGGAAAGGAACGTATGTTGCTGCTGGTTGAGCAACTGCCGTAAGTAAAGGTTGGCTGCCCTCTCCTGTTCTAAGGCCGCTCGCACCTGAGTCGTTGTGAATAAAACCCGCCATCTGCTATGAAACAGAAGTTACAGAACACGCGCAAGCCCAATCCTTTGGACATATAACATCGGATGGAAGCAGGGAGGTGATAGAGAAAAGCCTTTTCCATTCCATTGAAAGTTGCAAATCACTAGTTGGAAATTTGACAAAAAAAACTGGTCGTCTAAGGAGGCACGACCCTTGACCACTATTAAACGGTACGGACACAATTTGCAAGGCGGTTACTCTGTTGTGGAGTCTGTTACGTCATATCGCAGCTGGAGTACAACCCAACACAGTACAAATTGAGCATCGAGAAGCAACGAATTAATACTGTTTTAACATCATTGACCGTTCAGAAGCGCGGGTATCGGCCAGAAAATATGTGACTTAGGGCGGTCAGTCAAATATGGTTCATACCTTGGCACGTGTGCAGTGAGTGTACGACGCTTGGCAGGATTGCAGTGTTTGTAGGCCCTCAGCAAAAGAAAACATTTCCTGTTCATACTGCCAGTCAACATTGCGTGCAGCGAGTGGCTAATGTGCTGAGCGGAAACGGACATAAATGGACTAGCATGTTGTAGGGCCTCAACCTAGAAAGGATTTCCTGCTCATACTTCCCAAAAACGTTGCTTGCAGCAAGTGGCTAATGTGTTAGACGTAACCGGACATAGATGGACTAACACTTTAGCTGTCAATTTGAATTTAATACCTTTGCACCCACACCCACACCCACACATGCACGCCCAAATCGACACCCACATTGCTCACCCCAACACACACCTGGCTCAGCTCAGCAACACCTGCATTTTGCCGTCGCAATCCTGTCTCGGCCATCTGCGCTTCTACCAGCTGTGCAGAGACAGAGGAAAGCGCTGCTTGTAATTGCTTGCATCTCCGCACCTATGAGATCAATCGACAAGGTCAAAGATGTGTGTGTATGTGTATGTGTGCACGTGTGCATTCTAATGCAGTTCACTCAAATTCTTGTTGGAAGGCAATCATGTTCTTGCAGTGCCTTAGCCACAACCATTTAGCACACACACACACACACACGCACACACACACACACACACACACACACCAGAGCAGCGATGCAGGTGGACGCTCCAGCAGGGGCTGTGCCCCTCAGTATTTCCCTGACCTCTTGGCTGAGGCCATCTGGTGCTTGCACACCGTCTCCTTGCAGGCCTGAGCAGTGATTCAGGCATGGGCTTCAAAGCAGTCACTTTCTACGATGAGGACGAGCGTCAGCAGCAGGTGTAGCATGTCCAGCCACAGTCATACAGATCAGCTGCAACCAAAGGTGTTCAGGATCTCAGCCCAGAACTAAGAAAATCAAAACACCACACAGGTGTGTGAAACATGGCAAGGCAAGCACCAGTGCACACAGACTTGCATGGCTGGGCAAGAAGATACAGAGCAGATCCATGGCCACCAGGCAGCAGTCACCCCTTCCAACTCACACGCATGCTGTGGTTTGAATTTTGCTAATCCCACGTGCTTTGTTACACCCACTTCAAAACTTAGCACTGGCAAATGATTCCCTTTCGCTTGTGGCTTGGAAGGCACGACCAAGAGATTTAAAGCAACAATACGCAGAGGGGCCTGCCTGTGCTTCCAACCAACCCAAATGCCCAGTGACAACCAAGTCGTAGAACCTCTCACTTTGCTGATTCAGGCGTTGCTCTATGCGGTGTACGTCTGCTGAGGTGTGCGTTTGGTACTGCTGGCCCTGCACGTCCAAGCTGGGGCTGTAGGGTGATGTGGGCGGCATCAGCACCATGCTATGCTGCTGCTGCTTATTGGCCAGGCTGTCCCTAGGGCTAGGGTGGTGGTTTAGGTTAGGGCTAGGGTGGTGGCGCTGCTGGGTGTTTGTGGATGGGTGGTTGGGGTCCAGGGCTGGACACAAGGAAAAGCAAAACAAAACCGATTGAACGAGCAACATGATGGCACTGGGAAAAACTGGTGTTTGCTGAGGTATTGCAACCTGGATCTGGAGCTCATTGAAATAAGAATGAGGCGCCAAGGGGCCGGGCACGTTCATCAAAAGCAGTTCAAGCAAAAAAGTGTTCAAGCACACGGGAGCTGCTCTTCAGACATAAATATTCAAGGGCAGCGCACACACGGAAACAATGCCCTGCATGAACACTCCTGTCCTTGTAGTACACGTAGGTGTGGCCAGAACCATATACACATATATACGGTGTATACACGGCATTTTTTACAGGGAAATCACCAAATATACGGTCATATACGGTGTACGTATATATACGGTTTTGGCCAACCCTACACACCTTACGCGCACAAGCACAGCTCGACTCTGAGACACACGTGTCCACTCACCTGGATCGATGCCACGGAGCACCCCATGCAGACGCTCTTCAAACCTGTAGCAATATGTTATTGTTTAGTTTGGATTACAAAGGCCTCCAGCCTGGCATGGCTGCTCAACCTTTAGGTCCCAATGTGATGATGCCGTGCCTGTAACGCTTTGAGTGGCTGTACATGTTCAGTGTCTGTACCATTGAAAGTGTCTGTATGAGTGCATTTCACTTTCACTTTGTGTGTGTATGTGTGGCTACCTCCCCAAGCACACCTCTAACTGCTTAATAATGGGGCATAATGAGCAGCATCAAGTCGTGCAGTGATGTTTATGCATAGCAGCATTCAGAATTCAGACACACAAGTTACCATGTCCAAGGACAACCACTCGTAACAAACAGTCATCAGACACTGAGACCCAGCCCTTAGAACAGACAGTCTTAACAGAGCAAATCCACTCACTCCTTGCGCGCCGTGTGTCCTCTAAAGTGCTTTTGGATGGAGGTGGCAGCTTTTCCAGCAGCAGGAAGCTCTGCAGCGGTTAGCTGAAGCTGCATTGATCTGTGTGCAGCATTCTGCATGGCACACAGACACACAGGGCAGCACAAGCACGGCAAGTTGGATGGATGGAAGGAAGCAGTAAGTTGAGATGTTGGAGGTTGCAGTAATCTGTGTGCAGTTGAAGCTGCAGTGCTCTGTGTGCTGCGTTCAGCATGGCACACAGACACACAGGGCAGCACAAGCATGGCAAGTTGAATGGGAAAACAGATTGAAGCAGCAGCAGCATCCCTTTTTGTGTAAACGAACAAGATGTGAGGAAGCTATTTACAACTTGATCTTGTTCTCAAGAACGGATCATGACTCAGCTTATACCCACACAAGAAATGTACGGACAGGAAGCAGGGGAACAAACAAGGCACTAAGTAGCACGCCACTGTTGATGTACACTGATTGCATATACAGGACATACTATGCAGAAATCTCAGCGAGGACTTATGCCAATTGTAAAGTGTGCACGTATGTACAGTGTGCACGTATGAGTGGTTCTGGCCAAACACAACTTAAGAAGCAAAAGAGCATCGCTGCCCCTCCATGTATCAAGTTGCTTCTTTTAAGGCAGCTCCCACAAAGCAGCTCCGCTACCCCTCCATCTAAGAGGTCATTCCCAGGTCACCCCCAGGAGGCCCCTCGTCACCTTTGTGTGCAGTTTAGTTTAGTTTAGTTTGGATTACAAAAGCCTCCAGCCTGGCATGGCTGCTCACCCCCAGGGGGCCCCTCGTCACCTTTGTGTGCAGGTCATGGGCGCTACTCATCTTCAACGCCGTAGCAGTGGCCATGCCACGTTCTGCATGGACGATGGACAGCAGTACCTGCATATTATACATACTTTGATTCCTTAGTAATGGAAGAGGTAACTTTGAAGTCTGATCCTTTTAGGGCCGTACAGCGGTAAATCAATGTTCTAGCTGCATGTACAATTATGACGATTTTTATTCCTTAATCGATGGGGGAGCACTGATTTCACAGCAACATCCTTTCCTAATTTACGCCGGGAGTGGTTATAGCCACGGCCGTCAAACACAGACCGGGCTTACAGGTTTGCACATTGTTATCCAAACTAAACTTACAGGTTTGCACAAGCACACGCGTGTCAGGACTGCTGGATCTGAGGGCTAGCGTCCTCACAGTACTGGATCTAAAGGAGGACGTTGTCATATCGCATGTAGTAATAACCACCATCCTACTCTGTAATCATCACATTTTCTATTTGTTTTCACTTCATTTCTTGCTAGCATGGCAAATGGCATATTGATGTGCTGGTGTGTAGAGGTGCTGCCGAAGGGTTTGCTTAAACAATGTGCTGAAGCTTTATGTATGTATCAACCACGCACGTAGTCATATCTGGCTGGTCAACTTATTCAGGTTGCTATTGGCTGCATATAGACTAAAGAAGCAGCTGCTGGAAGAAATGCGTGATTGCTAAAAAATACAAATTCCAGTGTGCGCCCTGTCGCGTCTGCTGTCTTCCATTAATTCCTCTGCAAAAGCTTGAAAGCCTTGAACACTAAGGTTGGCCATATTTTTGTATGTACACTGTATGATTGTACACACGGTAATTTCCCTGCTAAACTCCGTATACACACCGTATAACCGCATGTATGTATGATTTTGGCCTACCCTAATGAAGGCGGTGCGCTATGGACAGCAAGTGCAACAAATGCAGCAAAGGACGTGGTCTGGCTGTTCTTTCTAACAAACAGACTGCACACAGTACCGGTGACCTCCACAGATGACGTGCAAACTAACGACAGCTTCATTATAGGTTTCTAGGTCAACGTGAGCTTAATTACAGATTCCAGTGAGCCATTAAAACGGGGATAGGCCTTCTGCTGATCTAGCAGTGCAGCTGCTGAAACAGGAATGAAGGGACAGGGGCTGTGCTGTCGACAAAAAAGGACAGGGGCTGTGCTGTCGACAGAAAAGGACAGGGAAAAAAATTCGCAGCATTGCAACCATTGCACCCATCGTTTGACACAACAAAACAACACAATGGTGCCCCCTCTGTTCAGACCACCCTGCCTCCAAGCGAAGGTTACGAGATCATTTCTTCCGCCCACTCTGAGTGCTCGCCTCAACAGCCTGTTTTCAATGACATCGGCCTCAGCCTGTCGTTTGCCCTCGCCCTTGCTCACATGATTTTGTACAAAGGCACATACAAAGGCATAGCCACTCTTTAATCACAGAAGCAAGGTCACTTTCCCCTACTTTGAAATGGTTGCAGCTCGTTGCCCTTCCTTTTGCCTCTGTACCTTGCTGCAGTCCATATCCATTGCAGCGGCACGTGAGCAAGGCCAATGAGCATCCTTCCCCCTACCTTGACGTCAGCTTCAGCCTGTTGCCTTGCCGATCTCTCGACCCATAAGCGATGCTCAAGGGCTTCCATCATACCCACAGCTTGGAGCACTCCTGCAAACAAAGCAACAGCTCTTTCAGTTTTAAGGATGCAGTTTGGTTGCGCGGCTCATAAGGTGGCAGCCAAGGAGACCTTTCTTGAGCGTCAATTGCATGTGTTGGTCTCTGTGTTGTGTTGGGTGCAGCCACAAGTACAGCAGCATATCGACAATCTCCTGAAACGCCTACCACACCTGAAGCACACTGGTCTCTGAAGCCAAGCTCCGATGCATCCTGACCAGGCTGCAGCATTGGCATCTTGATCATGTCTTGTTCAGATTGTTTCGGCTCAGAGTGGGCTAGTTGTTGTGTCACCTCTTTTGGCAGCTCTTTAGCTTGCAGGGCATGATCTTTGCTTTGGGGTGGGCTGATGGGAGGCTGCTTCGCCTCATTTCTGTGATAGAACGAGAAACAAAAAATGCCTTACATAATTCTCATGTTCAAATTTGAAGGAATGCACATTTGACTTCAGGTTGTACACGTATGTGCTTGCACCTGTATCTGTGTGTGTATGCCTGTTTTCCGTACATATGTGTTAGTATGTGCGTGTTTGAGGGTGTACTTGTGCGTGCACCTGTGTTCTCTGTGTTTAAATGTGTGTGCCTGTGGTGAAGGTGTGGTTTTCAAGAATTCAGAGCTTGCAGGTATGCTATTCACACAAATTACAGCGCTTACCCCAGCATATGCGCTCCAGCATTGTACCAGGAGGTAGTTCCTTTGGGCGGTGGACCGCTAGGGGGCTGTATTGCACGCGAGCTCTCATCCCTGTCATATCATATCATACAGAAGGTTGCATATATTCAGGCATTTGTAAATGAGTATTTGTGTGTGTGTGTGTGTGGTGCGTGTGTGTGTATGTGTGTTTGTGTGTGTGGTGCGTGTGTGTGTATGTGTGTGTGTGTGTGTGTTGTGTGTGTATATGTGTGTGTGTGTGTTTGTATGTGTGTGTGTGTGTGTGTATGTGTGTGTGCGTGTGTGTGTGTTTGTATGTGTGTGTGTGTGTGTTTGTGTGTGTGTGTGTATGTGTGTGTGTGTGTGCGTGCGCGCCCGTTTGTGTTTTTGTGTGTTTATGTGTATGTGTGTGTATGTGTGTGCGTACGGGTGTGTGTGTGTGTGTGTGTGTGTGTGTGTGTGTGTGTGTTTGTGTGTGTGCCCGTGTGCAAACGCATGTATATGTGTGTACGCATTTGTGTTTGTTTGTTTGTGTGTGTGTCTGTGAATGTTTTTCAGCGCACCCCCACGGCTCGCCTACGCAAAGGGGAAAGATGTGTGAGCCAGCGTTGTAACATGAATTCGACATGTATCAGAGCCTTGTGTAATTATATATTATATATTAATTGATCACGGCGCTTAGAATGAGCACACCTAAAACCTTGCACGATCCTTCTCCTTCCTCTTCTGAGAGCAGTAGCAGCAGTGATGAAAACTGCAGGGCGAGAAGGAGGCACAAAGGGGGAAGGAGGAAAGGTTAGGCCCCGGTCAAACATGGTCAACACACACACACACACACACACACACACACACACACACACACACACACACACACACACACACACACACACACACACACACACACACACACACACACACACACACACACACACACACACACGCACACGCACACACACACACGCACACGCACACGCACACACACACACACACGCACACGCACACACACACACACACATACACATACACACACAAACATACACACATGTTCAGGCAGAAACGGGAGCAATATTACGAACGCGTGCACAATATTAAGAGTGTGATGACGCTTTTTAGAAACATTACACTATGCATCAACATGCAGGCCAATCAACGAGGGGATTTATCAGTGCAGCTCCTTTCCCATTCACTGAGCTCCCAGGATCAGGCATGCCCCCATGGCGAGGTACGTTCAACAACAAGGTTGCCAAAAAACAAATGCATTGCAACTGCTCCTCACACAACATGTATCTTGTATGCACAGTACAAACACAGTTCTGTGTGCATCATCAAGCACTAGCCTATTCTTAAGCTCAATTTATCATCTGCAACACCTTTCAGGTGTGTTGGCAACGCTGGAACTGGCATACAGACTTAAGTGCACCATTGTGCCCTCGCTCATGTTCACGCACGTTCAACACACATGCAGGCATGCACCCCGCTAATTCCCACCTGATGCTGCATCCCCAAGGAGCACCCGTCCCCATGCACGCCCCAAGCCCCCCTCTTCCTCCTGTTTACCCACAACTCCACCCCTACCACAGCAACCAGGCCCAAGCCCTAAGCCAAGAGGCATGCTGCTACAGTAACCCCAACTGGGTACAGGGAGGGCAGCCAGAACTCCCTCCACCCACACACCCCGCCTTTGCTGCTCCCCCTTGTTTTGGTAACACGCAGCCCGTCCTCCCCTCAGGCACTGGCGCCCATTATCCCCAGCCCCTTCACCCTCCTAGTACAGCCTACCCTTTACACAGTTCACACATGCCTGCCCATCATTCTGTACCGGCAGCAGCAGCAGCCGCAACGTCTGCAGCCTCGTGTCCCTGGCCTGCCCCCTTACAGTACCAGCACACACAGCACCACCTTGCAGTACCGCCTTACCAGCATGAACATCAGCCATCCAGTGCCAGCCTCCGCCCCTCCGTAAACTCCAACTCCCAACCCTCGTGGCAAAGAAGCTACCAGGGAACTTTTCATCATCATACGCAGCAGCAGCAGCAGCAGCCGCACGGCACAGCAGTAGCGACCACCTATGTTGAACCACAGGTATGAACAGAACAGGCTGATTTGACGTGCTATTGTCACCTGCACCCCCTCTCTCTCTCTCTCTCTCTCTCTCTCTCTC
>Ga0307945_1003170_pt1 | contig 13323 bp, 18 predicted proteins | sample OrgLakmetagen228_FD_201818 | JGI IMG/M metagenome (GOLD analysis project Ga0307945, IMG submission 201818) | Saline water microbial communities from Organic Lake, Antarctica - #228 | ecosystem: Environmental > Aquatic > Non-marine Saline and Alkaline > Saline | place: Antarctica: Organic Lake...
AGCACCATCATCACAGCGCAGACCCCAAAGGAAAAGAAGATGTGAGATCCTCGATATACCCCATGACCTTCCTAGCCTAAATCTGACCCCCTTGCGCACCACGCACATTCAACAAGAACTCTGGACTTACAAGAAGGATAATGCCTTTTCAATGACACCCACAGAGGCCATCAACACACTCTACTATAGATGATATGGACATCCTGCACATAGATAATTGGAGGTTCTTCACCCCCAAGAAAAGAGACAGAGATGATGCACCCCAAAGACAGAAACAATACCACACATACAATGCCCATATGAATATTGAAAGATGGGCCCTACCCCTTTTTAAATCAGTTGGACTAGTGCCCAAATCCAGTAAGACTTTTGCCCGGAGCCAAATTAAGTGCGCAAGCTGTGAAATTTGCTCCTACCATCTAGGAGTTGAATCTCCAGACCTCTCCCCACCTTTTAAATACATTTACATCTGTGACGTCTGCAACCGTACCTACCACTGGCAATGCTTGCTTAAAACAAGCTGCTGCAACGCCACTGAAAGGGAAGCTATTGATGCCAATGATTCATGGGCCTGCCCTGCCTGTATCAAATTGAACCAATGAAAAGAAAAAACGTATCCTCTACTCTCAGAAAAGAGAGATTGTGGAGGTCTCATGGAACCCAACCTGGGAGCCAGAAGAACTACAAAAAATATGAGAAAGCTTCAAGCAGAGCCTCAAAAACTATGAAGAGCAAATCACCGCGTCAAATTTATCTCAGCCCGCACCAGATAAACACCTAAATGATCTCCAAAAACAAGGTTTCTCTGCCACCCAAGAGGGCAATACGTACCAACCCTACAATGTCGATCTCCGAAACAAAGTCAACTTTGACATGCAACCCACCAACCCACAGGCTGACATTACGGCCACAGGGCATTGTGAATACTGGATCACAACCATTGATCTCATGAAGTATGAAGTATCAAGAAAAGAGTATCCTATCTTCCCCAGATTACACTATGCTTCCTGAAGTGTACACTGACACAGTAGCCTGTACTCACAATGTCGACGGAAAGTGTAAAGGTATGCTTATTCCCGAGCGCCTTCACATACTGCAAAAGGCCTTTGATAAGGCAAAGTGCAGCGGCCTACACGGCCACATTAAACCTCCACCCATTAGCTTTGCATCAGAGCTCGTAGGCCTCATTGCTCGTAAAGACATCTCGACCTCTAAACATGCGAACAAAAAAAAATAAAAACTCTTTCTCCCGGATACTTCCCTCCCACATCACCGCCGTCTTTCAAAAGTGGGCCCTGGTCACTAAAGAAAAAAAGGTATTCCCCCTCGACTATGACCCCAATTTCCCCCATTACTGGAGTGAGCACCCAAGGGATAGAGTGTTTGGGGCAAACACCAATGCCTTCTCCTCCCGATTCTCTGAATTTTCATCTGCCATCCCATTTACCATGAAAACACCATGCTCATAGCAACAAGACACGCCATCTACTCTGCTGCTGTCAACACAGAGGAAACAGCCACATTCATGCTCCTCCCTTCCTGGAACACAAATATGACCACAAATCCCTATGCATCACTCTGCCACAAATATCCACACATGTGTAAATTCCTGGGCACCATCCCATTAAACCAACTCCAATATGTGAAAGTGCCCTTCTGGAACAACATACAATTACCACTTTCCAAACACACCTGGGAATTGAAGATCATTGCCATATGGAACACCAAGGGCAGGGTTTGCCTCAATGCTCACAACAAAGACTGGCTAAAAGAACTTGCCAAAGAAATTCCTGAGGCAAAGTGGGAAATTCAAAACATAACCATCCCTACCAAACAGTCTTAGTTTCCGGACAACCCTCAGGACTCAATAAATAAGCTACCCAATGACTACCCTCAAGCCTCAGAAGGCCCAGATAAAACAAGTGCCCTGCTGATTAGCACTGACCAACCTCAAAATTGTAATATCGACGAAGCACCCCAAATAGCTCCAGCCAAAACCTAACCCGTAAGGTAAAAGATTGGCGGGATTGGACCTACACTGATTGCAGCCTCCAAAAGAATGAAGTAGGGCAAGACACCGGATCAGGTGTATACCAACCTCACTTAAGCGTTTCCCACTATGTGAACCCAAAAGGCATGGGTATAACCAACACCATCTCATGTGCAGAGCTAGCAGCTATAGCAGCTGCAGTCATACACGGCTACTTATATATGGCCACAGACAGCCTTACATCACTGCACCAAATCAAAAAGCAGCTCTCACACCCGAATCTCCATCGCCACCACATCCAAGGAGATGTCCTTCAATCCATTGCTAAAGCGATCTGACAATCACCATCGCCCGTCCAGTTTTCAAAGTAAAGTCCCACGCCGGTATTATAGGTAATGAGCATGCCGACGCCCTTGCTAAACAGTCAGCCACCACCTACTCCGACATCGCTGACACCTCCATCAAAACAGCAGGCCCTGAGGGAAATCCCTTCTACAACATCCACTGGCTTGCAAAAGAAGACATAGAAAACCAAACACAAAGCCATAATCATACCCATACGACAAACATGGCCCATTCTCCTCCCCCAAAGCTTTCGTACCTACCAAACCACTGTAACGCCCTTCAAGCACACATGCATCTTTTCCATAAACTGGGATTTGCCAAAACTGAAGCAAACTACCATGCGTAATACCAGACCCTCATAAAGGACGGCACTGCCAATGGAGCCACTAGCAATGCTTACCTAACATCATCCAATGTTTCTTTTAAGAACAAATGTATCATCATGAAATACAGAACAGGCATTCTATATAACTAAAAGCATGCGGTATTGTTCAAACTCTCAACAAGTTAAACTTGCCCCCTCTGCCCACAAGTAGACAGTGCCCTGCACAACCTTTCTGGGTGCCAACACACGCAAATAAGGAATATGATCACCGAAAGACACAACTTAGCATGCCGCATGATCTTTAAGACTATCAGCAAAACAGGCTCCTTAGGGTCATGCGTTGTCTCCAAGGATATAGGCAGCAACGGACGGATGATCATGCAAAATCTTCAGATTCCGAAAACAGCTGAAAGTAGAATTGTTCCCAAATGGCTCTTCCCACCCCGCTTCCCAGATAAAGACAGATTCACCTCCAGCCGCCCAGATTTTGTGCTGGTTACTCCCATTGCTGCAAAAACACAAAAACAACAAACTAATGTAGGGGGGTGGGTTCTTCAAAGTGGCAGGGAGCAATCGAGGGAGACCGGGAGCACCTCAGCAGCACCGCCGGCCACCAATGGAGCCACCAACCCCAGACAGCACCGACCTAAAGACCTCAGCAAACATCGGCGTGACATCCACCTCGTCGAGGTCAAGTATTGTGAAGACACCAGACCTCAGAACCAGCTGAACGCCGCAAAGGAACAGCACAAAGACCTTAACAATTTTCCAAGGAGCCTTTGTTACTCTCCACATCATCTTTTTGGGTGTGGGTGGCACCATCTAAAACACTCACACTCTAAAAACCTTTCAAGGAACTGGGTTTTGATTCTCAGAGAGTTAAGAAACTTGCCTCCAAGCTCCATGTGCACTCTGTGAATTCGCTGCTAAACTTGTCCATACCAGACGTGCCCTTTCCAGTACTGTTATCAACTCTCATCAGGAGCCAGTTTTAGGCCAAGCCTGCAACCCTCTTATCCCCATTGATTTTTCCTTTCCTGTTCACGGTGGAGGAGCTTTACGGTACTCGGTACCAAAGTGGCTACTTTTCCCTAATTAATGTGGGGAGTGGCTTTCCCTGCCTGCGTAGTTTTTTCTTTTTTTCATTTTCTGCTTGGAACCAACAGCAGCCAAGATGTAATGATGTTTGTTCTGCACAGGGAAGGCACACTGCTGTTCGTGTAAATTTCATTTGTGCTCAGGCAAGATGAATATACTGCGGTACAAAATCTGACATCCGTTCATTATTAGGAAAAAGATGGCAAACCAAGACTGACAAGTGGCCAGATGGTTGTTGTGCACGTTAGGGTCCACCAATTCAGCTTCTCTCCAGACACCTTTTTATAGCACTAGCCCCAACCTCAGCGGATGCACAGCTAATACACAGGAACCATCGAAATTAGCAGAATTCGAGCTCAGAAACTCCAAGTCATGCTTAAATGGTGCTGTGAATCTTGCAGCCAGAACACACCCGGGCCCGACACAGCAAAGACAACCATACAAGTGCGCTGCCCCCTCCGTGATACTTTGCAGGAAGGTCTGAGGGCTTGGCTCAGGAAGCCTGCGCAGCTTCCTGTAGCTACCGAACGTACCTCTAAACTTACCTCTAAAACTTAACACACTGCACTTCAGGGCCCCCAAACTTTTCTGCCCCGATGAAAGTTTTGGTTAGGAGCCTATGCCGAGTTTCAGCCCATGGGGTACATTGAATGGGCCTGAGGAGGCTTGTCAGATCATATCACCGTCACTGCAAAGTATAAGACTCAGCACACAACTAACTGGGTTAAAAATGATTATTTGCTGTCACTGATTGGGTGTGACAGGCTTGTGGGAAGTTTGTGGAAAGTACTAGTAGTGACTAGTAGTTAACGCTAGGGGCCTACGTTCCCACGAGGGAGCCTTCACCAAAAAGGAGAAAGAGATCGCAGATAGTGCAAACACTACCGGCATGGATTAGGAAAGGATATTGTATGGTGTTCTATACCACCCAATGGATGCAGAGACACACGCACATCCCCCACCTGGAGAATGAAAATCAGGCGTTTTACAGCGGGGATCAGGTGGTTGGGAGGCAGAAGCCTGCAACACCACCAGAAGTATTGCTTAGATATTTGTGGCAGTCGTGTTCAATGTCTTGTCTCATCTGTATGATTTCTGGTGCATGTAGGCTTAATTTCTTAATGATTGCTGTGGCATGTAGTCCAGTAATTCCAAGGCTGTGGAGTGATTTCCTTGTGTGGCTGCTGGATTTTGCCTGTTGCTCCTATCAGGATGGTGTGAAGGGTTTAGCGGTGTCCGAGTAAGCGAGGTGTTAGCAGCTTATGTTGTTCTCGTGCCTTTTCTGATTGTTGAGTAGGGGAAGTGTCTACACAGAATTTAATTTTGATTAATATATATCGCGTTTGTTTGGCTGTATGTGTCTTGGTCTCATAGCCAGGGGTATGGATTGGTAGTGCCATCTGTTAGGTTATCATGGGCAACTCTTCTTTCATTATTGGTAGACCTAGTTTGATACGTGTTTGTTGGGTTTTGTTTGGGGTATGCTTGCTGGGTCAGAGTAACTATGATTACATCTGGCTTGCTAAATTTCCGCCACAGTTGTGCATTGAGATTGGAAGGTAAGAGCCAGGTCGGAAATTTCCTTATGTATGTCTCAGCAGAAGGGCGTTCAATAACGTCTTGTTGGATCACTCTCCTAATCATTTTTCCCATTGTTGCACAGCTGCCTACGTTTGCGCTAGCAGGCAAGCACCCTGTGCACCTTGTTGGATCACTTTCATAATCATTTGTCCAGCAACGTTGTGTTTATTTGTCATTAAATTACTTATAATGGGATGGCTGCAGCCTTACATCATGTGGTAGGTGCCATCTAGATTTTGGCGGATGGGGCAGATTGGTGGGCCTTCTATATGGTTGTATTGAGTGGCACGCCTTTGGTTGTATATCAAATATGTGCGGCAGAGCATGACACTTTCTTTTCTCCAGAGGTGACACCTGCATTTGTCTAATAGGAGCTACATGTGTTTCTTGACAATACGTTCCTTGATCAATTAATGCTATTTTGTATTGCATTTCGTGGACTGGTGCTTTGAAACTTTGTATAGTTTGTGCGTGCATGTGCGCTTTACAGCATTGAGAAAATAGAAAGCCTCAACCATTCTAGACGTGCCTTTTCCAGAACCATTACCAACTTTCATCAGGATACAGTTTCAGGACATGAATCCTGCAACCTTCCTAACCCCCATTGACGCTTTTTTTCATTGTGATGGAGCGCGGGATCCGAAAAAAGGGCAACTTGAACTCCCTTCGATGTATGTGGGAGTGGTTGGTTTTAGAATGTCTGCGTAGTTATTCTTTTCTAACTTTAAGATCATCTATCACACCAATATGATAGCTAGCGTGTTTTGTATGTTCTCAATTTCCAGCAAGGCCCAGCATACTTAGATGAGTAACAATCTTGTTCTCCACATAGTTCACAGGTTCTTATTGGGTCCAAATGTATGACAAAGCAGCCACAGGTTCAGATTGATCCATCAATTGCACTAAATAAATCAAAGGCTAACTGGCATGCTACATCAGTGACATGGACGAATCGTGTATTTCGCCTTAAATGTTATGAATGTGTTCAACAGTTATGGTGATCAACGGTTTTGGGTGTTTATTTTTTCCTTGTAACAAACTCGTTTTTTCTCTGACATCCATCATCCCTGCTACACGGCTCATACCTGCAACCCATGCTCAAGTTGAACATGATACGTTGACAAACGTTAGGTAGCTCCCTTTGGACAAAAAGCAGCATCTACGCTTGTTACAAGACCTTTACGGACAAAAAAGGTGTTTGCATTGTTCTCAAACACCTCCAATCTCCAATATAAAACAGTATGCGGCGGTGCTCCCTGTTTGGTAGCAAAGCAACCCTCTTAAATAGCAAAGCAAATTACACTGCCTGCCAAAGGCGACATAACAAAATGCGGCATGAGTATCCTAGTGGGCGTCCTTCTGAGAGTGCACATGGAGCAAGCTTGGAACAATGCACATGGGGACAACGCACATGCCTGCAGTGTATCTTTGCCCAATCAGGGGAATCAAGACGGTGCACTCACGATCAAAGGGATGGTGTGGAGAGAATATGTCTCCTTGAAGAGATGTTTGTGTGGTTTCTGCCTGCGCGGCGCTCAGATGATTTTGGGGCCTAGTGCGTGTTGTTACGTGGATATATGTATCGCACGAAGCACAGAAATGGCATCTGTCGGGCGGTTCACGTGTCGTCACAATATTTGATCTCAATCAGGTGGATGTCAGGTTGAGTATGCTGAGATCAGTGGGCCGGCTAGCGGTGCTCCTGAGGTGCTCCCGCCAGTTTCCCTCAGTTGCCCCCTGCCACTCTGAAGAAACCCCCCCTCCAAAAATACATTTGTTGTAAAGGTGTTTTGCAGAGATCGGAGCAGCCAGCACAGCATCTGGACGGCTGGCGGAGGATGTATCTGCTCTTATCTGCTTTTATCCGAAAAGTGAGCTAGATCTTTTTTTATACGCCTTGATAGATTATCAAAACACAAACGTTGCTGTTGTTCAGCTAAGTACTTAAAACCCTAAGGTGTTAGGTTTCTCCCGGAAGTAGGATGCGTAAGCCAAAAAGTGTTCATCAGGTGGGAAATGGGTGCAAGAAGCCAGCAATGAGGGAGCTCCTTGAGATAAAAGTTTGCAAAAACATTCTTCAAATGTGCGAAGGTTCTCAGGACTGACATATACTAGGGAGCGTATTCCATTTTATTCCTTTGTTAGATGGTTGTCCTGACTTAAAAATCCAGTTACCTCTGCATTGGCAAAGAAAGGGGACGCCACAATGTAGCTTCTGGAGCTTCGTTACAGCGTGTAAAAGATGTTGGGTCAACCCCCGCGCCCAGATTTCGTCCCCCTCCCAACTCGCGCAATATGTGAACAGGTTTTTCAGTTTTTTGCAGCAGGTTTTTGGCAACGATCGATTCCAAAATTTGGCATTTGGCGAAGTGGAAAGCTACTGTAGAACCATGGTGATTTAGTTTGGGTATTTCTAATAGAGGGGCCCAAATTTCCGCCCGCCCAAATTTATGCCTGCAAAACTTTTTGCCTTTTTGTTTCCGGTTTTATAAGACCTCCTCCTGTGCACTCGCTTAGCACCATGCAGTCCCGTTCTTGGTTTAAGAACGCGACCAGAACTACTTCAAAGTCGCGGACTACAGCAACATTACACGAACGGACTTCCCCTCACTGACAGGGCTTTCAAGTTCATAACTGCGCTGTTAAAAAAATTTACCTAACAGTGGCGTTAAACTGCATCAAAAAGTGACCATCCTCCTCGTCGGTCTCCATGCAGCCACAGAAACGACGGCGCATGATAACTGCACGGTTCCTGAACGGAATTAAGTAAGAAAAAATAAGTTCCGCATTTTGAGGCCGTCACAACGTGCTGCTCTGCAGCCCTTCTCGTCAACAAATCCGATCCTCACAGCAGACCCATGGTGATTGAGTTTGGGTTTTTCTTTAGACTTTCATTTCAGACTTTAATACCTGCTAGTAGTTCTAGGATGGGGATCAATTACCCTGGATGTAAATAATTATGGGACTAATCATCTTCATATCCCCGGAAACACTGAGAAATTCCGAACGACCGTGAAATCCCGTGAAATTAGCGTTTTCTTTTTTCCTCCCAGCAATGTGCCAGGTACGTCACACACACACGCGCGCACACACACACACACACACACACACACACACACACACACACACACACACACGCACGCACGCACGTATATGTACACATACAGATACATTCAAACGCACACACACACACACACATATACACATACATGCGCTTATACAGCTGCGCGATGAATGCTGGCGCCGCAGCCAGAGCAAGAGGAGCGAACAATTATCTAAGCGAAGATTGGTTCAGAGTGATGCTTCTCCCACACACCAGGTCAGTGCTGGTGATTTGGCGAAAGGGGCTTAACTGATTTGGCAAAACAGGTCATCACCCACGGTACACACCTCTTATTTGGTATCTTTCTGCTTGCTCCCTTGCGGCTCACTGCATCCAAACAGCAGAACGTGAGTGCGGCCTCTTCATGGTCTACCTTGCTATATATTTTATGTAATTTCATATTGAATTCCCAGATTGTATTCATTTTTGTCAATTTCCAAGCACATCTTAAGCCTCAATACTAAGGCATGTTTCCTCTACTTCCTCTTCCCACCATAAGTAAGTTGACATCAGGCTGCCCATTTATGGTAAATGGGCCCAAAAACACAACCACAGTTTCCTTTTACTACCCTTAACCTTGCTTATTCAAAGCATCAGGTCAACTGGACAACACAGCAGGCCACCCCAAAATTTGCACATTTGTATTGTTCCAGGTCGATGTCAGGCAGGCCAACCGTGACACGGTAGAGCAACAGCACATGACAAATTATTACAAGGGACTTTTACTGTCTCAGGTCGATGTCAGGCAGGCCGTCCGTGACACGGTAGCGGAGCAGATGAGTGGCCTCCAAACTGGCAAGCGAAATGGGACCTCATACGGTAAGTGACTGTGACTGCATGCTTGCGTGCGAATGCGTGCGACGCATGCGTGCGCGCAGATCGTGCTTGCTGATCACGCTCGCTGTAATCAGTGTCCTACTGCCCTCTGGTGCAAAATTCATCTCATACACGCCATGTATGACCAGATATTATCGTGCTTGCTGACCGTGCTCGCTATACTCATGAGTACATGGAACCAAAGATCCTCACCTGTGACCTGATGCTGACGATCTCAAGATGAGCAGCATGTCCTTTTCCACTGCGTCAATCCCCACGTGATTTCTCTCCCCATCTCTGTTTCACCAAACAGGAGCCCACGATGTGTCTAACTTTTTGTAGCCAAAACAACAACAGGCTACGTTTTTAACTTCATTAACTAATTGCTTTTTATGAGCAGGCTAGCAGTCACACTTCTTGACTGAAGGCCTTTTTTGTAAAACTTGTAATTACTCATTGTCTGCTGCCCTCTGGTGCAACACCCAGCTCGTACATGCTTGCGTGACCAGCTGTGCGGAATTTATCATGCTTGCTGTTTCACGTGTGCGTGTGTGTGAGGGTGTGTGTTTGTGTGCATGCGTGTCGTGTATTTGTACATTTCAGGGGGAGGCGTGGGGTGTATTTACGTATGCATATGTGTGCAGGTAGCGTTCTACTGCCTTCTGGTATAATAACCAGCACTGAATCCCTTCGTAGTAAGTGAGGATTTTTGGGTAATTGCTTGTGTGTGCAGGGGGCGTCCTGCTGCCCTCTGGCGTAGCAAGCAGCATACCCTCTTGTTGGTTAGACGACGAGGAGTTTGAACGCGACATCCAAGCCTTTACAGAAATTGAGGTTGAGGAGGTAGGTCTGAAACGGAGGCAAATTGGCCTGGGTGGTCTGCTTCGTAAAAAAACAGAAACGTGCTCTGGGTGGTGATCCTGCTTCGTTCAGAGCAAAAACGTGCTCTGACGCTAGGGCGAGCCTGGACCGCTTCCTTTGCCAGTGCCAGGTACTCTGTGTTACACCTTTATTAGCCACTCTCACAGGTTGCAAAACGCCCTGTCTTAGCAGCAGCAGCAGCAGCAGCAGCAGCAGCAAAAAGAGGAAGAAAAAGCAGCAGCAGAACAAAAAGAGGCAGAAAGAACACAGCACAAGCTGCCCTTCAGTTGGCACAACGGCAAGAGCAGCCGCAACGCAAAGAGGCAGAAAGAGCAGCAGCAGAACAAAAAGAGGCAGAAAGAACACAGCACAAGCTGCCCTTCAGTTGGCACAACGGCAAGAGCAGCCGCAACGTGAGGAGGCAGAAAGAGCAGCAGTAGCAGCTGTACGAGAAGACCACATCACAAAACAAGGCGTTTAAGTTCATCGCCTGAGCAGGTTGTCACTAGGCGCCTTGAGCAGCAGCTGTAGCAACACACATAGTTAGGGGCTAGACATCGGTCACATTATTGCCCACCGCAGGTCACCATTCTTAAGTGACTCGCACTGCAGGTCACTAGGCGCCTTGAGCAGCAGCTGTACGAGGAGGTCATAGCACGAGAGCTAGACGAGTGGGAAAGGCTTGAGGCCCAAGCAGTGCAAGAAGCAGGTGGGACCTATTTTTTGTTTGTGTGTGTGTGTGTGTGTGTGTGTGTGTGTGTGTGTGTGTGTGTGTGTGTGTGTGTGTGTGTGTGTGTGTTGTGTGGGTGTGTTGTGGGTGTGTGAGTATTTGTATGCATGCGAGTGTGTGTGTGGGTGTGGGTGCGTATACGTGTGGGTGTGGGTGTGGGTGTGGGTGTGGGTGTGGGTGTATGGATGTTGGTGTGGGTGTGCGACAAGTGTATGTGAGTGCGAGTCTGTGTCGATTTCTGTGTACGTATTACCGAACAAGATGCAAGTTTGTTAGATTTGTACATACCGTACCTTTCTTAATTCACCCCGGGTAAATGTCGTTTTTTGCCCTCCGGATTGATGCCGGCATCGTATTATATATATTTATTCAGAGGATCCGGGGTTAACCGGGGTTAGCGAAAATAAAGTTTGGTGGGTGAGTGAACAGTGATGAGCGGAGAAGGCCCCTCCGCCCCCCCCGCTCCCCTCCCATGCCCCGCCTCGTCCTCAGCACCAACACCAGCCCCGGCGTTAGCAGCACCGGTTGCGCCCAAAGGTGTGTTCCAGCGGACGCTGCAGCGGACGTTTGACAGCTTCTTTAAGTCGGCAGCGACAGCAGAGGAAAAAGCAGCGTTGCAGCAACAAAAGGAGGAGCAACAGAATTCCAACCAGGCTGCAGCAGGCAAAAGAGGAGAGGGCTCAGCGTGAAGCAGCACACATGCAGACGCACAAACTCGCATGCGCATACACACACACACACACTCACACACACACACACACACACACACACACACACACACACACACAAACTTGCATGCGCATACACACACACACACACACACACACACACACACGCACGCTAGCACGCACACACACACACACACACACACACACACACACACACACGCACACACACACACACACATACACACACACACACTTGTATGCACAACACGCTTGCACATGCACAACAAGCGAGAAACGAAAACACACATGCACACGCACATTCGCGCATGTGCATGCATACACCTGCGTATACACTTGTACAGGCACTGGCTGGGCTAAATGCCCACCGGGGTTGGTGCGGGGAAGGCTAAAATATTTAATTACAGGGTCCGGGGTTACCCGGGGTTACATTTATTATTTCTGAAATTTGGGCATCGGAATGAGTACGGTAAGGTACGGTATACCTTATGCACAGACTCACGCAAATTTCCCAATAATGCGTCTATCGGATGCATTGGTAAGGTGTGTGTCGAGCACAAATCTCATATCCAATCTTTGGAGCGCTCTGAAGGATCAGCTTTTGTATGGAAAAAGGCTGGGCTTCTAAGCAGCCTGTGCACCCTATAAACATGACTTGCTCGTCCTGCCCCACTCGATTGACGGACAGCCTACAGGGTGTCTCTCTGCTTTTTTGGCCGCTAACGCACCTTGACAGGCACGTGCTCTGGTGTGAGGTACCGCACATTGAAGCGCTCCAAAAGCGTGACTCGCTCATCCTGCCTCACTCTGTTGGCCACTTGCCCGTACGCAACATCGATGCCGTACACCTATACAGCATGCGCCCAGAAATGTGCCACCCTTATATGCTCCACACACACACACTTCAATAACTAAAATGCCTTTCGTCCCAAAGCAGGATAGTGACCGTACAGGCTGGTAATTGAGCCTGACCTTGGCTGAGTGCAATGACCTGGCCCCTTGACATGAATTGTAAATACCGTATGATGAGAGAATCCACATTGGGCTTCACAGCTCACAATAGAAATGCACCCAAACTTCAGCGTGTATAACCCATTTGCGGTCGTATCTTTTTGCATGAACCCCAAAAGTTGCTAAGGTCAAAAGGCATCCTGGAGATTTTAATATCTGGAGTGGCCGCGAAACTACATTTATGATTGCAACAAGGCCAGCACCTTCCGCTGTCACTCAACTTCGGTTTAGGGTTGGTCATACGTGCATATGTATGTCGTATGACCGTGTAATGGAAAAACATTACCTGCTACAAATACCTTACATGCACTGCATGCACACAGACACATCATACTCTGGCCAACTACATTTCTAGTTACCGTACCAACGCTTGAACATTGCGCTTTAATTATCTTTTTTGGAGCAATGGAGACGCGCAATGAATATTTTGCTACACTTGAAATCGGGGTGCGCAATCGGGTGCGCAAGCGGGAAATTATTCCGGTGAGAGCCGGTGCGCAATTGTGCGCAATCGCAAAATTAATTAATGTTATAAATTCTGGGTAGGCAATGAATAGGTATGTGCGTGCCATCCCGCGGGAGAAGCGGGAGGACGTTGCGCGCGAGCAGCAGCGTTCCAAGCATGCCATCCGGGATTAGCCCCAGGACAGAGAGAAGGAACAACAACAGAACAAACATGCGTTCTTTCCTTGCATGACCTCAGTAGTGGCTGTAACAATGTACTAGCTCATTGTGGGTTGCGCAATGCTCAAGTACCCGCGCAATGCTGGTACCTGT
>Ga0307945_1003172_pt1 | contig 13319 bp, 18 predicted proteins | sample OrgLakmetagen228_FD_201818 | JGI IMG/M metagenome (GOLD analysis project Ga0307945, IMG submission 201818) | Saline water microbial communities from Organic Lake, Antarctica - #228 | ecosystem: Environmental > Aquatic > Non-marine Saline and Alkaline > Saline | place: Antarctica: Organic Lake...
TCGTTGAGACATACACATACACACACACACACACACAAACACACACACACACACACACACACACACACACACACACACACACACACACACACACACACACAACTGTGTCCCTGTGGCGCCTCAACACGCGTAGACACATACAAATACACACACATACACACATACACACACAACTGTGTCCTTGTGGCGCCACAACATGCGTAGATACATACACATACACACACATACACACATACACACACACGCAACTGTGTCCCTGTGGCGCCACAACATGCGTAGAAGACGCTCCTACACCCTCCCAGTCAAGACTGGTCACCTTGTCCAAAAACTACCGCCAAACAAACACGGTAGCCCATTCGTATAATATCGTGCAAGAATTGCAGATCTCACCTAAATTGGGCGCTAGCCACTGTCCTCCTTATTACCTGATTACCTGATTGAGTACTGATCGATTACCTGATTTCATTATTACCTGATTGGGCGCTAGCCACCGTCCTCCTTATTACCTAATTACCTGATTGAGTACTGATCAGTATAGGGTACTGATATATTACCTGATTACACTATTATAGGGTAGGCCAGCACCACACATATATAGATATATACGGTGTACATACGGTATTTTTAGCAGGGAAATCACCATACATACGGTCATATACGGTGCAGATATACGGTTCGGGCCAGCCCTACATTTTTACCTGATTGGGCGCAAGCCACCGTCCTCCTTATTACCTGATCACCTGATTGATTACTGATTGAGTACTGATTGAGAACTGATTGAGTACTGATTGAGTACTGATTAAGTACTGATTGAGTACTGATTGATTACTGATTGAGTACTGATTAATTACCTGATTACATTATTACCTGATTGGGCGCTAGCCACCTTCCTCCTTGGGCATCGCTCCACACCAGAGGTTTGTCGGTGAGCTGATTGTAAAACGCCTGGGCCATGAGCGACCAGGGCTCAGACAGAGAATCAGTCAGAGGAAACAGCCTGCGTACAGTGTGAGTGCAAATATGATTAATGTTGCATTTGGAATGTTGCATTTGGAATGTTGCATTTGGAATGTTGCATTTGGAATGTAGCATTTGGAAAGTTGCATTTGTCAACCCAATAGTTAGGCATTAATATGTGAAAAAGGCATGCCTGCTTGCCTGATCTCCATTGATTCGCTCTAATGCTGGGATCAAAACACACTGCCGAGTCACAGGAAACAAGCAAAATAGTCTTCACCAATCGCACCTGAAAAACTCTGGCCCAGCACCCACATCTCCTGAGATGTCCAGCAGCAGTGTTATCAAAGCACCGGCCAAGCCGTCCTGTGCGAGGATGTACGATTGCACAAATTTCACCAAATAATGCATACTTTGTTGCACAGAACACCACACGCACTGAATTCCGTGCCAAAAGCACAACGTCATTGGAACCGCACGTGAGAGATCGCAGGCAGGTGTCCTATGAAAGTGTACCTACAAACCCAAACCCCAAAAGTAACTGCCTGCCACTGCATAGTGCCAAAAACACAATGCAAAATTTGAAGGGATAGCATGTTGCCTATAAAATGTATGTGAAAGGGTCGCGTAATTGCTGCGCTATGAGCGCTGGTTTGGCTTGATTGGAGCTTGGCTTGATTGGACCAATGTTTGGAGCTTTCGGACAAGAGTGGTGGTAGGGACGCAACACAAAATGAACTTTAATAGGACTAACACGTACCTGTAGCAGAGCCACATTCCATGCTGCCCTTCGTGCACTGGACCCCTCAAGGTCTGGACCATACCTGTGCTTGTGCAAACACATCACATGCGATGGCCATACAACTATGAAACTATGAACAAGGGCTGACGAAAACGTATAAACAAGGGCTGATGAAAACTTATGAATAAGGGCTAATGAAAACTATGAACAAAGGCTGACAAAAACTATGAACAAAGGCTGATGCATAAAAGTGGTCTGGCCACATGTTTTGGGCATGTTTTTGTGGCTTAATCCGAGGATTGCCAAAAGAAACACGATGAAGAAGCAAAACATTTATCCGAGAATTGCCATGAGAAACACGATAAAGTAGCAAAACATTAGCAGCAACAACAACCATACCAGAGGCCAACAGTTCAAGAGAGGAAAAAATCAAGACAAGGAAAAGAAACCGATCACGCTAGCAAGCTGACACAGTACACAGTTACTACAAAATACACAACCCACGCACCACATATCACGCTCAAATGTGCTCAGCACGATAAAGACATTCACATGCACCACATTTGCAGCCTTTGGAGCGCTACTGAGAGTAATCTCACTCACCTATCCCTACCCCTGTTCAAGCTCTGCTCAAGAAAGGGGTATTCGCAAGGGCATTCATACGCACCAGATGTCACGTCTGTTTGAGCTCAGCTCAAAAAAAGCGTTCACGTGCACCGGCAGCCCCGTGTGCACAGGCAACGGCAGGAAGCAGTACGCACGACCCCCGCTGCTATTAACGCTGCTGCTTGTGAGATCTCGGGATTTCTGCTGTTTTTCTTGGTGAGCACCAGGGTCAAGCCTCGCTGCCACCCCAACCCAAGGCACCATCTGCGTGTGCATGGTACCAATTTTCATTGATGCAGAATGCATGATCCATGATCTGGGAACCCTCTGGCGTGTGATAAGGTGAAGCCTTGCTGCCACCCTAACCCAAGGCACCATCTGCGTGTGCATGGCAACAATTTTGGTGATGCATAACCATGATCTGAGAGTCTGCTTGGTATGCATTAGGGTCGAGGCTTGATGCCACTCCTACCCACAGCACTATCTGCGTACACACAAGAACAATGCGTAAACCCAGTTCCAGGGATTTGCTTGGTGTGCACCAAAATCCAGCCTTGCAGCCAACCCTAAAATAGACTGAATGTTGGCTGTACACCTCTGTGTGCGCACTGAAAACGCGTGATGAAAACTATGGACAGCCAAGGCAATATACTCAGTACACACACGCGACTGATGGTAATGCCTGATTGATTGATGCCTGACACACTTATGATGATGCCTGACTGACTGACTGATGCCTGACACACTAATGATGATGCCTGACTGACTGACTAATGCCTGACACACTAATGATGATGCCTGACTGACTGACTAATGCCTGACACACCAATGATGGTGCCTGATCAGTATACACATGCGATCATAGCATGCTCAAATCTCTGTGGTGTCAAATACTGTAATAAGCACATAGCTAACACGCACATACTTAATCCTGACTCTCACCTTCAACCCTGTGATTTTTGCCGCACGTACCGCACACACGCACATGATTCCTAGTGACTTTCACATTCACCCCTGTGATGTTTGCCGCACATAACGCACACACACACACATAATTCCTGACGTGTCTCACCTTCACCCCTGTGATGTTCGCCGCACGCAATGCAGCGTCCTTTGCAGCCCCTCCTGCCAAAGCATTAGCTACCGCCCACACCTCAGTCTCCACAACCTCCACTCTTCCCTCCCTCCCACAACCATCCTTTGCCGAGTCCCCCACGACATCACCCCCCTCCTCAAACAGCTTGTTTTGGTAGTATGATGTGTGGCCCCCCAGGAGCGCTGCATCACAACCGCCAGCTGCACCGGTATCAGCAGGGGCAGCACCAGATGGAGCCAGGGCAGATAGCGACTCCAGGGCTTTTGCTGCTGCAGGAGGGAGGGTGTGTGTGTGGCCCTCTCCAGCCTGCTGCTCAAGCTGGGAGACAAGGTGGGTGATGCTGGAAGGCCGGAGTGTGCGTGTGAGGTGCGCCACGCCCACAGTGCAAGGCAGGTTGTCTGATTTGGCCTGTGTGTGTGCGCGTGCGTGAGTGTGCGTGTGCGTGTGTGCGTGCGTGTGTGTGTCTAGTGAATGTGTATTTATGTGTGGGGGGGTGCATGTGTGTGTATGTGTGGCGCATGTGTGCGTTTGTGTGGTGTGTGTGTGTGTGTGTGTGTGTGTGTGTGTGTGTGACGGAAAACCTTGACTGCAGAGTATAGGGGACACCCTTTGGAATGCTGATCATGCACAGGCACGGTTTAAATGTGGCAAAACCAAATGTCACTTTGAAGCGGGAGCACACATTTGGACAAGAGAAGGAGGTGCCCTGAAAACTGTGCTGAGTTCAAAGAGCATGCTCATCGTGAGTTGAAAACGCATCTGCATGCTCAAAGGACACCAACACAACACAATCTGAGCCCCTGCAGTTATAGTTCAAACTTGCCGTCCGAGCGATTGATCAAAATTACTTTGTACCTGAGCCAGTTTCTTCATTAGGCGCTGCACGTCAGAGGACGACCCCCCTCCCTCTTTCAAGTCCGCCAAGAATTGTAGGATGGGTTTCTGAAGGGTGCCCTCTAATCTGTGGCTTCCAACAGGCAAAGGAAGGGGCGACATGGCATTGGCGCTGTCGTTGCTGCCAGGGAATGTCCGTGCGGGAGCGGAGCTGGCTTGGAAAAGCAGCTGCGATGCACAAACGGTAGCAAATTGTTAGGGAGTGGTTGATCAATGTTGGCTTGGAGGAGGAGCTGTGTATACAGATGCAGTGACGGTTCAAAGGGGGGGTGTGCGGTAGAAATGGAGGAGGAGCTGTGTACACAGATGCAGTGACAGTTCCAAGGGGGGGGGTGCGGTAGAGGTCGATGGAAAATTTCAGGAAGGGGAATGGATTTATGAGCAAATGGATGTGCAGGAATTAGAGCGAGTGGATGTGCAGGAATGTGCAGGAATAAGAGCAGATAGGTAAACCCTAAGCAACAAACAATAGATAGAAATGTTACAGAGAAGGTAGTGCCATTGTTTTTGAAATAAAAGTAGCTAGCAAAAAAACAACGTGAAAAGAAAAAACTCCCCATTATTGAGCAGAAAAAGAAAGCCATGTTGGTACTGGGTTCTGTAAGCTCTTCCATGATCGCAGACGAGAAAGGAAAGAAGCTGGCAAGGTGCAGCGCTCGAGGTAGTTTTCCAGAGGTGTTAATATGAGCAAATGCCCTGAAATGTGACTTTTTTGATGCAAATCATGTTTGAATGATATAACTAGATGGTTCATGAAGTTTGGGGCCAAAAGGACCACCCCAGTGGTCTGGACAGAAATACAGTTCAAATTTGGGCACCGAGTTTCCACATTACAGGCCACCACGCCCCAACCAGGGCCTCTTTTTCTCCCAAAACAAGACAGGAGGAAATCCTTTACGATACCAAATCATCATGGGGTTTGAAAAGTATATTTGCTAAAGGTTGATTTTCCACCTTTTTGGCACCCCTTTTGCTGATTTTCTCCAAGGGAAATGGGCCAAAAAGGGTATGTGGCCAAGTACTGCTCCGTTTTGCCCCATTTTTGTTGCGACGATATTCTTTATTAAAATTCGATTCATATAAAAATGACATAAATCAGGTCGGTGGGTGGTGAGATATGAGATAATGGTGGTGAAAAATAGGGTTCACGCTGCGGGCAACTAGACGTGTGCGCCGGAACTGGCTTGTTTCAAGCTCAGGTGTCATCAGAGCAAGGGCTGCCTCTGGGTCCTAAGCATGAAAATAGACAGTTCCGGCCAAATACTCTAGCCACATTCCTAAAGTACCCCTGTTCGGGGCCTCAGATGACCACCTCTGGTAGTATTCCATACATATTTAATGTGTGTGTCGATTCTGACGATGAATTGCCGGCAACGTAGCAATTTGTGATGATGAAATGCCAGCAACGTGGCAGTTTGTGTCAATGAAATGCCGGCAACATAGCAGTTTGTGACGATGCCGGCAACGTGGCAGTTTGTGACAATGAAATGCCGGCAACGTAGCACACCTGGGGCTGCTCCTTGGGGTGTGTTCGTGCGTAGACCTCAACCTTGGTCACCGACTTCAGGAACAAGAGGGCCTGAGAACAAAAAAAGAGTCAAGTTGAACCTGCTTCAGTATGTGGTATATGTCTTGGGTTACAGTGGAGGTGACCTTGGTCCGTGGTTTCAGCACTGGAGTGATAATGATCATCAGAGATAAATCAACAAGTGGAATGTTGGTTGCTTTGATGCATTGATGAAGTGATTGCCGCATCACCTTGCGTGATGTATTTAATGCAATTGATGTACTTGGTGTATTTAATGCATAGATGAAGTAATTACCGCATCATCTTGCGTGATGTGGGTCTGTATTAACAGGCTTAAGGCACCTTTTGACCAAGTAGTGGTGATCATGCATTTACGTTTGCCCAAATTCGCTTTGAAAATATTGACACACTTTAACGTTCGTAATTATTCTCATTATGCCGGCCACTCAGTTTCTACAATAAGTGTAGAACACATGCACATGCACACACATGCACACACGCACACACATGCACACACGCACGCGCGCGGGCGCGCGCACGCACGCACGCACGCACACACACACACACACACACACACACACACACACACACACACACACACACATTCATACACACTTAAGCACGAGCGTACACATACACAAGTGATTTTGTGTCAGCCCCTTACAAGACAGCAACCTATTTCAAGCCATGAAAAAAAATCACGACTCTTCATTTTGTACAGCGCACCTGAGGCAGGTGCTGCGCAAATGATGCCAGGAGGCCCGCCACGTCATGTGCAGTCACGGCAGGAGCGCCAGGTTTGATGTCTGTGCGTTCTGCTGCTGCAGGGCCACGGAGGGGGAACCGGAAAAGGGTGCCTGCAATGTGTGTGTGCGTGTGTGGTGTGTGTGGTGTGTGGTGTGTGGTGTATAAGTGTGCGTGTGTGTGTAAGTAGCACAGCAGGTAGGATGAGGTAGACGTAGGGCAAGTGCAGTTTGGGTGCGTGCAAGGCGTGAAAAAGTGCAGCAAGGAGGATGAGGTGGACGTAGGACAATTGCAATTTGAGTGCCTGCAAGGTATTACAGGAAACAGAAGGAAGATACGAGTCCTGTTTGTATGGAAGTATGTTGCTGATACCACAAGCGCCCCCCTCGTTGGAACATCAGCATTGTTCTCAGACGATAAATTAGCGCATCTCCATCAGATGAGTTAACTCCACGCGCCATCGAACACCCTTGCAGCGCACATCCAAAGATCCTTGAGTTGGTCAACTAGATCTATGCACCATTGAACACCTCTTGCGCGCATATTCAAAGACGACTTGATTTGGTCAGATGGGTAAACCCACACACAATTGAATGCCTCTTGCAGCCAGCGCACATCCAAAGATGCCTTAAGTTGGTCAAACAATTAAATCCACGCATCCACGCGCATTCAAAACATCTTGCAGCGTGCACTCAAAGATGCCTCGACTTGGTTAGACGATTAGGTCCACGCACCATTGCACGCATCTTACAGCGTGCACATTTAAAGATGCCTGAGTTGGTCAGATGGGTAAACCCACACACAATTGAACGCCTTTTGCAGCCAGCGCACATCCAAAGATGCCTTGAGTTGGTCAAACAATTAGATCCGCGCATCCACGCACATTCAAAACATCTTGCAGCATGCATTCAAAGATGCCTCAACTTGGTTAGACGATTAGGTCCACGCACCATTGAACGCATCTTACAGCGTGCACATCTAAAGATGCCTATAATTGGTCAGATAGGTATATCCACACACAATTGAACGCCTCTTGCAGCCAGCGCACATCCAAAGATGCCTTAAGTTGGTCAAACAATTTAATCCACATACCATTGAACGCCTCTTGCAGCGTGCATCCAAAGAGCTTGAAAGGTGAGAAGGCATCTGGAAACTGGGCCAGAAGGTTTGCTCGCTGGAATGCAATACGCAGGCCTGCGCACAAGAAGGCGATTTGTAATGCATACTACATTTAAAAAGTTAATCAATATAGAAAGTGTGAAGATGTTGAAATTATAAATCGCTAGAATGCAATACGCAGGCCTGCGCGTAAAAAGGCAATATGTAATGCATTCTACATTTAAAAAGTCGATCAATATAGAAAGTGTGAGGATATTGAAATTATAAATCGTGATGAGAAGGGGAGGAGAGGAAGACGATGCATGCGACAAATTTGAACGTCCGGTACCAAAAGTGCCTAAACATTCTTATTGTAGTGTGTGGAGCTGATTGCTCTATCTGCGTAATTGTGCTTTCTTTGATGCTGGAAGGGTGTTTCTACCTGAGCAATATATTTCTTCCTCTCTGATCTGGTCGTCTGAAGTCACACGTTTTGGCCCTCACAGACACAGAGCACAGAGATCCACCCTCACTCTTCTCTTGCTGCACTGAAACCCACTACCCAGCAAACATGCGTACGACATCAGTATCACCAACGTAAGGCTCCATAGTTTACTTCACACCAATTGCAGACGCATGCCTCAATTTTGGGGGTAGCCATAACCGTACTATGCATCGTGTTTTCCCGTACATACAGAGCTGCCCTTGCCCAGACTTTCCACACATTCACATTATACACGTGTACGGGCGAATGGTTCTGGCCAGCCCTGCTCATTCAAATCTGTAGCTCCAAAACAGGACATGTGCCTGATCTGGCTGCGACATGTGCCTGATCTGACATGAGCCTGATGAGCCTGATCTGGCTGCGACATGAGCCTGATCTGACATGAGCCTGATCTGACATGAGCCTGATTTGGATGCAACATGAGCCTGATCTGGCTGCGACATGATGACCCTGGGGATGTATGGTTCTGGCTAGCCCTGCCTATTTTGACTTGTAGCTTTGAATAAGACCTCACCTGGCTGTGAAATGCCGACCCCTGGGACGTATGGTTCTGGCTAGCCATGCTCAAAATTTGATGCTTAAAAAAGACCTCACAATCTGCTCAAAAATAACTCACCTGGCTGTGAAATGCTGACCCCTGGAATGTAGCAGGCGTGAGGATCAAAGAGGACTATGTAGTCCCCTGCGCAGCATTTATGGCAGGGAAATTGCCAAATTTATACATACGTATAAACGGTGTATATACGGTATTGTTAGCAGGGAAATCACCAAATATCTGGTCATATACGGAGCATAGGTACGGTTCTGGCCAACCCTATGCATGCGTGACAATCGCACAGCTACAAGGGCAGGAAGAGCATTCTATATGCACCCTTACATAAGAGCTTTCACTCAGAAATTACAAGGCAAAGCTTGCTTGACCCCGTGCTCAAATTCCTCACTTGAGGCAAAAGATGGCAGGTCAGTGAGATGCATTGCGGGAGTGAATATGCAGACACACAAACAGTCACACACAGACACACACACAACACGCACGCACGCACGCACGCACGCACGCACGCGCACGCGCACGCGCACGCGCACACGCACACGCACACGCACACGCACACGCACACGCACACGCACACGCACACGCACACGCACACGCACACACACGCACGCACGCACGCACGCACGCACGACGCACGCACGCACGCACGCACGCACGCACGCACGCACGCACGCACGCACGCACGCACACACACACACACGCACGTCAACACACGCACAAAACCTCGACGCACCTGAGACAAAAGATGGCAGGTCGGTGAGATGATACACCTGCAGTGCGGGAGTGGGAAGCGTGTTGCCTTTGACACATGCCGAGTGCTTTATATGCGCGGGTTAAGTATATTGTGTGCACGCACACGTTGCGCAGGCAAAGTGCAAATGTGGTTAGACACTGCACGTACACAAAGGACAGTGAGGCAGCGAACAGATGCTGTGGAATGCACAAGTTTACGTACAAGAATCGGTATGCCTGCAATGTATAAACGGACAGGAGGTGAAAGTGTATAATGGATAGATTGGATCTTTGCAGTGTGCTGGTGTCTTGAAGTGCAATGTGCTGTATGTCGAACAAAAACAAAAGTGTAGTAAGAAGGGAGGGGAGAGTGGGGAGGGTTTGGAAAGAGGCACATGACTTGGGAAATGATGTTGAGATTTCCAGGGACTTTGACTTGCTTATTAATGTCACCAGATTGAGTGCTATGGCAGAAATTGCAGTATGCACTATAGAACGTGCCGCGTTGAAGCCAAGGCCGAACCGCCCCGTGCTAGAGGCACGTGACAGCTTGGCATCCTGACCGATCCTAGAGATGGAAGAAAAATCCGCGGGGCTGAAGACGGCGTCGTTATATGCCACAAGCGCAGGTCCCTGTGTGAGAGTGGGGGATGAAGGTAATGTGGGTGATGGGTGATGGTAGTAGAATGAATACGGGGCTCGGTGATAAAGTTACTGATCAGAGGTGGGTTAGGGTGGGCGACAGTGAGGAAAATGCTATACTTACCATCTTTAAGGGACACACAATGTGAATAAAGCAATGACAGAAATGGGTTCAGGTCAGGGAAGCTGGGTGTTTGTTTACAACTCCCATTTTTACATTGCCATTTCTTGGTTTGGGTTCCTGTCGCTGCGTGTCCTTCTGAGTATCAGAACACGAGAGGTCAGGCAAGCTGGGTGTTTGTTTACAACTTGCATTTATTAATTGCCATTTCTTGGTTTGGGTTCCTGTCTCTGTGTAATCTTCTGAGCATTAGAACATCAGGACACATAAATGAGCAGCAATCCGGTACTAATGTGGCTCCTTTTTCGGAATTAATGTGGGGAGAGGTTTTCTCCGCCTGCAAAGACATACGCATACCTCGGCGCCATAACCTATTAAAATCCCTCCCTTAACCTACCAAACACATTCCCTGACTCAATGGGTCACAGTGTATTGATAAGCACACTCCTTTCCATGCGTATGCCAAGTTTGCTCTTCATAATTCTTTTCTAGTAGTAAACCAACTCCCCCAGCTTGCCCCACACGTGCCTGCCACACTGCCATTTCCGGGCCTAGGACGCTGTTGGTGGGGTGCTGTGCAGAATCGAGCATGAGACACACGCGGCTGGCTCCCGCATCATCAGCATTTTGCAGCAGCTCCATGAGCACACCTACGGTTGAGCAGCCGTCCCAGGAAGGTTGCATTTTATAACCTGAACCCATATTAGTCTGAGGAACGTCAAAGATAGTCTGAGGAACTTCAAAGATAGTCTGAGGAACGTCAAAGATAGTCTGAGGAACGTCAAAGATAGTCTGAGAAACGACAAAATTAGTCTGAGGACGTCAAAGATTGAAATCTTGCAGGCACATGTGCATGGTGCTGCAGTGGCAGAGCACAAGCGCAAACGATGCAGAAATAGTACACCGGTATTACGTTGGCTGCAGCTCGAAATGGGCAACAGCAATGTCAAAGAACCCATGCAAAATTCAACAGCAATGTCAAAGGACCCATGCAAAATTCAACAGCAATGTCAAGGGAGCCATGCAATATTTAACAGCAATGTCAAAGGACCCATGCAAAATTTTAACAGCGATGTCGAAGGACCCATGCAAAATTTAACAGCAATATCAAAGAACCCATACAAAATTCAACAGCAGAGTCAAGGGACCCATGCAAAGTTCAACAGCAATGTCAAAGGGCCCATGCAAAATTTAACAGCAGAGTCAAGGGACCCATGCAAAGTTCAACAGAAATGTCAAAGGACCCATGCAAAATTTAATAGCAATGTCAAAGTACCCATGCAAAATTTAAGGAAGTCTAGCGATTGTTATGGTCAGCCCCTTCGAGATGCAGGTAATGACTCACTTCAAATAGGATTACAATGGATTTACAACGCACAATGAGTAAGTAAACAATCAATCTGGTACAATGGACGGTTTAAGTTTGCTTGAGATGCGTCAATCATTACCATTTGGCTGTGATTATCAACCGTTGACGTTTGGCTGTCCAATTAATATTATTGTTAACGGTTTCAGTCACGTTTACGATGCTGACTTTTGGTAGTGCACGTGCCTGTGCACCATTGATGTTAACACAGAAAAACTGAGCCGGCTCGCCTCACTTAAAACACATACAAAACACAGTGCAACCACATGCACATACAGGAATACCCCTACCAGGTTCTCACTTGCAATACAGGCACGCATTGGCAAATACCAAATGCATGCAAAGTGCATTTACAGGCAAGCAAGAGCTCCTGGACACTGAGCACAGTCGCCCACAGCGTGCCTAAGCCATGATGTCAGAGCCCAACTCAAGGCAAGTAGAAATGTATGTTTGTAAATAAACGCGCACCTGGCCCTTCGCATAGTCGCCCACAATGTGCCTCAGCCCAGCTTAAGGCAAATGTTCAAAGAAGTTTTGCAAATAAACGCGCCCCTGGCCCTTTGGTATAATCGCCCACAATGTGCCTTAGACGCGTGGTCAGAGCCCAACTCCAGGCATGTTTTGAAAGAAATTTTGCAAATAACTGCGCACCTGGGCCTTCGGCATAGTCGCCCACAATGTGCCTCAGCCGCGTAGTCAGAGCCTCACTCTGCCCAAATGCTTCTGCCCCTCCACCGACACTTCCATGCGTCACACCAAGCGCCACGCAATCAGCTGACTGCGCCAACAAGCGACGGCGTAAAGATAGCACCCCCACCCTGCGTAGAAAGGAAGTCGCACACACACTCTTTCAATCTGTGTTTGTGTCAAAAGGTGGCAGCGAGGGCATGGGAGCAGCAACGCATAGAGAGTATGTTGAACAGACATACGTAGGGTTGGCCATAGCCATATATAAACGGTGTATATATACTGCATTTTTGGCAGGGAAATCACCAAATATAAGGCCGTATACGGTGCATATATACGGCTCTTGCCAACCCTAGACATACAGCAAAAGTGCGGCACGCACGGGCAAAGGACACATGTGTCAAGATGTGAATGCACCAGGAGGCAGCAATACAGGAAAAGCAACCCAATTGTGTACGCAGGGTTGGCTTAAACCATACCCACATATGTATATACGGTATTTTTAGCAGGAAAATTATTATAAACACGGTCATATACAGTGAATATACATGGTTCTGACCGACCATACAAATACAGCAGGCATGATGACATGATTGATCCACACATTTGCAACAAGGTCAAGCGCCAGCAAGGGCAGGTAATAAAGCGCACACACACATGCACACACACACATGCACACACACACACGCACACACACACACAAACACACACACACCTGTCTGGCACGTGGTTTGCGATCTTGGGGTGCACCAGCTGTGCTGCAGAACCCGCAGAGGGGCCTAGCATAAGAACACAAAATACACCGACAGTTTCAGACACATGTGCGCACCTGTCGGCCACGTGGTTTGAGATCTTGGGGTGCACCAGCTGTGCTGCAGAACCCGCAGAGGGGCCTAGCATATGACCAAAAAAGGTGCTGACTGATTCAGACACATGTGCGCACCTGTCGGCCACGTGGTTTGAGATCTTGGGGTGCACCAGCTGTGCTGCAGAACCCGCAGAGGGGCCTAGCATATGACCAAAAAAGGTGCTGACTGATTCAGACACATGT
>Ga0307945_1003180_pt1 | contig 13298 bp, 10 predicted proteins | sample OrgLakmetagen228_FD_201818 | JGI IMG/M metagenome (GOLD analysis project Ga0307945, IMG submission 201818) | Saline water microbial communities from Organic Lake, Antarctica - #228 | ecosystem: Environmental > Aquatic > Non-marine Saline and Alkaline > Saline | place: Antarctica: Organic Lake...
CACACACACACACACACACACACACACACACACACACACGCACCCACACACACACACACACACACACACACACACACACACACACACACACACACATTCAATCTTACAGGCAGTGGTAGAGTACGGCTCCACGTGGTGCCAGAAGTGCCACGAAATATTTCCCACGTTCTTCGCACTGAGTAAAAAGGTATGCACGAAATAAACTGTGCTATGGAACAGTGTCCTGCTTTGCACACCAACTAATTTACTTCCAAGTGAGCCGAAAGCACGACGGCCAGGGGGTGTAAAACAAGCCCTTCTGTTTCCAAAAGCGAATGAACTGGTACTCCACACAGCAATGTGCAAGAGGGAATGAATTGGTACTCCACACAGCAATGTGCAAGAGGTACAGCGCACTCAAGTGCATTTAATTATAGCCGTTTCAATGGCACTTTCACCGAGTCTTGAATCTCTGACTAGATGCAAAAGCTTAGCATGCACTGCCTCCCTGCTTAGTGTCAATTATTATGTCAATTACTGGGGAGTGGTTTTCATGTGCCTGTGTGCTTTTTGTTCTCATTTGTGTTGCTGCTTGCCGTCACACATTTTCTGTTGCTAATGCCTCCTGTATTTACCTCATAAAGCAGACAGATAACATAGCTCTTGTTTCTTGTTGCTGCTGCGCCACGTTTGTTTGGCATAGAGCGACTATGGTTACAACGGCCACATACGGGGCTGGCCCACACACCCACAAACCCACACCCACTAGACCACACACCCAGGTTGTTTTGCTGACCGGCTGCTGACAGGTTTTGACCAGGTTGTTTTGCTGACCGGCTGCTGACAGGTTTTGACCAGGTTGTTTTGCTGACCAGCTGCTGACAGGTTTTGGCCAGGTTGTTTTGCTGACCAGCTGCTGACAGGTTTTGGCCAGGTTGTTTTGCTGACCGGCTGCTGACAGGTTTTGGCCAGGTTATATTGCTGACCAGCTGCTGACAGGTATTGGCCAGCCACAAATGACAATTTTCCTTGAAGTGAGGAGTACTTCACTGCCTGTGTAGCGTAATCTTTTTGTCATGCTTTGCCCTCTGCAGCATGACCAGCTGAGGTACGCAGTGGCGCAATTAGACTACATGAAGGAGCGCGCTAAAGTGAGTGCGGCACTCGCTTTCGCATGGCAATTGTTGGCTTGAAAATCCGTGCTTGCTCAGTGCAGTGGTGGGGAGTCAGACGCCATGAGGCACTAAAGTGAGTGCGGCACTGAATGCATGAGCAAAGGTATGGTTTTAAATTTTGAGCACAAGTTGCAGTTCAGGAAGTGTGAAGTGTGTGTGTGTGTGTGTGTGTGTGTGTGTGTGTGTGTGTGTGTGTGTGTGTGTGTGTGTGTCTGTGTGTGTGTGTGTGTCCTTTGCAGAAGGGGTGGCCGCGTTAGCCTCGTTGGTGTAGTGTACTCTAGTCTCAAATAGGTACATGGTTTTATTCTGTTTATGAGTAGAAGTGCACAGCTGTCCAAACCAATACGTCCCTCAATGCATTATGCCTTGTCTCACTTCAATTCTTGTGTGTGCACCAGTCGTGCTAATGCTGTTGCTATCCATACATTTTGAACACCCTTAGCCAAGATTTATTTTTGATTGCTGAACACCTTCAGCATTCCCACTTGTAACTTTGTGTGTGTGCCTCATGAAATTGTTTTAATGCCCGTCGTATTTGTTGACAGGGTGTGCGCTTCAGCCCCACTTTTGCCTTCTTCAACCCACAAGGCCGGAAGGTGGACGAGGTGACTGGCAAGGACCCGCAACGGCTGGCAGATCATTTGTGGATGCACAGCAACTAGATTATTTGGCACGAACTTTAGAGTAATTTCATAGTCCAGGCAGCAGATTCATTTTTCGCATGCTGGAATCGTTTGGGGGAGGTTTGATGTTCATTTTGTCACGTTAAACCCCGTGCAAGCATGCGCACGCACGCAAGGCAGGGAGAAGGTGCTGCAGCTAGGGCAGACGTAGACTGTTTTGTTTATTTTATTTTACTTTATTGGTTGTATCTTCTTTTTTCTTTTTCCCTTGGAGCTTGTTGAGTGAAGGACGGACTAGGGTGGTTTTCTCCCTGTGAAGAGTATGCTACTACTTGCACAGTAGTTCTTCCTTTTTTGCTGGGACTCTTTTACATTATGCTATTGCTTACAAGAGAGGAGTTGTTCACGTTACAAATGTGACCTAGCTTGCTGTTTACATGCATTTACGTTTCTCTTAGAGAGTAGAGGCAGCAGCGTGCCTGAGGAAATCGTAAGGTGAGGTAAGGTTACCTAAGCCAGAGGCTATATATGCCTCTGGGGGGCATCTGAGCGGAAGTCTGGAAAAAGCCTGTAACCAAATCAAAATAAAGGCACCAGAAAAAGTACAGGGAAAAGGGCCCTTCCGAGGAGACACAGATAGGAATGATTCCAACCTGGCTCTTACCTTCCAATCTCAATGCACACATAACAGCAGCGGGAATTCAGCAAGCCAGATGCAACCATAGTTATTCAGACACAGCAACCACGCACCAAACGAAACCCAACAAGGGGGTTACAAGGATGGCCTACAGCCCGAGTCTCTGGCTGATGCATGGCAATCAAGATGGCAACACAGCAACCACGCACCAAATGAAACCCAACAAACACTTATCAAACTAGGTCTGCCAATTATGCAAGAGGAGTTGCCCGAAATAACATAGCAGATTACGCTGTCAATCCATACCCCTGGTTATGAAACTAAGAGACATATAACCAAACAAACGATATACATTTCATAGAAATTAAGTAGGTACTTTGGTAGGTGACTTCCAGCGTAGAATTTTACTTTACTTTTTTACTGTGGTAGACACATCCCCTACTCAACAGACAGAAAAGGCAAAAGAACAACAACTTGCCAAGCTGCTAATGCCCCGCTTACTCGGCCACCCTTCACACCATCCTGCTAAAAGCAACAGGCACCATTTACAGCAAACACACAAGGAAACCACTCCACAGCCTTGGATTTACCTGTCTACACCACAGCACTCATGAAAAAAGTAAGCCTACATGTAATCAGATCCACAACAAGAATAATATAGATGAGACGAGACATTGAACACAAACCCCAAAAATACTTGAGCATTAACGTGGTGGTGTGCAGGCTTCTGCCTTTCAACCACCTGATCCCCAAAGACAAGCTCTCTTATTCTCATTCTCCAGGTGGGATGTTGTGTGCCTCTGCATCCATTGGGTGGTGCAAAATACAAACAACACCCAGGTCCTAATCCATGCCGATAGTGTACACTGTCTGCGTTCTTTTTCTGTTCTTTCTACAGTTGCAGATGGGATTTCAATAAAGCTGTTTGTGTCTGCTCTAAGCAAGGCTCCAGGAAAGTCTTGGGCCCATGCTTTCCTAATAGTGCACACATGAAGTTAAGCGAAGTGCAGATTTTTGGGGTTATCTTGATCACCTCTTGTTTTCCCAATTTGGCAGAAACAGGAAGGTGGCAGATGGCAGCTCGCTACACATCGCAGATCGTAGGGAGTGTTGCTCGCACTTGAGCATTTTTGTGTCATGGTATACTGGGTGGCAGATTGAGAAGCCTGTAAACTCGGGGGCATGTGTTTTGAAGTTGGCACCAAAGACCTGGTCACGGCATCGTCTCTCCAATATGAGGAGTTTTCAGGTTCAAAGTCTAAAGCACACGACGCCATTTTCTCTTGTAAAACCGTGGCCCACTGTTACAGAGCTGCACTCATTTGAAACCGTGGCCCACTGTTACAGTGCTGCACTGATGTGTTGGGGTAGGACACAGGAGTGGGATTCTAGTCTAAAGCACACGCCATTTTCTCTTTTGAAACCGTGGCTCACTGTTACAGTGCTGCACTGATGTGTTAAGGTAGGACACAGGAGTGGGATTCTAGTCTATAGCACACGCCATTTTCTTTTTTTGAAACCGTGGCCCACTGTTACAGTGCTGCACTGATGTATTAAGGTAGGACACAGGAGTGGGATTCTAGTCTAAAGCACATGCCGTTTTCTCATTTGAAACCGTGGCCCACTGCTACAGTGCTGCACTGATGTGTTAAGGTAGGACACAGGAGTGGGATTCTAGTCTAAAGCACACGCCGTTTTCTCATTTGAAATTGTGGCCCACTGTCACAGTGCTGCACTGATGTGTTAAGGTAGGACACAGGAGTGGGATTCTAGTCTAAAGCACACGCCATTTTCTCTTTTGAAACCGTGGCTCACTGTTACAGTGCTGCACTGATGTGTTAAGGTAGGACACAGGAGTGGGATTCTAGTGTCAGTTGCCTTGCTGTACGTGACGCTCAATTTCCCTGCTTAGCTCTACCTTGTATTACTTAGAGAAAACAACGCACAATGCCAACCGGCCTCTGCTCAGCTCATTCTAACAGTTCAGCAGCCACGAGAGTCTAAGCTATTCCTTCAACCTTGATCTACCTAGCTGTAGTGCTTTCTAACTAGCTGTAGTGCTTTCTAACTAGCTGTAGTGCTTTCTAACTAGCTGTAGTGCTTTCTAACTAGCTGCCCACGCCTTGAAGGGCGATTGCAAACTGCACAGCAAAAGTGTTGTGCGAGCTGCATGGTCCAGCAATTCATACAACCCAGATGACCGCACGCAGCTTGGTGGGGTTGTGCCATGGGGTTTGCGCCGCACATGCCGCAAGCAGCTGCACGTGTTTCAGGGAAACAGGCTTGTGACTAAATTTGTGTGAATCCATGTATGCCACGCATGCTGTATGCAACCGTGAGAGTGTAAGAGGGAGCTCAGGATAACATCTCTTGATATATTCGAATGATTTGCGGTGTACACAGGACAAAGGGCGATGAAACATTGGATGCTAAAATGTTGGGCACACGGGATCCTATATTGCTGCGCACACGGGAGAGAAGGCAGTCAGACAGAGGGCGATGAAACATTGGATGCTAAAATGTTGGGCACACGGGATCCTATATTGCTGATTGCTGCGCACACGGGAGAGAAGGCAGTCAGGCAGAGGGCGATGAAACATTGGATGCTGAAACGCTGGGCACACGGAAAAGAAGTCAGTCAGATATTGAGCGGTAAAGACTAGGTAGGAGAATGTCACAACAAAAAGATGGAGCATTTGGCAGGTACAAGCCAGAAGGGAGTAAGTACTTGTTTTTTGTTTATATTTTAATTTATTTGGGGTTACGCACACTCACCCACCCACCCACCCAACCACAAACACACGCACACACGCAGGGCACACCTGACGCCGGGATGGGAGTACCGACGCACGGGCGCTTTGCAGGTGGTTGAGACGCTGCTGATGCTGGCGCATTTGCGAGTGCACCTGGCTTACTACTGAGCCCTGGCCGTCCTGTTAAAGTCCCGGTTGATGCTGTAGTTGTGGGCTGTCTTGACGGCAATGGACCCCCACTTGTACGCATACACTCTTCCCCCAACCTCCCAGCTCCATTTCCACGACCCGCGCTCACTACCCCACTCAATTGAGGGTTGCGAGGCGGCATACCAGAGGGATGCCGGCCTGTGCCCCCAAGCAGGGCACTAGATCCGTTTCCCTTCTCAAATCCACCAGCTTTGTGGTTAGTACCTGCGCCCCTGCCCCCACTGTCAAATACATCCCCTTCTAACTCTGTGTGTGCGCGTTTTACGGGGAGCAGCTGTCTTTGTCGCTGCTGCTGCTGCCCCTGCTGCCGCTGCTGTTGCTGCTGCTGCTGCTGCTGCTGCTGTTGATGTTGCTGCCCCTGCTGTCTCTGTCGCAGCTGCTGCTGCTGCTGCTGCTGCTGCTGCCCTGGAGGCTGCCCGGTTCCAAAGTTCAGCTTCTGCTGCTGCTTTGGTCTCTGTTGCTGCTGCTCCAGCTGCTGCTGCCTTTTTGACGCTGCTGCTGCATCCGTGTGTGTCTTGATCACCTCTGTCACCCACGGCTGATCCTTCTTGGGCAAGAAGTGGGTGAAGCCCTGTGCGTTTCAAGCGTCATTAATTGAAGTGTAGAAATGCAGTAAGAGGTACCCAGTACAGGTTGCTGTACTTATAAGTATATCTATTAATAATATATATAGCAATACCACACAGGGTAGAGCTGTTACTACATATAATAATATTACTTATAACACAGGGTAGAGCGACCGTGTATGTTGATAGCCTCACTCAGTTGCTGATAGCCGGTTTCTCAGGTCTTGCGTCGCACTAACAACAGCGACTCACACAACACTTTTTTATCCTAACTGATTAATCTGTTTGCACACGCACGCGCACACACACAGGCACGTGCACATACCCACACTCAGCCCCCCCTCCCCCCACACAAAGACTTTCCCTGCACATGCCATACACCCACACCAGCGCACCCTCCAACCCCCCCAACACACACCTGAAGGAGGTGCACAGTGGCAGGGTCCTTGAGGAGCGCCACAAGGCCTTCGATCAGCTGCTGCGCATTTTTGCCAGAACTGTGCGCAGCTCAAAACAGAGTGTGTGTGTGTGCAAAGGTGAGGGATACTGCCTAGCAGTTGCACGTTTTGACAAATGGCTCATCTGTAAATCCTGCAATTCTAAAATAAAAGGTTAGGGAGATTGTGCAGGTACCTCTGGGTCAGAGGACCAGGATATGAAGAATTCACCATCAGCTTAGAACATCTGAATCACCTGCACACACACACACACAAACACACACGTGCTACACAAACCACAGCACAATTTGCGTTTGTGTGTCCCCCGCTCCCAACACAACGGGGCAGAAATTTTGCGCTGCTTTCAGGCCCAACGGACTCAAAGAAAGGATTAAAACAGCATTTGTGACTCCAGCACTGGGGCACGCCAACAATCTTTGCATTGCCATCAGGTCCAATGAACTTAAGGACGTGACATGTGTGTGTGTGTGTGTGTGTGTGTGTGTGTGTGTGTGTATGCAAAGCTTGCTGACATGTCAAAGTACTGGAGTCCCCAATGCTCTCTCAATCCATTCTTCAAGTTCATTGGACCTGACAGAAATGCAAAGCTTGTCAAAGTGACCGAGTATTGGAGTCATCGATGGTAGGCTTGTTCAAAAAGTTGAGTCAATACACCAATAATGTTTCCCGCTGCGTCAAGGGTGGGGGTCTGGGCTGATTTTACTCTAACGTTCAAGGTAATGATTGATGTTACGTTAATGGTGTTCACCTATTTCACAACACGAAAAACAAGCTTGTTCATAGTATAGAAAGGCACGTCAGCCCGCCCCTCTCCAATGAAGGAAAAACAGAGGTTTGGCATTACACGCGGAGTTCATGGAGTGGTGCAAGCAGGACTTCCTCAAGGTCGAGATCAGCATAGAATAAAAAGGACAGCTATCGACCCTACACAGTTTCAGGCAGAGCTGTCGGCCCTACACAGTTTCAGGCAGAGCTGTCGGCCCTACATAGTTTTGGGCACAGCTGTCGGCCCTACAGTCTTTGGGCACTGCTGTCGACCCTACACAGTCTGTGGGTACAGCTGTCGACCCTACACATTCTATGGGTACAGCTGTTGACCCTTCACAGGCTGGGGGTACAGCTGTCGACCCTACACAGTCTGTGGGTACAGCTGTCGACCCTACACAGTCTGTGGGCACAGCTGTCGGCCCTATACAGTCTGTGGGCACTGCTGTTGACCCTGTACAGTCTGTGGGCACAGCTGTCGGCCCTACACAGACTGTGGAAACAGCTGTCGACCCTACCAAGTCTGTGGACAAAGCTGTCGACCCTACATATTCTGTGGGTACAGCTGTCGACCCTACACAGTCTGTGGGCACAGCTGTCGGCCCTATACAGTCTGTAGGCACAGCTGTCGACCTGTACAGTCTGTGGGCACAGCTGTCGACCCTACACAGTCTGTGGGCACAGCTGTCGGCCCTAGACAGTCTGTGGGCAGATCGTGGGGAAAATTGCAGCTTGTTAATCAGCATAGGCTGAGCGCTGTGAAATAGGTCACAGATCATATCATCACGCAAGATCCGCTTCTTTTTAGTAGATCCGCTACTTTCTAGTTACTTGCACAAACACAGTGGTCAAACTCATGTCAAACACATGGCACACACACACAACACACACACCCCACCCACATAACACCCCCACCCCCACCTTCACCCACCACCCCATCACCCCCACCCACGAAATAAGAGACAGGAAATGATGCAGGCATTTGAAACACACGGCGTGCGGACCCTCCAGACTCGAGCCCTTACAAAACCAAACATGACCTCTACTACCCCAACAGCTACCTCCATTACACGCAGCCTTGATCACATATAATGCCTTTACCAGCCACTGTGTGCAGCACGCCCTCCAACACTAACGCCCTCCAACAATAACGCCTTTACCAGCCACTGTGCGCAGCACGCCCTCCAACACTAACCCCGTTACCAGCCACTGCAACACGCCCTTTAACGCCTTTACCAGCCACTGTGTGCAGCACGCGCTCCAACACTAACGCCCTCCAACAATAACGCCTTTACCAGCCACTGTGTGCAACACGCTCTCCAACATTAACGCCTCGTCCTGTCACTGGTTGCAGCATGTCCTCCGTTACTAATGCCTTTACCAGCCACTGTGTCCAGCATGTCCTGCAACCTTAAAGCCTCATCCTGCCACATACATAACCCAACAAAATACCCAACAACCCAACAAACAAATGAAACCTGCCTGTATTGCTTGAGCAGCGCCTGCACTGTGTGAAATTTTTCTTGAGGCAGCTCCCGCTTCAGTTGGTCCATGTACTCTTTCGGAGTGGTGCGTTTTTGTGCTGGGTCAGGAGCGCTGCCATTCCTGCCAGACCCAGACACAGCACCAGCACCAGCACCAGCACCAGCACCAGCACCAGCACCGGTACTAGCTGCTTTCTGTGCCGATTGGTTTGGGTGCTGGCAGGATGCTCCAGACGGACGACTGCTGGCCTCCAGATGTGCCTCTGCCGCCGTTAATGCTCCCGCTCCTGTGCGTGTGTATGTGTGTGCGTATGACTGTGCGTGTGTGTGTGTATGTGTGCATGTGTGTGTATGTGTGTATATGTGTGTGTGCGTGTGTCTGTGCGCACGCATGTGTGTGTCTGTGCGCATGCATGTGTGTGTCTGTGTGTTTATGTGTGTGTATGTTTGTGCGTGTGTCTGTGTGCGCGCGTGTGTGTATGTGTGTGTGTATGTGTGCAAATATAAGTCTTGGTCAGGCGTGTGTCCGATAAGCATTTGTGTGTGTGTCCGATATGCATTTGTTAGGAAATCTTCATGGTAACCAAGCAAAGTGAGAGAAGTACACGCAAGACACAACACGCACTGTGCACGCAAGACACAACACGCACTGTGCACGCAAGACACAACACGCACTGTGCACGCAAGACACAACAAAGCACTATGCACGCAAGATACACACCACTGTGCTGCTGCTGCTTGGATGCCCCACTCATTTGCTGACGTGGCGCCAGGATGCCAGAAGTATGGCCTGTATGTACGTGTTTGTGTGGGTTTGAATGTGTTGTGTGTGTGTAATTGTACGGTTGTGCGTGATTGTACATGTGCTTGTAGATGTGTGTGTTTGTGAGTATATGTGTGTGTGTGTGTGTGTGTGTGTGTTTGTGTTTGTGTTTGTGTGTGTTGTGTGTGTGCACGTGTGTGTGTGTGTGTGTGTGTGCGTGTGTGTATGTGCGTGTATGTGTGCGTGTGCCTGTGTGTTTACGTGCACCTGTGTGTATGTGTGTACATGCAGTTGTGTATACCTGTTCTTGTGTGAATGTATGCATATATGCAAATGTGTGTATGTGTGTGCACGCATACAAGTGGGTGTGTGTGTTAATGTGTGTGTTGGATGGATGTGTGTGATTGTGAATGTACACGTACATGTTTAAATGAGAGGTGCTTTTTAGATTTCATGCGAGGTGCTCTTTATGGTGAAAAGGTTTGCTCTTATGCATAATTGAATGACCCCCCCTCTTCACAGACGCACACGCACACGCACACGCACACACACATACACACACACGGACACACGGACACACACACACTCACGCACACACACACACCTCCATCCCCTCCTGTGTGACGATTAGAAGCCCCGCTCACACACGGCAACCCTGGCTGTGCATTCCCACTCGTGCTGGGCACAAGCCCAAGCGTGCGCGCACGCCCACCGCCTCCCCCACTTCCTTGAGGCTGCTGCTGCTGCTGCTGCTGCTGCTGTTGATGTAACTGTTGCTGCCGTCCGGCCGCACTATCACTCCAATCTAGTGCCCCCCCCTCAATGCCACCCTGGGAAGACTCAGCATGGTTGCCGCCCCCACCCCCACCCCCACCACCAACCCCCTCAACCCCCTCAACAGGGCCAACTGCAGCTGCTGCTGCTTTGGCAGCAGCCATACGTTGCCGGTGCTCCATAACTTTGTGGGCGGGGCCAATGATGGCGCTGCCCACGTTACCCCCTGAGTGAGGGAGTGGAGAGGACGGCATTGAGCGTGTGTGTGTCTTTGTGTGTGTGTGTGTGTGTGTGTCTTTGTGTGTGTGTGTGTATGTGTGTGTGTGCTTGATGCGTTTGTGTGTGTACGTGTAAGTGTGTATGCGTGTGTGTGTATACATATGAGTGTGTGTAAGTGTGCGTATAAGTGTGTGTATGTGTATGTAAGTGTGCTAGTTACATGTAAGCCAGCAAGTTGTAGGCAGGGCCAGGCAAAAAGAAAAAACAATATTGCTGTTCCCATCACCACCTGGAACACCCAGACATCCCTCACACCCATACAAACCCACACATATATCTTACCAAATGAAGAAAGCCGCCCATATCACCACCTGGAATACCGAGACATCCCTCACACCCATACAAACCCCCACACATATTACCAAATGAAGAAAGCCGCCCATATCAACACCTGGAATAACCACCCTCAAACACACACGCAAAGAAAAACATACACACACACCTGTGCTTGCATCTTCATAGGCAGGCGCAATTGGTGCTCTCTGCGCAGGAGCATAAAAACACACACACACACACACACACACCTGTGCTTGCATCTTCGTAGGCAGGCGCAATTGGCGCTCTCTGCGCAGGAGCCTTGGCAGGCGGTAAGCCCCCCAGCATTTGCCAATCGATGCCTCTACCAGCACTGGCCTGCCTGCCCTTGCCCACCCTGCCCCCTTCGTCCTCTACCCCACCTCCGCCACCTGCGAGCACGCAAACACACACACAGACATACACAGAGCAATGTGTGCCAATTCCAACATCAGCACTTGCCCACCCTGCCCCCTTCGTCCTATGCCCCACCTCCGCCACCTGCGAGCACGCAGACACACACACAGACATACACAGAGCAATGTGTGCCAATTCCTACGTCAGCACTGGTGGAGGCATATCTGCCTCAGCCCATTCTGCTCCCTTCACCCTTTGTCCTACCTCTGCCACCTGCAAGCACGCAGACACACACATACACATACACACACACACACACAGAGAGAGAGAGAGAGAGAGAGAGAGAGAGGGAGAGAGAGAGAGAGAGAGAGAGAGAGGGGGGGAGAGAGAGAGAGAGAGAGAGAGAGAGAGGGAGAGCCTCCAAAAGGGGCATGCAACCCCACAGCTTTTTGCCTTGCCATCATTTACCACGGCTGATGCACCAATGCATATTCTGATGCATATATATTCTGATTCATGATTATTTACCACGGCTGATGCACCAATGCATATTCTGATGCATACATATTCTGATTCATGATTATTTAGCACGGCTGCTGCACTAATGCATATTCTGATGCATATATATTCTGATCATGATTATTTACCACGGCTGATGCACCAATGCATATTCTGATGCATATATATTCTGATTCATGATTATTTAGCACGGCTGCTGCACCAATGCATATTCTGATGCATATATATTCTGATGCATGATTATATACCACGGCTGATGCACCAATGCGCATATTCTGATGCATATATATATTCTGATTCATGATTATTTACCACGGCTGCTGCACCAATGCACATATTCTGATGCATATATATTCTGATTCATGATTATTTACCACGGCTGATGCACCAATGCATATTCTGATGCATATATATTCTGATTCATGATTATTTACCACGGCTGATGCACCAATGCACATATATTCTGATGCATATATATTCTGATGCATATATATTCTGATTCTGCTGCACCAATGCATATTCTGATGCACGGTCCTGATATAAATCCTTAAACTACCAAGTAACACGGCTAGGGTCAGCCAGCACCGTATTTATATTCTATATGCCATACATGCCCGTATATCCGGTGAAATCCCTGCCAAAAATACTGAATGTACAGTTTTATATATTTAGGGTTGGCCAGAACCGTATGTTTACGCCGCATTTATGCGGTTACCAGATGCCCGTATATCTGATGAAATCCCTGCCAATAATACTGCATGTACACCGTATATTTAGGGTTGGCCAGAACCGCATATGCCCGTATATCTGGTGAAATTCCTGCCAAACATACTGAATGTACACTGTAAGTATAGGGTTGGCCAGAACCATATATATACGGGTATTTTTTCAGAGAAATCACCAAATATACGGTCATATACGGTGTATATATACGGTTCTGGCCAACCCTACATATATTTATGATTCTGGCCAAGCCTAAGCACGGCCCCCAGCTTACACACACACGCACACACACACACGCACACACACACACCTACAGAACACACACACAACCACACACACACACACCCCTCCTTCAGGGGCCTGCTGCCCCACAGGTGTTTGCCCTGACTTTGTTTACTACGGCTGCTGCACTGACGTATAGGTATACTGATGTACGTCCTGATCCTGGTGTACGTCCTGAAAACCGTAGGTATTCTGATGTGGTCCTGATATGAGTATAGGTATACTGATGTATGTCCTGATATAAGTTTTGATATACGTATGTACGTCCTGATGTGCGTCCTGATATAAGTACAGGTATACTGATGTATGTCCTGATATAAGTTTTGATATACGTATGTACGTCCTGATGTGCGTCCTGATATAAGTACAGGTATACTGATGTACGTCCTGATATAAGTTTTGATATACGTATGTACGTCCTGATGTACGTCCTGATATAAGTACAGGTATACCGATGTACGTCCTGATATGAGTTTTGATATAAGTATGTACGTCCTGATATATCGTTTAGGTATACTGATGTATACTGATGTACGTCCTGATATAAGTACAGGTATACTGATGTACGTCCTGATATAAGTTTTGATATAAGTATGTACGTCCTGATATATCGTTTAGGTATACTGATGTATACTGATGTACGTCCTGATATAAGTA
>Ga0307945_1003182_pt1 | contig 13289 bp, 11 predicted proteins | sample OrgLakmetagen228_FD_201818 | JGI IMG/M metagenome (GOLD analysis project Ga0307945, IMG submission 201818) | Saline water microbial communities from Organic Lake, Antarctica - #228 | ecosystem: Environmental > Aquatic > Non-marine Saline and Alkaline > Saline | place: Antarctica: Organic Lake...
CCCCCCCACTAAATAACCACTGCTAGTGCTCCCCCGGTCTGACGTATTCCTTAATACTGCTGTGATGGCCCGCTGTGATGTGACGTAGCCGTATACTGTTGTCAACGCGATGAGGACCCCAGACAGTATGCGGATCAGCATGTGTGTTTTACCTTGGTACTCAAACCGTCCCTGCAAGTGTTGAACAACAGGTTGATACATCATTTGTGGGTACGTGTTTTTAAACCAGCCAGCAGTAATATGGACGACACAAAAGCTTGCACCAAAATTTTAACGAGTGCAACATGTGTGCTAATGAGTCACCTATTCAGGTTCAGACATGCTCAAGTGCCAGCCTTGACATTTGGTACTTGCATGCATAAACACACAAGCTTGAGCTTCCTGTGGCCTTGTACACCTCACCTGCGCCAGGTCTACTAAGTTTGTAGAGAATGTGCCCAGATACACATACAGGGCAGTCCAGGGTACGGTGGCCACGGCAGAGCCCAATGTGAAGATCCTGCAAGCATGATAGGGGGGCCGCATTTCACAAAAGATTCCTTGCTTGTTTGTGCCTTTTTGAGGATACCGTACAAAAGTGTATCACCGTCCAGGAGGTGCAAAAAATAGTTCCTGCCATGTGTAAATTTGGGCTTTCGGCCAAAGCCCCCCACCCACCTTCCTGACCCCCTAGGCGAACAAAAAGGGTGTCAATCTGCTCCTTTTGACAACGGACATACATCTGTCTACTTATCACTTAGAGGAAACATAATTTAGTGAAGATTTAAAGCTAAAACTGCCATGTGAATGCTCCTGTACTGACCACCTATTTGGTGCGCAAATCCAGCTGACGCCTTTGCCAATGCACTTTTTTACTTCATGTTTGCTGATTGCTAATTGTGCAATTGAACTAAAGCATAGTGTCAAAACAATATGACACTGGCACCCTTCGGTCAGCGCCCCTAGTTAACATTTTGGGGGAGGGGGGTGATCAACTAGAAATGTAAATTCCGTATACATCGAGGTATAAGAATTGTTTTGGGAGGGGCGAATTGTACAGCGTACAATAATCAATTACCAATTTTTATCATTAAATTTTTGGTGCTCCCAGTGAGGTCGGGCTTGCAACAAGCAAGTTCAGTATCTGAGTGCATGAATCCAACTCCATAGCTTTTATATACTGTGAAAAGTGGCCCAAGCGAACAAGGGGGCGTTTGCTGCTTGCTACAAAAAATTCCGGGGGTGGTTCAGGGTGGTTGCACTTTTTTGGGAAAATGAATTGATCTTCCAGCGTGGGTGGCAAGTACAAGTTTGTATGGTATAAGAATGGCCTGTAAAGCAGGTTTATCATCGGAGTCTTCACACCATAACAACCGTACTTTCCCCCCTTGTTGTGGTGGAGGAATTTACGGAATTTGCATCAAAGCGGCTCGTTTATTAAACAGTGCGGGGCGAGCTTTCTGCTGCCTGCGTAGATTTCCTTTTTTCTTGTGTCATTATAAAGGGAAGCAAAAGGAGCGCAGCTTCCTAGAACGCTTGGTCTGTGCAAACATATGTAAGAAAAAACTGGCACGCCCACTGGACAAAAAGACGAGTAAACTTTAATTACACGATACACGCCTTTGAAATGCTCATCAGCATTGAGCAATTTACACAAGGTGCAGTAAATGGAAGTTAGCAATTGCTAGTCGTGTTCAGCTGAAAGCACTCAAAGCGGGTAACAGGTTGAGCAAATGAAGCATCATTTTTTGGCTGTACAGCACCTCACCAGAGCAAACAGTGAGCACGTGCAAGCAACTTCCAGAACCTTCTTTTGAGAGTTATGGCTAGGAAGCACCTCACCAGAGTGGAACAGGAGTGATGGCTAAGGCGTAGTTAAGCACGTTGTACGGCAGGATGGGGGACAGGCGCAGCAGGCAGACCAGCTTCCAGCCCTCCTTTTTGATGGCATGGTCTATGGCAGGGAAGGTGGGCCAGGTGGCGTGCAGGTACGCCTGAGTGTGGGAACGGAGCTGATAGCCTTTTGTGAACTTATCCATGAGCTTATACCAAGGTGCCATGGGTGCTTCAGTGAGTGAAGGACGCTGTGGTGCCCTTTTTATGGCGACTTGAGGGGGGATGCTAACAGAGTGGGGGGGTGGCTGACATGATGGATTTGACCTGGTAGCTTAGTGGCGTGGAATGTAAGGCAACACTACGGACTTTAAGCATTGCTTAGAGAGCATGAGCAGCATGATTGAGGCTGTGAACAACTTTAGAGGAAAGTGGGAGCTGACACGACTGCCTCAAAAAGCAAATGTTGTGTCAAGACAGCAAACGCTGTAAGGCAGCGCAGTATTGATAGAGGAATAGCTCCGTACTATGGATGCATTCCTGTTTAATGCAACTAAATCCAAAGTTCAAAACAGTACTTGAACAATCTCATGTCGTCCTGCCATTTTCAATCATTTCCACCTGTTTGTACAGACTTTTGTTGAGGCTTATTTGCTCATCATTCAGCCCCACAACCCCATGCCAACCTTTGCGTCCATCCTTGCCACACTCATAAACTCCTACGGATCTCCCTCTACCTTGACAGTGGGACGAAACAGGTACCGGCCAAGAAGGAATGCAAGGGCTTGGCCCGCAGAGGTGGACACCCAGGACACCTGCAGCGGTGCGAGGAGGGTGTGGACAAGTATTGGCCATGTTATGTTCAGGGGCGTCTGGAACGGTTGGATGATTTGAGTCTCTGGGTGAGGTATGATGATTTAGGCAATTAGAAGATAGGTTGAACAAACGATTTTCATTAAGATGGGAATTTTTATGTACGTACGTGTGTATATAAAAAGATGCACGCATACATAGAGACATGCACGTAAATGCGTATACATGTGTGTGTATGTATATACCTATACACACTCAGTGAGAGAGAGAGAGAGAGAGAGAGAGAGAGAGAGAGAGAGAGAGAGAGAGAGAGAGAGAGAGAGAGAGAGAGAGAGAGAGAGAGCACAATGCGCGGAAGAGAGCGCAATGTGCAGAATATAAATTGGTGAAGGATCAATGGGGCAGATTTTACGACAGAAAGCATAGAGAATTACCGACTTTGTCTCCCCTCGTGGCTGCTCCTTGACGGTTTCCACGATGTACGCAGATGTTTTAGTTTGAACTTGGCCAAGTCCATTGACTGGCCGTACCAGCTTCAACCCAATCTGAGCTCTCCTTCCCTCCCCCCCCAGCACACTCACCAGCAAACCTTTGGTGAATCCATAGAGTGCTCCGCTTATGACTTGCATGATCATGCAAGGGAACAAGAGGACCACAGAAAGAGAGTATACTCCCATAAAAATGTGGAGCATGCCTTCAGGGTCGCGCTGGATCTGCATGCACGTGCACATCCAGCGTACACGATCCTTCTTTGCCTGGATCAATTGCAAGTCTGAATGCTTTCTATCATTGTTCACACATAAGATAAGCACATTTTTGATTTTAATGGTGGCCATGCGCTGCAGCAATTCCTTGGTCTCGCCTTTAATCTCACATGCACGACTACACTGGACAAATAAGATTGCGAAAGATCACGCACCATGAGCAAGAAGGCATGCAGCCTCTGCTTGTCAAAGTAAAAGTAGGCTGTAAGGCTCATGACAATGAAGACACCAATCATGGACATGCGCGCTGCACCCATCCTGCGACCTTTTTGGCTTCCGAGGGCTCTCTCAAAAAAGCTTTTGTGAGCACGAGATGTACGTGGTGACGTATGCATCTAATTGAGACTGTGTGCGTGCGTGTGTGAGTGTGTTAGTTAGTGGATGTGTTTGCATGTGTTTGCGTGTGTGTATGTGTTTGTGTGTGTATGTGTGTGTGTGTGTGTGTGTGTGTGTGTGTGTTCATGTGTGTGTTATGTTTGATTATGGGTGCAAACTAGTTTGACCAGTTCTGGTTACCAATGCAGCCGCATGACACAATCAGCGTTGACCCATAGCAGGCTTGGCAGCTTGCTCGGCGCCATGCTTCCCGAAAATAATGGACAGAAACGAATGGACAGAAAACTTGTGTAAGATTAACGACGAAATTCTGAAAGGTATTTGCAGAATGTAGAAGTATAATAGGTGTAAATTTCCTTTTACATTTAGGTGAAAACAATATAGGTAAAACTGAACTCTTCGCGGATTTATATGTAGAGTACGAGGCGAACAGAAGTCCTTACGTTAAATGGCAATGCACAGCGCCCATTTGAGGAGCCAGGCCTCTCACGCTGCAACGTGCAGTGGTAGAGGCCTGCCGGAGGCCGTGCCTGCACCCTCGCAAATGTTCCTTTTAAGACGAAGGTAGGCGTACAAGGAAAGGAAATACACCACGCTTTCCGTGCATCGGTAATTTCCTTGCTCCGTGGCTCGTGTGGGCGTGTGTGGCTGGACCTCAGAAAGAAACTCGTCACCTCGAACCCCTAAAATTTGACACACGCCTATACAATTCTTCCGCCCGTCCTCACGCACACAGGCCTCGCAAGGTGCCAGGGATCGGAACCGCTCGACCTGTGGTGTGTGGAGCCATGTCCTCGGAGAGCACAGCTATCCGCAACGCCCAGGCCTTCCAGCCCAACATAGATGAATTGCAACAGCAGCCTGCGATGAACAGGAAGGGGTCTGGTGGGAAGTCCTGTGCCACAGACAAGGCAAGTGGCCTTTTGCGCATGTGTGGGTGTGTATGAGGCTCTTTGGACCACGTCCTCAGAACTGGGTAGACAGCAGGCACAGTTAGTGTGTGAGCTGTCACACTGTAGCAGCTGTCTGTGGCTTGCAATTGCACACACAGGTGGGAGTGCTCCTGTTGAACCTGGGTGGCCCAGACACGCTGGACGATGTGCAACCTTTCTTGTACAACCTGTTCGCTGACCCTGACATCATTCGGTACGTGCCCATACATACGTTATCACACATGCCTGTTTGTCTTGAGCCGAATGAGAGACAAGCACACACGCACACAAGCGTGCACTCATAAAGGCAAACACATGTGTAGACATGCACGCTTAAATTGCTTATTTAGACACTTCCACATACATATACATGTAAATGGATGAAACACGCAATTGTAAGTGTACAACCATACCACATATGCATACAACCACACACATGTGCGTGCGCGCGCACACACACACACACACACACACACACACGCATGCACACACACACGCATGCACACACACATGCACATTTGCACGTAGAATAAGCAATTCTACAAGGAATTTGAAGCAGAACCTGCAAGTTCTCACCACACCTTTCTACAATTTGCACATTTTGCTGCAGGTTACCTGGTGCGTCCAAAATCCTCCAGCCCCTCCTAGCTTTCGTGCTGTCTACACTACGGGCCCCCAAAAGCTCAGAGGGCTACGCGTCCATAGGAGGGGGCTCGCCTTTGCGGGCCATCACACAGAAGCAGGTATGTGCTGTCAAGCTTACAAGTGACGTCTGGTGAAAAGGCGCGCTGGTCACGAGCGCCTCCTGTTACTCAACCACCTTGGGACAGGGCTTCAAAGTGTCTTTTGAGGCCCCCTTTCGATGCTGGGTTTAGGCTACTGCGACAGCTGTGCAGCACTGCTTCCATACTTGCACCCAAATCAACGAAACGCATCTTACACGTGCGCGCTTGCACGCAACACACATGTTCGCTTTCACACACATGCGCACACATGCATGCACACACTAACACACTCACGCGTCCTCACCTGCAATTGCACAAAATACACCCACTCACGCGGAACCTATGCAGGCCGACGCCCTCACTGACTCCTTACGCAGCAAGGGCCTGAATGCTAACGTGTACGTGGGCATGCGCTACTGGCACCCCTACACTGAGGAGGCCCTGGAGCAGATCAAGAGGGACAACGTGGGGCAGCTCGTCATTCTGCCGCTATACCCACAGTTCTCAATCTCTACGAGCGGCTCCAGCTTGAGGCTGCTGGTAGGTTCTAGGGCAGCAGTGCTGGCTTGCGCACACACGCATACACTGCACACACCCGCACACGCGCATGCTCATTCACATGCAAGCACACACAGAGACTCTGCTGCTGATAGGAATTGCGCTCCATGGCAATCACCTTTTGAGTTCTGCTCACAAGATAGCTTTCCAAATACTTGTGTATGTCTGAGCTCCAATAGCAGTACATAGTTATCAATGCTTGTTTGTATCATTACGTGTGTGTTGCACAGGGTTTCTAAAATTGTGCCACTACCTTTTACTGTGTGTTTGCGCCTTTGCGCTCCTGCTTCGATTGTGAAGTTCCCTGGAAGTAGGAGAGGAAGTATGGGAGTATAAGACTTGCACAGGAGCATGCTTATGTTGGCTTCCATGGCCATGTATTCAGGGTTGGCCACAACCATATGTATACGGTGTCTGTACGGTGTTTTTGGCAGGGAGATCACCAAATGTATGGTCATCGGTGTATTTATACGGTCCTGGCCGACCCTACATATGTTTGAGCTTGTATGCTTCCAAGTGATTGATGTGCAGACAGATCTAGGTCATCGTACAACATTGCAGGAAGCACACTCGTCCTTTTCATGGCTGAATAATGAACGTGGGGTTGTCGACCTATAAGGTGCACACACACACACACGTCACTTGTGCATCCAGGAAAAGATGCTGAAGGAGGATACGCAGCTGCAGGGTCTGCGCCACACTGTCATTCCCTCTTGGTACCAGAGAAAGGTGAGTCGGCCAATTGAGTGCTAGCGGTGATGTAGATGATTGGGGGAGTGCCATGAGACAAACCCAATGCTAACACACTAGGTGGAAGCCTGTGCTCTTTGTCAGTGTAGATTCGCTACTTGCCCTGCCAAACGGCCTGTGTCACTGCGCCCTAGGGGGCGTTGATTCGCTGGAGCAATCATTGACATATAAAAATAGTGTGTGCGTGAGTCATTACCCAAAGACTGTACACAAAAGTACAAGCATGATTTCGTACGAAAGTGCATACACACATACACATACACACACGCACACACACTTAGGCACGCACATACTCACATACACACACTCTTTCCATGCAAACACACATACATGCACAAATACATACACATGAGCGTGTATACACACAAACACACACACACACGCAACACACACAACACACACATACACATACACGCACACACGCACGCACACACACGCACACACACACACACACGTTCCATGCAAACACACATGAGTACTGCACATGCACGCAGGGCTATGTAGGTGCCATGACTGACCTTATTGTAGGGGAGCTTGTCAAGTTTAGTGACCCCCAGAATGTGGAGCTGTTTTTCAGCGCGCATGGAGTGCCCAAGTCGTATGTGGAGGAGGCAGGTAGGGATTTGATGGCGTGACATATGTGTTGTGTATCTAGACTTGTGCAATGGCAGTTCCCTGTTGTGAGTTGTGTCTGTGTGAGCACATGTATTTAGGGTCCTCGTGGTTCTTTATAAGTGCATGCACGCACTGCAAGCATGTGCCCTACTTTACGCTTTAGCTCTGAGATGTAAATGCTTTTGGCAGTGGCTGTGTGTGAATGGAAAGGTAAGGAAAACTAATTCTCACATATCATGACATACTTTACTCATCTCATTCATCATGATGGTGTATCCCTCCCCCCCCCAAAGAACCCTACCTGTTTCAACTCCACCTTTTCAACTCCCTCACAATCTAATCAAAGCAAACGCTGCCCTGCACAAAGCATTGTCGGGGTGCATCTCTTCTGTGAGGCTGTTCAATCTCTGAACAGGGTCTCTCTGCACTCCCGCCCCCCCCCCTTGTTCACGCAAACATACAAGGAAGAGGTCAGAGGAGTGCATATCCCTTCCATCAGGCCCTGAAGGGCTTTCTCAAATATCCTTAAGCCAGTGCATCTCCGCATCTCTCCCCTCGTCTCTGCCCATTCAGGTGACCCTTACAAAGAGGAGATGGAGGAGTGCATCTCTCTCATTGTGACTGAAGTGAAGAGGCGAGGGTACAGCAATCACCACACGCTGGCGTACCAGAGCCGAGTGGGGCCCGTTGAGTGGCTGCAGCCGTACACAGACGATAGCATCAGGTGTGTGGGTGCGGGTGTGTGGGTGTGGGTGTGGGTGGTGCAGGTGTAGGGGTTGGTGTAAGGGTGTAGAGAGAAGGGGGGGTGCAGATGTGTTAGGGTTATGTGGGTTTGTGGCTGTAGCTGTACACGGACAATAGCACCAGGTGTGTGGGTGTGGGTGTGGGTGTCAAGAGGGGACTAAAAGGTGTGTGTGTGCTGAGGGAAGAGGGCCTCCATACTCAAGTTAGAAAACAGGAAGAAGAGGGGCCTCCATACTCATGTTAGAAAATAGGGAGATGGGCCTCCATACTTAAGTTAGAATACAGGGTGCTCAAAAATTTGTCAAGGTGATGCATAGCAGTGTAAAAAACAGGCTCCGAGGTGTTATGTTCCTTCCTGCTTAGTTGGACCAAAGAGCAGCTCACGCACGGTATGTGTTTTATATTCTTTCGAAATGACAGGCTAGCGCTTGTGCCAGCAATCTGTACACTTGAGGCGATGTATGGAGTAGCAGCTATGCTGCAGAAGCAAGGTTTTGAACGCTGGTTGCTTGTGCCTGCTGAGTATGTGTGAGGTGCCTAGCTGCAGGTTGCGAACAAATGAGAGGAGCAGACCGCTGAGTGTGCCGCCGGACACGTGTGCTGAGTTGCTGTGCTTATGAGCAGTTGGCGAAGTATGCTTGCTGCTGGGTAGTAGAGCGTACATCTTACGTGTACCACTTAGCATTGCAAGCAGGCTTTATGCACTGTGCTGGCATGTTGAAATCAGAGCATCATTCTCGATCCATCAGCACAGTGCACAAAGCCTGCTTGCAACGCTTGGTCTTGGTCTGCTAGCTTTGTGGTGTGTGTGTGTGTGTGCGTGCTCGCGCGCGCGGGTACAACCACTTGCGTACTGTACCTTGTTTGATTTAATCCACTTATCAGTGCTGTACACTGGAATTCCTGTCCCCCGACCGCCTCACTTACCAAAGAGCAGTTTATGGTGAGCGATGGCTTTAACCAACTTTGCTAACTGCTGTACGCCGCAAATGCTTTTAACCTTATCATGCCTTCGCAGGGAGAGTGATCCGTCAGTCTTCTTGCTTTGCCCTCCGCACCAACACGTGTGCACGTGTAAATATTGTAGCCAATATTCACTGCTCATGTGTTTGCAGGGATCTCGGCGCGAGTGGCGTGAAGAGTATGCTGGCAGTGCCTGTGAGCTTTGTGAGCGAGCACATCGAGACGCTAGAGGAGATGGACATGGGTGCGTGCCTGAACTAGCATTTCCAATCTTTTGAGTGAGAGCAATTTATCGCAGTTTACTCGTGATTGAGATGTTGGGTGGATTGATGTTTTTTGACACTGTTTTACACAAAGGCAGGAGAAAGAGGTAAAAGAGTGAGAGAAAGAGAGAGGTACACAATTTTGACACAGTTTCAAACTAAGGCAGGAAAAAGAGGTAACGTGTAACTTCAGAAAGGTGGGACGTGCATACCTGACCTGGTTTTCCTCAATACAGAGGCAGGGGGAGAGGGAGGGGGTCAGAAAAAACCTCACCCTACTCTAAATTTCCCCAGGTCTGGGACATGGCAACTGTGCCCCTGCTCAAGTGCAAAAGAAACTGCTGTTGACAATCGTCTATGCCTGATATGCGCCACATGAACGTTTACACCCATGCACCAAGGCACACACACCAAAACGCACATATACACACACATGGCACACACATGCACGCCCGTGTACGCAGAGTACCGTGAGCTGGCAGAAGAGAGCGGCATCGAACACTGGGGGAGGGTGCCTGCCTTGAACACCAACTCCCTGTTCATCGGTGACTTAGCAGATGCAGTGCTGGAGGCTTTGCCGTACATGGGCCAGCTGGCTAAGCCCAGTGACGCACTGGTACCTCAAGGTGGGTGTGGGAGTGGGAGCAAGTGTGGATGTGTTTGCGTGGGTGGGTGTGTGCATGCTTATGTGCGTGCGTCTATGAATTCCATGAGTGCATGTGCACCATTTGCGCACCAGGCCCTTTAATGCTGTTATAAACGTGTGGCTTAACGCACGCCGACAAGGAGCTTAAGCTGTTCTTCGAATTCGTGAGTGTGAATCCGTTTCCATCAAGCAGTGGTGCGCCCATTTCAAGATACCCCTAATCCAAGAATAGAATCTGCCGTGGCAACCTTGACAAATTTAATTGCTGCAAAACGTCGTACAATTAGAGACGCTCACGCACATACACTTACACACACCACACGCACGAAAACGTACACACAGATATACGCTCAGATGTACACGTATACATACGTACACTGACATACGCACACAAGTGTTTTTATCAAAGCTTTTGATTCATTTTACCCTTCAACCTGGCAGTTGAATCTTTGTTTCACTTACTTACGTACCTTGACCCGTTGAGAGGCCGGTGTGTGTAAGCAAATTGCAGTGCCAAGGAAATGTTTGCATGACTTTAAAAAATTTCGTCTGGAATTGTATTGTCATATAAGGGGGCTTTGGTGCCGTGCTGTTTGTGTAACTAATTCCACGGCGCTTCCTAGCACTGTGCCACTCCCAAATGGCTTTGGTATGGGTAGGACGCAATGCAAAGGTGCTGCTCCCCCCCCCCCCTCCTCCCTCCCCTCCCCCCGCCAGGGGGTTGAGGGTGTTCTTTTGGGGGTGCTGAATTTACGCTCATTCACCACTAGCCCTAGCCCATCAGCACCACCAGCACCATCCTCGCCTAGTCTCCAGATGATGCAGTGAACTTGGAGCCAGCCGTTTGTCCATCACTTTCCCCTGGCAGTTAGGAGTTTTTTGCTCGGCTTTATTGCCAATCCTAGCTAGCATGATGAAGCAAACGGTCAGAAACCCAGTATTTATTTTTGGTATTCGACGAGTGTGAGGGCCATCAAAGGCCCTCTTAAGGCCACAGGACCGTCTCACACATCTGCAGGCACATACACACATGCACGTACACATGTACCATTTTTTGCAGGTGAGCTTGAGGCGCTGCTGCAGGCGTACGACCGCGAGAGGAGAGCACTTCCCTCTCCTGTGGTGATGTGGCAGTGGGGATGGACACGCAGTGCAGAGACTTGGAACGGGTGCGCGTGTGTTTACCTTGCCTTGCTCTGTTTGTATCTGTCAGTGCATTTGCATTGTTGCAAAGACTGCAGGCATAATTACTGAACCATAAGTGCACCGTCTGATTTGTGTGTGGAACCACCCACAAATACGCGCTGCTTAAACTGATATAGATGTTTTTATTTGCCAAACAGATGTTTGGAGTATTTCAAGGAATTAATTAGAGGAAATCACCACAATCTCCTTGGTGCTGTTCTGATGGCCTGGTCATTCCGCCTTGTGGGCTTGGGAAAACATGTCATCCTTTATTTTGATCGCTACAAATGTTATTGCGGCCAATTTTTGCAAATTTTTAAATAGAATTTTACAAAACGAAGATACTCAGCCAGCAAGGATGTCCAATCTTTGAGTGGGAATACCGTTCAAAAATCCGCTCAAAAAATGGACACCCTCGCTGGCTGAGTGTCTTCCACGTCAACGAGTTAACTCGCCAAGGATTGGCGAGCCTCGCACTCGGCGAGTCTCGGCGAGGTCACGACCTAAACTAAGGTTGAATAAGACAATCTGACTTCCCACGATTATGACTTTGGAGGCTACATACGGCTGGACCTTGCTGTTATTGGGTCAAATTTCTCTGCCAAAATGCACCCATGCACTCCGAGCTGCTTGCTGTTTCAAGCTTGTGGGGGGGGGGTGCCAAGGAACGGCTGACCCTATCATGGATAGAAGTGCTACCAGAGGGCAGAGCACACAGAAATGCCCAAAGTTACAAAAGCTCACAAGTAGTCGCTGGCCTTGCACAGCCCAAATATTCGCAATAAATGTCCTCAATACTTGGGCACATCGCATTGAGTTATCGCGCAATACTGTAGTACCAGCACAGTATACACCACGGCATCAATTGTAACCACTTGCTTGCACCCTGCTAATAAATTGGCACTCTTATGTGTGCATCGCAGGCGGCTGGCCATGGTTGCACTCTTCATCATTGTCACCATTGAGCTGTCTACTGGCCAACCCATCCTGCGTACCGTCTTGGATCTGAATTAAAAGTTACGTGTGTATGTATTAGTGTTATGACCTATGTGATGTGTGCACCTTCAATGGGGCGTGCCAGACTGTGGGAGTAAATTGAGGGGAAGGTGTGCACAAAAGGAGGGGTCAGCAATTTGTTGTCAGAGACATGTTTGTGCTACAAATTGATGAGCGTCAGCACGTGGTAAGAAGCATGGCATGTGCTTAGCTCTACCAGTATACATGGGCGATGTGCAAATGGAAATGAGAGATGTGGCAGAGAGCTTGAATGTGACATGCTTAATGATGCAAGGAGGAAGAGGGAGTGTAAGTTACGTGTGTGCCTTGAGGCTGTTTTTTACGTTTGTCTACCATTGCCCGTTTCACCAGGTGATCTTTAGAGTCGTTTCATTGCTGTGTTTGACGAATTAAGATGAAGACATCTCTAAATTAGTTTGGTTTCAACGACATTGCCATTGTTTAGAGAGAGTAAGAGATAGAGAAGGTGAGAGGAGAGGAATTTGTGTCGCTTGCGTAATGTGTGGTCGTTTCATTGTATAGTCTAGGGACGAGTGAGTTTGCAACGTCTGTGGCACAGCCTGTTGTCTTTTTTGCGATACAACCCACCACTGAGTGTGTTGTGAGATGGAGAGTGTAAGAGTGTTCACGATCTTCGTGCAGGCCTTCGCACGTGTTGCTGGTATCACATAAACTGAACAATCTGAGTGCATTTGTAAATAACATTGATCACATAGTTCTCTGCACCTTTTGGAGCAGCCCATCCTTCTGTACAAGTGTCATTTTGAAGATTTTTGCTGTAACACACTATTGCGACGAAACTCAGATGAAGGAAGTCATAGAGACATCTGGCATGCACTCATCACACAGCCAGCCACACCCAACCTGTGGTACTTGGAGGAGGCAACATAAAATCATGATTATCGACTTGATTTGAACTAGAAAAGGCACGGTTAGAAGGGAAACAAGGCGCATTGTGTACTATAGTCTATGTGATATTATGATTGCTCCTGAACAGAAATTACGTGACGTTCATAGTGTCAGATTTACCAATCACCATCACGAAAAAGTGGAAGCTCTTCAACTGAAAGGGTTACAAGGGTTACAAGGATGGCCTACAGCCCGAGTCTCTGGCTGATGGCAATTGGCTGGTGAAACAAAAACAACCAGTGTCGAAAATTGAAACT
>Ga0307945_1003185_pt1 | contig 13275 bp, 11 predicted proteins | sample OrgLakmetagen228_FD_201818 | JGI IMG/M metagenome (GOLD analysis project Ga0307945, IMG submission 201818) | Saline water microbial communities from Organic Lake, Antarctica - #228 | ecosystem: Environmental > Aquatic > Non-marine Saline and Alkaline > Saline | place: Antarctica: Organic Lake...
CCTGTAGAGAGATGGCCCTGTAGAGAGATGGCCCTGAAGAGACAGTGCTCTGCAGAGAGATTGCTAGTCAGAGCCCTGTAGAGAGACTGCCCTGTAGAGAGATGGCCCTGTAGAGAGATGGCCCTGTAGAGAGATGGCCCTGAAGAGACAGTGCTCTGCAGAGAGATTGCTAGTCAGAGCCCTGTAGAGAGACTGCCCTGTAGAGAGATTGCCCCGTAGAGAGATTGCCCTGTAGAGAGATGGCCCTGAAGAGAGAGTGCTCTGCAGAGAGATTGCTAGTCAGAGCCCTGTAGAGAGATTGCCCTGTAGAGAGATTGCTCTGTATTCTGTAGAGAGATTTGCTTGGAGTTGCCCTGTAGAGAGATTGCTAGTCAGAGCCAGACATCACTCTAGTTGGAGCCTACCTTGAAACCGCACAAATCTGTACCAGAAAGAGAGTTTGGAGCATTGGGTGTCAATCATATCCAAAAGAAAACCTGCTACCTAGGGCCTTTCTTGCCTGCTACTAAAAAATATCTGCACTGCACCAAATTCCTAGAAAGTACTGGCATTATTAGGGTTGGCCAGAGCCGCATATATACGCCGCATATATACGCCGTATATGACCATACATTAGGTGATACACCTTCCAAAAGTACCGTTTATACACCATATACAAATGGTTCTGGCCAACCTTGGTCATTATGCCAGCCATTGGGAGCGGTCTTCACTGCCTGTGCACAGTTTCTTCCTCAACGTCAATCACACACACAGTTCTAGAATGTGGCCTTTGCAAATCATCAACGCGATTTCGGACATACAAAATATCCAACAAACTATGTCTCTCACGCTAGATGAATCATACTCTGAGCTCAAAAGGCATTTCACCTTGAGCACAGCTCTTTGACAACGAGCATTCTGTCATGTCGCCCAGATCTTTCTGTGCAGGAGATCAACAAAATAGCCCGCCTTTCGCACCAAGGCCTCTCCCGCGGGCACAAAGTGGCATGTAGTGGGACCCACCGCAGTGTGCAGCACCTTTGCCACATGCTTCCGGGAAAAGCAGCAATGTGCAGCCCATCCATACTAAATTTGCTCCAGATCAAAACAATACATCTTGTTAATCGGATCCCTTTGGGTGCTTGCAAGGAAACCAAAAGTCGGGTTCATGCACACACGCGAAGTACCTATTTTGTTGTTGCGGTGAATAAGGGACAAGTCACACGGTTACGTGGAGCCCTTCTGGTTGCTTGCAAGAAAATCAGGAGTCAGATATATTTATTCACGTGTTAATCCATTTTCATGTTGCAATGAAAAAACAAGCTGCACAGTTACTATGACCCCTTCCATGCCACCACACCTCCACAGGCATGTAAGTGGGCCCCCCCAAAAGTTACGGGACACCCGTCAGTGCTCAGTCTCTCAGCCACTTACTTCCAGACGCAGCAGCAATGTGCGGGCGGCCCTTCCATGTCACAAAAACCCATAACTTATGCATCAGAGCCTCCTCCACAGGCATGTGGTGGGATCCCCCCTCCAACGCTCAGCCTCTTGGCCAAACGCTTTCAGGCACAGTTGCAATGTGCGGCCCTTCCAAGTCAAAGAAACCCATACCTTGTGCACCAGAGCTTCCTCCACAGGCATGTAGTGGGACCCCCCCTCAGTGCTCAGCTCCTTGGCCACACGCTTCCAAGCTTTTGTCTCGCTGAGCAGCCCAACCAGGCGCTCGTTGTCATTCTGAGTATCGGGGAGTGTGCGTGTGTGTGCGTGTGTGTGAGAATGTGTGTACTTGTGTGTGTGCGCGTGTGTGAGAGAGAGAAGGTGTGTACTTGTGTGTGTGTGCGTGCGTGTGTGAGTGTATGTACTTGTGCGTGCGTGTGTGTGTGAGTGTGTGTGTGTGTTGTGTGTGTGTGTGTGTGCACGCGTGCATGTGTGCTTTTGTATGTCATATTTGTATTTGTTTACATATTTGTATGTAATACTAGTGTTTGCTTTTGCATGTTCTGTTTGCTTTTATATTTGTGACTGCTTTCAAGTTGTGAGCTATCTACTAAAACACGACGTGAAAGGACCGCCAATCCAAAAGTCAATCAAGACACGCAAATAATCCAAGCACTGGCGAGAGCAACAGGCCGTGCAGCAGGCCTGGCATGACCATGAGCATGTCCATGAGCGTGACATGACCATGAGCATGTCCATGAGCCTGACATGACCATGAGCATGTCTTTGAGCCTGACATGATCATGCGCAACGGGCCTGACATGGCCACGAGCATGTCCACGAGCCTGGCATGACCATGAGCATGTCCATGAGCCTGGCATGACCATGAGCATGTCCATGAGCCTGGCATGACCATGAGCATGTCCATGAGCCTGACATGACCATGAGCATGTCCTTGAGCCTGGCATGACCATGAGCATGTCCATGAGCCTGGCATGACCATGAGCATGTCCATGAGCCTGACATGACCATGAGCATGTCCTTGAGCCTGACATGACCATGACCATGAGCAACAGGCCTGACATGACCATGCGCATGACCATGAGCCTGACACAGCCATGAGCAACAGGCCTGACATGACCAAGAGCAACACGCTTGACATGACCATGACCATGAGCAACGGGCCTGACATGACCAAGAGCAACAGGCCTGACATGACCATGAGCCTGACCATGAGCCTGACCATGAGCCTGGTATGACCCTGAGCATGTCCATGAGCCTGGCATGACCATGAGCATGACCATGAGCGTGACATGACCATGAGCGTGACCATGAGCAACAGGCCTGGCATGACCATAAGCATGACCATGAGCCTGACATGACCATGAGCAACAGGCCTGACATGACCATGAGCATGTCCTTGAGCCTGACATGACCATGAGCAACAGGCCTGACATGACCATGAGCATGTCCATGAGCCTGGCATGAACATGAGCAACAGGCCTGACATGTCCATGAGGGCAGACATGGGCACCCTCAGAGGGTTTGCCACAACTGTATACATACATTGTATATGACTGTGTACTTTGAGATCCCCTTCAAAACATTGTTTGTATGCCAAGCATACATTATTCTACCCAACTGATGTTATAATAGTCCAATCAGTCCCTACAAGAGGAGTTTAAGGATAAGGTTTTGCCTAATCCCTTAATCCTTTACTTACAAACTAAGGGATTCGTTCCCCTAAACAATGCCTCTTACAATATATTTGCCCACACATAAAGAGGCGTCAACAGTGAACCTACCTAAACAAAGCACATGACCAGATCTAACAAACCAATCGCACCTTCAGTCGTTTCAAGTCGTCCAGAAGCTCCACGCCCGGGCGTTGCTGTACAGCTTGCTGCTGCCTGTACTGCTCCACTTGCGCACGTGAGTGGCTGAGGGCCAAGCCCAAATCACGGACCTGCAATAGGCACAAAAAAGCTAGCACAATTACGTAAAAGGCCTGATCTGCTGCTGCTCGTACTGCTCCACACACACACACACACATCCACTTGCGCACGTGAGTGGCTTAAGGCGAAGTCCAAATCACGGACCTGCAATTAGCACACCCAAGCTAGCACGACTGAGTAAAAAGCAAAGGGTCAGCATACCCAAGCTAGCACGACTGAGTAAAAACAAAGGGTCAGCATGCCCAAGCTAGCACGACTGAGTAAAAAGCAAGGGGTCAGCATACCCAAGTTAGCACGACTGAGTAGAAAGCAAATGGCCAGCATACCCATGTTAGCACGACTGAGTAAAAAGCAAAGGGTCAGCATACCCAAGCTAGCACGATTGAGTAAAAAGCAAAGGGTCAGCATACCCAAGCTAGCACGATTGAGTAAAAAGCAAGGGGTTACGTAATGCCTGCACTGCTCAAACTTTGCACGCAATCTGCTGAGAGGTACACCAACAGATCATGGACCTGCATTACGCACATTTTTGTCTTTCAGTGCAGATCATGTACATTTCCAGATAGATTGCCTGCATTATTTTTACATGCAGATCATGTACACGTCCAAATCATTTGCCAGAATTAATTTTTAAATGCAGATCATTTGCCTGAAGTACAGTTTGTGTGTGACCGGAATGAATGCATTCAACAAAGCACGTCAGCTGCATGTTGCATGCTGCATGCTGTGTGTTGCATGTGGAAAAAAAGCATAGCAGCCCACTGCTAAGTACAGTTAGGTGCCATGCTTTCTGTGCACACGTAAGTTCCTCAGACCTTGTCTGTAATCGATGATATGACCACCCATTTCGTGCTTGAACCTCCTTTTTAATAGGCAGCAATGCCACCCACCACCCAGCAGCTCGTCCACACAGCAGTCTAAGAGCCCGCCCTTTCCAAGAAACGTTTTTTTTAAAGACGGCAGCGCCAGCGGCCACTCAGCAGGTTATCGATTGCACTGCTCTATCTATGATCAACTTGTTTATCGTCCAGTGTTCAAGCAGCATACTTGTAACTCACCCTGTTTTTATCCCTCATCTCTTCGTGAGGCAACCAGCCCCTTCAATATTCCCTGTGACAAACGTTTCAGGCGGACCTCCCTACTCATTGCTCATGCCTTTAGGCCACGCCAGCGACCTTGATATCCATTGATTTATTGCTTTCTCCTTTCTTTGGTGGAGGACTTTTATGGTACCTGGTACCAAAAGTGGCTCAATTCCCTTGATTAATATGGGGGATGGATTTCACTGCCTGCGTAACTATCTTAATCTAGGGTGGCCACGCTGCCTTGATTCTCTTCTGCAGTTTACTGACGCGTGTAGTGACACAAGGCATATCTTGCTGCACATACATACACGGACACTCAGACACTTTTCTAAACTTTGGAGCCTTAAAAGGCATACCTGGTGTGCGAGCACAGCCCTGTCAGATCGCCCGTCTGAAGCCTTGTCCTGCAAACATTTTTAAGCGCAGCTTTTGTGCAATTGTGCAGTCGTATAACCCCGTTGTTGTGACCTGAAAGTGCGTCAAGTCTAGGGTTGGCCAGAACCATATATATACGGTGTACATACGGTATTTTTGGCTTGGAATTCACCGAATATACGGCGTATATATACGTATATATACGGTTCTGGCCAACACTAGTCAAGTCACTATTGATGTGTGCCAGGACAGATGCAACTTTAAAACAGAAATGTATGTACTTGTCAGAGTATGTACGAGTCAGAGATGTTTGTGCCGATAAGCGTTTATACAAAAACAAATTTAGAATTTTGTACCAATAGATCCAAATTTTGAGTACAGCTATTTAAGTGCAGGATAATATATAATATTTATATCCTACATCTAAATCTATAACTTTACCTATGCCTGTACCTAGTCAGCGTGTGTAATAGTAAACAGGTTGCCAAGGCCTGCAAGCTTGTTGCCTCCAAAAAACGTGAGTGCTGTGTGTACCAAAATCCATCCACACCCACATTACACTGTCTGTACTGACATCTTAATACCACCACAAGAGCCCCTACAGCACCGTGTGTCTATCCCTATTCACCCCCCCCACCACCGCATCTCACATCTGCGCACTACCAGGAGGGGCACATTGCTGCAGCATGCAAATTTCCAATTGCCCCCACACCAAATCTCCCATCTTAGCACCACCAAAGTAGCCCCTTTGCTGCAGCATGTCCATCCCCAATGACATCCACACATCTCACATAGGGCTTGCCAGAACCATACATATACGCTGTGTGAAAGACCACTGCTGTCTTGTGTAACTTACAGCCCCACCACATCTACCACTACAACGCAGTCACCTGCTTCTGCTTTCTGCACGTCTGCACCTGCACAAACTGCTGCTGCAAATTCTTGCCAACCCGCTGCAAACCAAGCAACCCACCGACACCCACCACAAAGTAATCACTCTGCTGTTGTACTGCTGCTGCTCGCAGCTGTGCTTCCTGCACTCGCACATCCGCCTGTGCTGCTGCCACCTGCATTGTATTTCGCCACGTGCTTAAACATAGTGGTGAAGGGTGGTTCAAGGTCATCCCCTATTGAAATTCCACTGTACCCAAAGCACTTCCGCCTGAGCTGCTACCACCTGCATTGTGATTTGCCTCGTGTTGAGACATAGTGGTGGAGAGTGGTTCAAGGTCTTCAAGGTCACCCCCTAATAAAATTTCATCGCACTTCCGCCTGAGCTGCTACCACCTGCAGCATTTTATATGTCACGTGTGCAGGACACTCACAGATGGAGTATGTTCAAGTAATTCGCTATGGGGTGATCTGTGCATTGTGGCCTTATTACTAACTGAACTGATTGGATGTGGCGTTGCTCTGCTAAAGTATGCAGCTGCTAGGCAAAATGGTGGCACCTGTCCAATCAGACGTCGGAATCGGATGGGCTCCAATTCATATTATAACTACGCACCCTCCCTCCCTTTGGATTATTTTGTAACCTCCTCGCCTGAGTTCATGTGACGTATATATATAGGTACATACAGGTATATACGGTGTATATACGGTATTTTTGGCAGGGAAATCACCATACATACGGTCATATACGGTGTATTTTTACGGCTCTGGCCAACCCTATGAATCATGTTGTAACAAATTGCCTGGAACAACTATGCTTTGCCCACCAGTTCTAGCTTAACACTCTTTGGAAGGTGACGAAAAATTTGAGCATTATCGAGTTATTAGTCGCTGAATACTCAACATTTCACAAACTTCAACATTTCACAAACTTCTACTATCACACATATGCACACATGCACACACGCTCACATATCCAACACGCACACGCACACGCACATGCGCACACCGCACACACACAGTGAGTTGCTGGATGACACAGGTAAACACATACATACGTTAATTAACATCCCTGCATTCAGCTCTGGTCCAACACACCTTGGGAGATTAGCCGGGTTATTTCAATGCGCCATATATTTGGAGGCTCCTTGCCAAACATCATAGTCATGTGACCCCAGCCTACCCCGCCACTGTACTTCACGGCCCTCACTTGAGCTTCTTAATAACATATCAAGCGCAGGTAAACTTTTGCTGGTACACTTTCAACAACCATGTGATCACATGCTTACGGCATTTCGAGCACCCCCCCTGTCCCATTTCACCACTGCGCTGCACACACCCTCACCTGGGCTTCTTATAACGCACCCAGCGCAGGTGCTCATTTTTAACAGCCACATTATTACATGCTTACAGCATTTCGAGCACCCCCTCTGACTCATTTCACCACTGCGCTGCACACACCCTCACCTGGGCTTCTTATAACGCACCCAGCGCAGGTGCTCATTTTTAACAGCCACATTATTACATGCTTACAGCATTTTGAGGACCCCCTCTGACCCATTTCACCACTGCGCTGCACACACCCTCACCTGGGCTTCTTATAACGCACCCAGCGCAGGTGCTCATTTTTAACAGCCACATTATTACATGCTTACAGCATTTCGAGCACCCCCTCTGTCCCATCCCACCAATGCGCTGCTCACACCCTCACCTGGGCTTCTCGCAGCGCATCCAGCAGGTGCTCATTTTCGACAGCGACGTGCTCACGGCTGTCCAGGATCTTCAGCGCCCTTTCCGTCTGTGCACACAAAGCAAGAAAGCTTCAAAGTCACATGATAATGCGACTTTCGACAAGCTTCAGGCCTAAAGATGTGTGGTGCTGTGAAAAATGCTAAGAAACTATAACAGTAAAGGTTCTGCGCTCCCTTGCTTGAAGCTTCAAGCCAACATGCCAACATAGGAAGCAATTAGTACAAATACCTACTAGAGTAATGGCATAAACGTCTGCATAAAATTAACACACACAAACACAAATGCGCACACACACGCACACACAATGCGCACACACACACCACCTGCATGGAGCGTACCTGCTGAGTGAGCTCTTCTTGCTGCTTCGCCCAAGCCTTTTGCTGCTCCTGCGATTCTGCCTGCTGCTGTGCCAGCAGGCCCTGCAGGCCAGTGATCTGCAGCAACAAGCACCCACGTTATAAGTTTAAGTAGCCGTCTTTGCTGAGAAGATCAGTGTGCATCTGCAGGCTTGTGATCTGCAGCAACACACACGCACGTTATAAATTAAAGTAGAAGTCTGTGCTGACATAGATCAGCGTGCATCAAGGAATTACAAGTTAGAGTTGAAGTCTGTGCTGACAAAGACCAGCGTGCATCAAAGAAAGACAGTATGTGCAGACAAATATTAGCGTGCATTAAGTAGAGGTTGACAGTCTGTGCGGACAAATAATAGCGTGCATAAAGTAAAGGCTGACAGCTAGTGCTCAAACCAGCCAGGGCCCCCACAAAGAAGCACCCAGCAGTGTGCAAACATACCCAAGTCGTAAGTCTCAGTAGAAGTCTGTGCAGATAAAGATCAGCGTGCTTCAAGGAAAGACTGACAGTTAGTGCTCCAATCCAGCCAGGGCCCCCACCAGAGAGCAACCATCAGTGTGCAATAAAATAAAGACGCTTAACTAGTGCTCAATCCAGCCAGGGATCCCACCAGAAAGCACCCATCAGTGTGCAATACAATAAAGACGCTCAACTCGTGCTCAATCCAGCCAGAGCCCCACCAAGAGCACCACGACAATAAAGAAACCACTTTTGTATACACAAACATAAACAGCTCAAGGAAGCCTCGTATCATGAGACATATGCCGTGGCTTTAACATGACTTAACATGACTAAAACATGACCTGTTCACGATCAAAACATGATCTGAACACGACCTGAACATGACCTGTTTACGACTAGAACATGACCTGAACATGCCCGCAACATGCCTACCCACGACCAAAACAAGGACATGAACATGCCATGGTGTGGACATGCCTGTTCATGACCTAAACATGCGTCAACATGATTAGAACATGCTCATGACAAGAACATGTTCATCTAGAACATCAACATCTAGAATGCTCAGCTGACTAGAAGCCTCGTATCATGAGGCATATGCCGTGGCTTTAACATGACTGAGCATGACTGAAACATGACCTGTTCTCAATAAGAACCTGACCCGAATCTGCCCTGATTATGCCCTGTTCACGACTAGAACATGACCTGATCACGACCAGATCATGACCTGTTTACGACCAGAACATGACCTGTTCATGACCAGATCATGACCTGTTTACGACCAGAACATGAGTTGTTCATGACCAGAACATGCTCTGTTTACGACCTGAACATGCCCTGAACAAGCTGCCCCTGTCTCTGCTACCTACAGGCTTTAAACTTATTAACACCCACATGGTCGAAGGCTTAGCTCAGCAGCAACGGAAGGCCCTCAACGAGAGGTGTGTCATTCAATAATTGAGTTATGGTAGTTTTTCATTTGTAACGTGGGCAGTGCCCACCGGGCACACCAAAAATGCGAGGTGCAGCTCAGTTTCTGACACATCTCCATTGGCTTACTGCTGCCACTTAGATACTCACAAAGCACCGCACACATCTCCAATGCACTTGAAGGCTTGGCTTCATCTCTGATGCATACAATTTTAGGCAAGAAATCGCAGCTGTGTCGTGCATTATAGGAAAAAAAGATAAAACCTACGCCGGCAGTGAAAAACCACTCCCCACATTCATTCATTAATTTATCTATATAAATGTATGGTTCTGGTCAACCCAAAGTACGGCACGCAGTTTTTGACCCCGTTTCTTCTCACCCTTAACCAGCTTCCTGCCAAGTTGAATAACTGCATGGTTCACTGTCTGCTTAATGGTTACGATCTTGCACACCCCTAAAAATGCTCACATGGTGCAGCTTAAACCCTACAGCACCCCATTTTGGGCAGCAGGCTGTCAAATGCATTGTGAGCACATCATTTGCTCATTAATTGCACCCTCATTGAATGCAGGCTGTCATTAATCGCTCATTAGATGTGCGTTCATTAAAAGCAGGCTGTCAAATAGATTGTGAGCACGTCACACACTCATTTAATGCAGAGCACAAAAACACAGTTAAGCAAGCACAGCGTCTATATTTAATACAGGCACGACACGCAGCTCAGACCCTGACATACCTCTTTTTGGGCTGACTGCTGCTGTGCAGCCACGGCTTGTTCCAAGCTGAGTACATGGTGGCGTGTGGTTCCTGCCTCCTGCATGGACCCATACATGTCAGAACGTACGTGTCAAAAATACACTTTTGCAAGAATACATGGTGGCGTGTGGCTCCTGCTTCCTGCATGGACCCATACATGTCAGAGCGTACGTGTCAAAATCACACTTTTGCAAGAATTCATGGTGGCGTGTGGTTCCTGCCTCCTGCATTGACCCATACACGTAAGAACGTGCGTGTAAAAAAAATGCTTGCAAGAATACATGGTGGCGTGTGGCTCCTGCTTCCTGCATGGACCCATACATGTAAGAACGTGTGTGTAAAAAAATGCTTGCAAGAATACATGGTGGCGTGTGGTTCCTGCCTCCTGCATGGACCCATACATGTCAGAGCGTACGTGTCAAAAATACATTTTTGCAAGAATTCATGGTGGCGTGTGGTTCCTGCCTCCTGCATGGACCCATACATGTAAGAACGTGCGTGTAAAAAAAATGCTTGCAAGAATACATGGTGGCGTGTGGCTCCTGCCTCCTGCATTGACCCATACACGTCACAGCGTTCGCGTAACAAATGCAAGAGTGCGTTCAGGGTTAAGACATAGTGTGGACCATAAACAGGGAGGCATGTGATTCTATGCCTCCTGCGTTGGCTGGCATGCATCTCATGGTCTCATGGTGTTTGTGTGCACAGTGGACACTTAGAACAAGGGAGTGCTGTTACAATACAAAGTGCGCTAATACCGAGTGGCTGTTGGTTTCTTGGTGTTTGTGTGCACAGTGGACATTCGGAACAAGGGAGTGGGGGCGTGTACTTAATCAATACAAAGGTACAAAGTGCCCTGAAACCGAGTGGCTGTGGGTTTGGTCTCTTGTGTAACACCAATGTTGGTCTCTTGTGTAACACCAATGTCGATCTCTGGTGTAACACCAATGTTGGTCTATTGTGTACCACCAATGTTGGTCTCTTGTGTACCACCAATGTTGGTCTCTTGTGTACCACCAATGTTGGTCTCTTGTGTACCACCAATGTTGGTCTATTGTGTAACACCAATGTTGATCTCTTGTGTAACACCAATGTTGGTCTCTGGTGTTACACCAATGACGGTCTCTTGTGTAACACCAAAGTGCGCTGAAACTGAGTGGCTGTGGGTTTGGTCTCTTGTGTAACATCAATGCCGTGCAGCCAATGTTCCCTAGTGTAATTAATGATTCTTGTAAATGGTCGTGATTGAAACCTGGGAGCCTGCATTTCAAAAAAGTGTAGGGAACCGTACATGTACCTCGTACATGATGTATATGCGTCAATTTCTTGCAGGAACCATATATGTATACACATGTTAGTTCGTATGTATGCATGGTTCTGGCCGAACAAAAAAGGGTGCTTGGCCCTCGCCTCCTGAGTGTAGATAATCGACGATGGGTGCCTGGGATCAAGCTTAATTATGTTGCCTATTATTATTGTCTGGATATACTTGTTGGTTGGTCGGTCGCTCTCATTTATTGCCAATTCTCTCAATAATAGAAGTGTGAGGTGTCAGATATTACTCTCTATTTTGATGTCAGGCAGCAACAAAGGGTCAGCATGACAACACACCAGCACAACAACCAGAAGCTGACACTCTATTCTGAATGATATGTAACACCAACTGATGATGTCTCCACTTGGGTGTCAGGCAGCAACAGAGGGTCAGCATGACAACACGTCAGCACAACGATAAGAAGATGCTCATGCTTTAGCGCGGTCAATTACAGTGTGGAGTAGAACAAACCTTTAAAGTATATTTTGTATGCATCGTGAGATGCACTAGGCAGGGATTTATTGCCAAGATGATGAAATATTCAGCGGTCAGTTCCGGTGTGATTCAGAACAGGAACTTTTAAGGTACCTGCAACAAAATACAGGAAAACGTGTGTGCACTCAGCATATGTGATCTCTCCATTTTGAACAACCTTCTCTTTGACACCACGCATGATTCAATTAATGCGGCGTCTTATTCCCTGCAGGGTGACTGCGTAATGTATCATATGTATATATTATCATATGCATATATATACATATATTTATTTCTACCCTGCGAGATTGTGCGGGGTCGGCGTAGTTCACTTTTTTAGGTGGCTGCATGTCATGAGCAGTGTTGCTTTTAGCCCTGCGTGGTCAATGCAGGGAGGGCAACAATATTTGTTTTTGTGGTGCAGGAAGGTGAGAGTTCAATGAAACATCCCTGAAATTCGGGGTGCGGAATGAGAACGATAAAGTACGTACTTATGATAATCAAGAGGAATACGCCTTCAGGTAAATGGCAGAATGTTGCACAGGTACGCATAAAAATATCAAACAAGCTTACCTTGTTGTTCATAGAAGGTAACTAAACTTTCAATTAGGGTTATTGCCAACACAATCCAGCAGAGTAAAAGTTTGTACCAGCTTTTAAAATGGCACAAAACAAACCCGACAGCAAAATCCTGCTCAGCAATTTTTCTTTGTGCCTAACAGAAGACAGTATAGAGTAAAATGCAGTTGTATAGAACCCCAAAGCACAGGCTACACGCACACTGTTGTGATTCTTTAACAAAACACGTTCCTCATGCTCGTGCGCTTAGGCAGCGTAACACAAACGACGACTGAACTTTGGAGTAAAAGGGTTCCACACATCACACCTCTTGCGAGGCCAGCAGTAGGTTTTCCCAGTCCTGGATCTCAACAATCTGTAGGCATGACGGGGATCACAATGTGGCAAGAAGTGAGGAATTGGTAACCTGATGGCATAACAATGATCTTGACGTGACGGAATGAGGAAGCATGATGTCACGGATTGCGGAATCAGTGACCAGTGTGCCATCGTGGAGTAGTTGGAACCTGTTCCTAAATCAAATCATGTATTGAAATTGGCTGTTGCAGAAAGACGCATAGGTTCACACAAATGCATACACGCACAACATGACCACACACCTGGCTCTGTAGCTGACGTGAAACAGCCCGCCACAATTGAGAGCTTATCCACACACCCTTGCCTGTTGCTAGATTTTTTGCCGCTGCAGGATCCTGCATCATTGTAACGCATACAAGCTTACTAATAGGGATACGTTCCTAATGGGTGAGCGAGTGAGTGCGTGCATGCATGCGTATGCAAGTGTGTGCATGTGTGTGTGAGTGTGTGTGTGTGCGTGTGTGTGTGTCCGTGTTTGTGTGTGTATGTGTGTGTGTGTGTGTGTGTGTGTGTGTGTGTGTGTGTGTGTGTGTGTGTGTGTGTGTGTGTGTGTGTGTGTGTGTGTGTGTG
>Ga0307945_1003186_pt1 | contig 13275 bp, 15 predicted proteins | sample OrgLakmetagen228_FD_201818 | JGI IMG/M metagenome (GOLD analysis project Ga0307945, IMG submission 201818) | Saline water microbial communities from Organic Lake, Antarctica - #228 | ecosystem: Environmental > Aquatic > Non-marine Saline and Alkaline > Saline | place: Antarctica: Organic Lake...
TCGCATAACAAACGGCAAAGACACACACATACGTACACACATACATACACACATACAAACACACAACCCCCTGATCAAACAAGCACGCGTGCGCACCTTGCCCTCGTTTGCTGCTTGCTTCTCGCACTACAGAAGGTAGCCGCTGAACCTCAAGGAACCGTGCTATCAAACGCCCGCCCGAAGCGTCACACTCAGACTGCAGAGCAAGGAGATGACCACACAGCACGACGATGTGTGAGCTGTGTGTGTGTCTGTGTGTGTGTGTGTGTCTGTGTGTGTATGTGTGTGTGTGTGTGTGTGTGTGTGTGTGTGTGGAAAAGCTGAACTGGAGCTGGAATTGGGTCAAATGTGCAGTGGCGTATGAGCACATCTGACCATCCGATATTTCAAAAGGAGCAGGTGGTGGCACAGTACGTATGAAACAGTGGGTGCAGTGGGTGCGTGAGCAGGATGTGTTTGTTTGTCAAGTGCACGATATAAAAAAACGAGTGGCGTACCAAAAAACATAAATATGCACTAGAAATTGGCTGGCGTACCAAAACACACAGACATGCACAAGAAAATGGCTGCCGTACCAAACACACAGACATGCACATAAAAATGGCTGGCATAGCAAACCACGCAGACATGCACAGGAAAACGCCAAAGAAAGCTTGCCACTTGCATATTCCCCAGTTCACGTACACAAGCACGTACACCCTTGCAAGGCATGCACGTCTGCACGCGCACACACACACACATGTGTGCACATGTACTTACACGCATGCACACACGTGCACACAGACACGCACGCACCCACACCCACACGCCCACGCCCACGCCCACGCCCACACCCATGCACACGCACACACACACACAAACATGCACATGCGCATGCAGACATATACACACCCACACCTACACCCACACGACTCACTTGTAAGCCACTTAAGAGCTCCAGCAAGGCCTCGTGACCAAAGGTCTCTGCTACCAGCGCTTCGTGCGACTCCAAGCTCAAAGCCACTTCCTGCAGGCCATCCACAGTGCAAGGAGCATTGTGTAAGATACATGGAACATACGTGGAAGAGCATTGTGTATTGTGTAAGATACGTGGCATACATTGTGGGTTCTCACGCTGAGAGGGAGCTCCAGCTTTTAGGCCACTGATCTTTGCAGTCACTGTCAGAGGCCTTTCGGATGTTTGTGCGGGAGTCACAGCTGTGTGGAAAATGCGTTTGCCTTACGTGGCTCCAAGCTCAAAGCCAGCATGCATCAGGTTATCAGGTTGCAATACAGGTGTGCATGAGCTTTGCATGGCTTTAGACCCAACGTCCTGTTATGACACACGATAGGTGAGTAAGCTTGGAAGCGTACGTCCAGATGCAATGCCATTGTGCAAGTGCTTTGCGAGACTCAAAGCTCAGGGCCAGGCCTTACCGTCCACACAACAGAGGAGAAGCGTGCAAACAAACAGCCATGCTTATTCAGACGCGTCAACGCGCAATTATGCTTTGGCAAGTGCTTACTGCTGTGACAGTGACTGTGAAAGCAACGCCAACCACACAACCATGACACAGTGGAGGGATGTGTACGATGCCAAGAGGTGTGAAGAAAACACACATGCACGCAGGGACACGTATGCACATATGCACACACACAAGCTCACCTCCACCTCCACCCCACTGCCTACACAGAACACAGACTCAATAACAAGTGTAACGTGCAGCTGTGAGTGTGCTCCGTCCTATCAAATCTCATTGCATCCCATACCTTGAACAGCAAAGACAGGGCCGCTGACCAGTCAATTTGCTTCCCGGAATCCAGCTGCTCAGCCAGGGTGGCATAGTTTTGCCGAGACTGCAAGATGGCCATAGGTCGAAGGTCTGAATGCCAGAGTCGTGAGAAGAAGGGGTGTGCTGATGGATTCCTCTGAATCCAGCTGCTCTATCATCACCTTGAATTGCGTACTCCAGTACCAATGACAAAGGGCACTCTCAAACAACAGCGAGGCTCAAAGTAGGACACTATACCAGCACACACATACACACACACACACACACACACACACACACACACACACACACACACACACACACACACACACACCGAGGCTAGAAGCAGGACACTACCAGCCTACACACACACACACACACACACAAGGGGAGACTAGAAGCAGGACACACACACAGAGAGAGATTAGAAGCAGGACACTACCAGCCCACACACACACACACACACACACAGAGGGAGACTAGAAGCAGGACACACACACACACACACACACAGAGAGACTAGAAGCAGGACACTACCAGCCTTGGCTGTCACAGCACCGCTAGGCAACATTTTGCAGGGGGGTTCCTCAAAACGTCCAATCATTTTTACATCACATATACACTCTTGACCAACCCCCCTCAACACAGCACACCCTCGACGCAGCCATGCTAACAACTGACTAGCCCCCATCCGCTATAGTTACTGGAGAAAGCCAGTGATTGACTGACCAGCCGCCACTACCTACAAATACTGGATAACGCCTGTAATACACTGACCAGCCGCCACTACCTACAAATACTGGATAACGTCTGTAATGAACTGACCAGCCGCCACTACCTACAAATACTGAACACTGCCTGTGATAAATAGACCAGCTGCCATCGTCTTCACGCACTGTGACGAAGCAAACATTCGCCTTCATCTGGACGCACCGGAGAAATTCCTCAAGCAACCAATTGCCTTCATCTGGACGCACTGGATAAAGCCTGTAAAGAACAAAACAGACGCCACTAGCTACATGTGCTGGATAACGCCCGCGCTTACCTGACCAGCTACCATCATCTGGATGTATTGGATAAAGCGCCTTAGTCCCTCGTTCTGCAACACAGAGCAAAGGAAGAAACACACACAGATATGCAGATATGTTTGCAGATTTGAGTCGAGACTATGCGGGCAGTCAGTTGACTTCTCAAGAGTACTCATCGCACTCTTCAAGGACAAGCAAGGCACTCTGGTAATGGGAACCCTGGTGAAGTCCTTCAGCATGGCAGACTGAAGAAGAAGGAGGTTATGTTTGGCAGTTCTCTGGTGGATTTGCTTGATGTCTGACGTTGACTTGACATGCGCCATGTCATGGAACGTGTGAGCCTCATAACATCATTACTTTTTTGTTCAAGGCGAACAGCACACAGGCGCGCTGGATGTATGGTCGGAAACACAATTGATGTTAGGTGGCATGCACTAGACATGTCTTTGGCGTGCTGTTTGCAAAGAGCAAGGAGTGGAATGCTGCAGTATCATTTTATTTCTTATCCTTTCCCTTCTGTTGCTCAAAATTTCCACCTTGCCAAGCAGCTTGTGTGAGCAAAGCCAGGCAGAGCGTAAGGAAACGGCCCAAGCCTTTGTGCGACCGCCACCACTTAACAACGAGCGAATGGCACACGTCGTTTGATACAACTCTTAGTATCCACCACTGCTTCATTCAGCAAGCAAATTAGCTGCTTGCCTTCTCAACTAGCTAACTGCTAAGTTGCCTGATTCCTAACGATCCCGAGCCTACTAGCCCAACGGCTTGCGCAGCCGTGCTGAGCGCGTGGCAGAGGCTGCATCTCTTTTCATGTAACCACCACCGCTTCATTAATATGTAACCACCACCGCTTCGTTGATATAACCGCCACCGCTTCATTAAGCATGCAGAAGGCTCACACACATATGAAACCTTGAGTACCTATCCATTACAATTCCTTTGACAAAGCAAATGCTACTTGCCTCTTCAAATCCCTCACCTGCTTGCCCAACGGCTTGTACAGCCGTGCAAAGCGCGTGGCAGAGGCTGCATCTCTCTGAGCAACGGCCTCATCAAAGCGCTGGTCAACGACAGTCTCAAGCCTCTGCTTGGCAACCACCAGGACCTGTGTGTGTTTGTGTGTATATGTGTGTGTGTTTGTGTGTATATGTGTGTGTGCATGTGTGTGTGTGTGTATGTGTGTGTGTGTGTGCATGTGTGTATATGTGTGTGTGTTTGCGTGTGTGTATATGCGTGTGATGCGACAGAACTTGCATAATCGTGGCATCACATGCCCACAAAGCCACGACACACACACACACACACCTGCCGCTGTGACTCTGCTTGCCCAGCATCCAGGCCGGCTATGGCAGCAGCGTCGTGGCCCCCTGCACTGAGCTTGGCCTCCAGGTCCATAAACGTGAAAATGTGTCGAGCAGCCACTTCATAGTCCTGCAAGCATTAGGAGGGGAGTGTGCGTGCACACTGGGTAAGGAGGTCACGTAGGGTTACACGTGCACGTGTAGGGAGACAGGCATGCGTTTCGCAGTGTGGGGGTGCACGTGCAGAGTGAGGAAATGCATGCAGCAGTGCTGCAGATGTAGGGTGAGAAGAAATGCATGCAGCAGTGCTACAGATGTAAGGTGAGAACAACTGCTTGTAGCATGACTAGGGTTGGCCTAACGTACGACTATGTGTATGACACATGCACACATAAGTGAAAGAAGAAGTGCGTGAAGCGTGACACGTGCAAACATGAGGAAAGAAGAGTTGCATGTAACATGACACGTGCACACATAAAGGGAAGAAGAAGTGTGTGTAGCGTGACACGTGCAAATATAAGGGGAAGACAAATTGCGTGTAACATGACACGTGCACACATTAAGGGAAAGAATAAATGCGTATAGCATGACACGTGCACACGTAAAGGGAAGAAGAAGTGTGTGTAGCGTGACGTGACACATGCACACATAAGGAACGAAGAATTGCATGTAACATGACACGTGCACACATAAGGAAAGAAGAATTGCGTGTAGCGTGACACATGCACATATAAGGGAAAGAAAAGTTGCGTGCAGCGTGACACGTGCACACATAAGGAAAGAAGAGTTGCATGTAATGTGACACGTGCACACATAAGGGAAAGAAGAATTGCATGTAGCGTGCAGGTGGAATATCAGGTGTGTACCTACTCAGAAATGCTTGATCAACAGACAAAGAGAAAGCAAATGCTCAAGAGCAGGGTTGGCCAGAACTGTATATATGCACCGTGTATGACCGTATATTTGGTGATTTCCCTGCCAAAAATACCAAATATAAAATATAAATGGTTCTGGCCAACCCTACTCAAGAGGCGTGTGCACATACGGGCTGGGGAGAACATTAAAAATAGGAAGAGTACACGAGCCACTCATTTGCGGAGGTGAGTGTGTGTGCAGTGTGAAATGGCGCATGTGGAGAAACATGTATGTATAGCAAAATGCTATTATCGACGCAAACAATTTTGGGTGCGACCCACACCAAAAGTGTCAGGACACGGAACTAACACTTCCTCACTTGGAAATCGAAGAAAGGGCACGCGCAGTCTACAAATGCAGTATACCGAGGAGGGAGTGCTCACCCATGCAGGATATGAAAGGGAAATTGGACAACAGGACACATGCAGCAATGCCTTGGTAAGTCAAAGACGCGTATCAAGCGCTACCGGAACGCATGGCCATGCATCACCACCAGCAAGCAGAAGAGTGCACACCCAGTGCAAGGAGACCAGGATTGTACAGAGAACATGCTCGTGCAAAGGAACGTGCGAGGAAGAGCAAGGAACAAGGGCCACCTTCTTATTTGCCATACCTGGTAATATTGTCAAAGGTCCCAGGCATGCTAAGCGGTGTTGGTCAGACATTAAGTTTGATACGTCCCACCACAATTCCTTGTTCTTCTTTTCGACCCTATGACTGACCTCCCAGCCCCACGTACTCTTCAATACACACTTGATCCCTTGGTCTTGTAGAATGAGCAGTCGTTACAGGTCGAATACCTTTGTCATCCAAACTACTATATCACTGAAATAACTAGACGCGTATTTAAGACTCAATACACAATCACTGAGTGCCACAATGAAACAGTAAGAAAGTTGTAACATATACACAAATGTACTTAATGTACACTCATACGCACAAGCACACACACACATGTACATTTTATGCACCCCCCCTCCCCTCTCCCCCCAGCACGCACGCACACACATGTACACACACTGACACACAAACACACACATACACACACGCACATGCACACGCAGACACACAAACACACATGCACGTGCACATACGCACGTACGCCCACCTCTGCATCCATTGCCGTCTGTACGCCGTTGATGCATGCTGTGCGGTCTAAAATGAGGCTGATGCTCTCCAGGACCTCACTCACACGCGTCTGGGCAAGGTCCAAGCGCCGTACCTTGACAAGCAGAAAGAGGGAAAGGGTTAGCGAAATCCTGCTTGGATGCAAAAGTAACAGAAAAATTCCACCTGTGCAAATCAAAAGCATAAGGAGATGTAGAGGACCAGTGTGTTGTATGGTTACAAAGGTCCTTTGCAACATTTTTGTGGAGCTTAAAGCAATTTTGTGGGGGCGTAAGGCGCTAAGGCTTAAGCGCGAACACGAGCGGGAGCCCCTCCAAACCTGCACAAGTAAATGAATGCAATTTATTTTTGATTGTGTTCTATTCATTACAATCAGACTAATCGTTTCTGACTTCTTTAGCACAAACTATTGTCATGTTCTTACATCTGCTTATTTTCTCCAGGCACTTCAGCACCAGCTCTCGTTGTCCTGATACAACCGACAAATTTCTATGAATATTGCGGCTCACTTTTGTTGTACTGATACAAACTGGTTAATTCCTCTAATCACTTCGGCAGGCCGTTGTTCCACTTCACTTCCACACGTGCAAAGCACAAACACGTGAATGCAAAAGCACAGGCTGCATTGCATGCGTGCCTAAGCAGTCAATCCGACTTGCTCCCAACATCTATGAGTCGCACATTAAATTATGCCTGTACTGGAGAAGAATCACACAATTTCTTGGGCGGAAGGAGATCGCGTGCTCAATCAAATTGGCGCTAGTGCAATTTCCTGGTAAAAAGAGTTGGAATAACATAACTGATTTCACAGTGCACGTGATGGAATCTGGGGTGCCACAGTATAAAGAGCATACATCAAGGGGCAGCATGTGCATTCCAAGCTCAAGCATAAGTGTAAGTATAATCGATACAGGATCATGAAGTAGGCACGATGATGACCCGCGGCCGATACCGGCATGATAAATTAGCATGATGATTAGGCACGCCAACGTTTGTCACGCCTTTGTTCCATCTGTTGTAGTGGCCATTGTTATTTATATGTTGGGCATTCAAGCACGTGCGCTTGCCTTATGTAATGGAGTTTTTTCCTGAAACGCCCATACTTAAATGAAAATAACACACTGCCATACTTCAGTCAAGGTAACCCATCCCTCACCTTCCCGCTGATGTGGTCAGCGAGCTGGGCCGTGCTCTTTGCGCTGCCAAGGAGCTGTTCACAATCAGCTCGCACAACTTCCAAGTTCTGTGTGTGTTAATGAACGTAAATGTGTGCGCGTGTGTGCGCGTGTGTGACGGGGGGTGGTGATGGGGTGCATGGAAGCGTGTATGCATGCTGTATGCACATGTATGTATGTGTGTGTGTGTGTTTGTGTGTGTCTGTGTGTGCATGTGCATGTGTGTGTGCGTGTGTGTGTGTTGTGTGTGTGTGTGTAATTGTGTGTTGTGTGTGTGTGTAACAGGGCTTGTACGCTTATCGAGACACACACACACACACACCTCAGAGATAGGGGCCTTAAGTAGTAGAAATCTATTCTCCAAGTCTGTGCGTTTACTCAGCAGGAGGTCAAGCTCGCCATCCACAGCCCTTTCTTTTGCAGTAACCTGTGTGCACGCAATACGTGTGTGTGCAAGTACAAAAGGAAAGGCTCCATGTTGTTTCATGCTGTTAGTAATGCATGTTGTTACGCACCTCGTGAGAGACCCTGGTTATGTCTGTGTGGGGGAGGAGCAAATTTGGTTGTTTGAACAATAACACCAAACCCTCATTTCTCCTGCTTGTGTCATACCTGAAAGGTTTGTCAACCTGTGTATATTGGCCAGGTCCACAGCCATTTCGGACAAGCCTCAATGCATGAGAAAAGGAAACTGCAAGACGTCACGGTTTTTTTATGATAATTATCATGCTATGTTATCTCATTACCAACTGCATCTGTTAGAAGCGGTTCGATCTTAGTCGAAATTGTACTGGCGTATTGTGGGAGACACGCAATCCTTCATCAAACCAGCCTAACAAACCATTTCGCAGATATTTGGTCAGGCATGGACAAGAAAAAAAGCACGGGAAACACAAACTCAAAGTAGATATCCCGGCAATGGTTCTCTATTGTGCACATTGTTTTCCATTCCTGCACTTCTTGGTCGCCTGCCGCACCAGACAATCTTATTCGGCCATCCTCCAGTTTGTGTGTGTTTTCTTCCAATTTGTCATTTACTTATTTCTGACGGTGACATCACGATTTAGTTTTTAACTTGTGCTTACAAATTCATCACTGCAGCTGTCGATCTTTTTGACTGATTTCTGTAGGGACCTATGGGTTGAGCAGCCTTGCCAGACTGGAGGCCTTTGTAATCCTCGAATGCGTTCAATGGACTGCAAGGTAGTGCAATGTTCAAACAGAAAATGCAAAGAGCCACACAGGTTCCCATGCAAGAGTTCATTTGCGATTTGCGTTTCAGACATTTGAAGGTATGGAGGGAAGCTGATTTTTCATGTCCTCGCGCAGCAAACAAGAAAGCGGTCACGTATCACAAGTGGTGTGGGAGTTCTGAGAGTGGTCCTAGAGGTTCTCCTTTTTCTATCCCCACCTACTTGTACAAGGATCTGGACAAACATGTGTTGAGGAATTCAGCAGGTTCAGATTGCGTGCACACCATTTGAGAGTGGAGTCTTGCAAATGGCATGAGGGTTCTAGCATTTGTGATAAATGTGAGTGTGGAGAAGTTCAAGATGAGAAGCATGTGCTTTTCTTTTGCAAGTGTGCTGAAGTGTGCGAGCTGCGCATGAGATACAGAGACCTTTTTGAAAGAATGCTTAAGACTCTGCGTGTGTTTGCTCCTTCGAGCTCTGGATTTAATCCTTTCTTAACTTGTCATCACAGTATCACTGATTTTGAGATCAATGCATTCCTGAATCAAGACTCATACAGACTCCTCAAGTTTGTGTCAGATTTAGTTTCAATTTTCGACACTGGTTGATTTTTTTTGTTTCACCAGCCAATTGCCATCAGCCAGAGACTCGGGCTGTAGGCCATCCTTGTAACCCCCCTTGTAATCCAAACTTAACTTAAATTGAATTCTTCAGCTCTCACTATGCAGCTCTTTTTCGTGAGTTTACAGGTCCAGCACCACCGCGTCCGTAAAGAGAGGGTAACAAATATTCGTTATTGCAGCATAGTGCGGTGCTTAACACCATATGGAAGGGGGCTCTAAAAACTAGTTATAGGTTGCCATGCTACCCTCAACATGCTGCAGCAGCTAGCGTGCTGTGTTCACGCAGCTTAGTAAGCGTGGGCCTCCTTAGCTTCGCCGTAGACGGGCTTGGCAAGGAAGTCGGTGAACTCCTGTTCAGCAAAAAGGGCAAGATCAAGGTTTTATAAAACAATTGAAGCCTCGTGTAACATAGTTTTCCCTTGGCCGTGATCACTATCACAGTAAAGACCTTCCTTGCAAGTGGAACATTAAAACGAGCAAATGATCAACCTGGGCGGGTGAACCCTCTCCCCTCTGATCACAGGAGTGCCCAGGAGACTGCTACAAGCAAACAACAGTGGGAGTACGTAGACAAAACATTCCATCCCCACCAGCAGAGAAACATATTCCTCGCAAGGCCTAGTCTGTGGAAGCATGCCACAGCACAGCAAGGAAGGGAGAGAAGAGGGTTGTGGAAGTCGACCTGTTAAATGCAATCTTCTGATTGAGGAAGCCTGTCAGAGATATCATCCGATTTTTGTACCTTGGACACTAGTGCAACTTTTTTGCGAAGAGAAACCTGCTTTGCTAGAAGAAACGAGTGTCGCTGAAGGAAATTCTCACGCTAGTCCTACTAACAGAGGCAACAGAGGTAACGACCCGTACACTCCAGCCAAGTTATATATTATTATAGAGGAGCCCATGAAAAAGTGATGCGACATTCATGATAGGTGTTAGCAATGCTCTACAGCACCGAGGCTTTTAAGCGTGCACAGGAAGCACACTTCTGAAAAGCGCATACACAGCAGCAATGACGATGCTGGTAAGTACGCCTTACAGAGGAGGGGCTACCACCAAACTGGACCTTCACGAAACTGACCTGCAGGGGTGACTTGGTGTACTTGGTCTCGCGCCACAGATCGGGGGTAAGGAATCCGTAGGTCTTGGACAGGGCAAAGAAGGTGGCCTTGACGAAGTTGCCCAGGGTCTTGCGGGAGCCAGTGGAAGAGGTGTAGCAATCCTCAATGCCGGCCATCTGCAGGACCTGTGGGAAGGCAGGTGGCAAGGGGGGAGAGGTTGGAGGTGGGGGGGAAGATGTAGCTTCTAAGGAGCACAACAGAATTGGGAAGACTGAATGAAGGTATTTTGGTGGCAGGTGCTTCTTTGCTAGCGCAGCGACAGCTTTTTGCTACATTTGTGCAAACAGCTTGTTGCATTTAAGTGCCCGAGCTTGTAACGACATCTGTTATCATGGAATATGCAGATTGGTTTTTCTTGTTACTTGCAGTTGCCCTCAACAATGGAAGGAAATACTGCTGTATCGTAAGAAGCACTGCAGAACTTGCCCTACCTCCTAAATATCAGATAAACCAGCTGATTGAGGTTTGGTGCTCAGGTGGAGTGCGCTGAACACCCTACATCTATAAGCTGGTTGATATAACACTTTGACAGTTAAAAAAGCACAAACAAAGAATACACAAACTCTATAGATACTTCTATTACTGACAACAAACATGTACATCACACGCACACATACGCGCACGCACGCACGCACACACACAGAGTTGGTTTAGTAGCCACACAGATAAGTATTCCTCTCGTGAATGTAACATACATTACTAGTTTACTAACCACCCTTCAACTACGCAGTGAGCTTCAACATGACAGACACTGCTGCTGCGCACCTTCTTGGGTACACGGGCAGCCACAACACCAGCTCCTCGGGGGGCGGGCACCAAGCGGATGGACACGGAGCCACACTTGCCGGTGATCTTGGTGGGCACAGTGTGCACCTTTCCAATTTTGTTACCCCAGTATCCACGTCGCACGGGCACCATGGACATCTTGGCTTGAATGATGGCTCCACGGATGGCGGTGGCCACCTGTGTGTGTGTGTGTGTGTGTGCTGCGTGTGCATGTGACAATATCAGCGCGACCTGCTGCTGTGTTTGCGTAGCCCAAAGACCAGTGTCCCTGGTGTATGTCGTGTAAATGAGTAATCAATCTTTCTACATACCACCCTGTACAACAATGATACAGAGAAGGTCTCCATCCCTTTTCTGCTCGGAATACAGTGTGTCCTGTGCCACACTGAAGGGTTGATTCAGGCAATGGTGATTTTTGATATAGTAGAGTGATTTATAGTTTAGAGGCACGGGATATATGCAGGGCGCAAGCTTAAGGGGATCCGGCTTAAGTTTTTGTTGGCAATTAAAGGACGGACTAAACAGTAATCCCAAATAGAATCCTGCCAGAGCCACCTCCTCGCCACAGCTGTGTCAACCAGCCTGACCTTGGGCCTTCTGGAGAGGAGGCTTGGGCTTGTAGAAGTGAATGCTCAAGCTCTGATAGTAGCAGAGGTACACTAACATCGCATACTTCACGCAATTACACAGGTCGGACAGATTTCAATCTCGTACATTAACCGAGATATTGAGTTTAGCACTTTTCCATGCGAGTGAAGCATGTGAGCAGGCAAATGATAGGCAGAAGATGGTGCTGCATCACAAGGGCTGAACTTTCTCATAACCGGCCATTCAACCCGCTTCACTACCGCTCTTTGAGGATAGGCGGGCAAAAAAACAGGCATGGCAGAAACCATTGAGAACAATTCTAAATTCCCTCAACAGCCATGCAACTTATTTGCAGGTGACCTCAATCCCTTACGCTCCCACAGTTCCTGGGGCAGTGCCATTGAGCATCATATAATCTCTATAATGGGGACATGTTTGCTCACCTCCTTGGCGCACTTGACGCCCAGCCCAATGTGGCCGTTGAAGTCACCCACACACACAAACGCCTGCAACATACAGCAGCAGTGCTTGCAACATTGGTCGTGCTGCTGTGAAAGGGACAACATGACTCATTTCATGCACATGCGTATTTGGCAGCAGGATGTGCGTGCATTCGTGCTCTCAGATTGTGCACGTGCACACGAACGTGCAAGTAGTGTGTGCACGCAAGCCTACATGCAAATGACATATGCCTAACATTCCAAGTGTGCAATTCAGTGTGTGCAGGTGCCAGCACCTTGAAGCGGGTCCTCTGCCCAGCGCGTGTTTGCTTCTGCACGGGCATAATCTTCATGACCTCGTCCTTCAGGGAGGGGCCCAGGAAGTAGTCCACAATCTGGCACTCCTTGACGGGCATGGAGAACAGGTATATCGACTCCAAGCTCTTGATTTTGCCCTGCACGTCGGAGGGGGAGGCAGCCGAGTGTTTGCTCAGCAACGATGAATGAATTCCACTTTGCACGCCCAACCAGCAATGCATTGATGAGAGAAAGGAACGGGTGGGAAGAAGGCGGGGAGGGAAAGAGCCGTCAAGTGGGGAGTGTTTTACCCATGGTGCATGGGCCTGGACACAGACTCCGCTGCTGCTGGTGCCTCCTGTGCCCATCTGCCTGTGTGCTGCTGCCAAACGGCCAAGCTCCTCACCTGCTGCACTAAACGGCCAAGCTTGGTGCAAGGCACCCACTTCTCCTCCTCATCCTTGCGCCCACGGCCCCGCCCACCGCGTCCACGGTCGCCGCGCCCTCGGTCGCCGCGTCCTCGGTCACCAAAGCCACGGCCGAAGCCTCCTCGTGCAGGCGCCTCAGCCATCTAAAGGAGGGAACAGGGGCACAACTTTTCTTGCTGTACTCCTGCACTAACAATGGCTATGACTTTGGTTGTATGAACGTACCGTGCAACTTCAATTGAATTAAGAAGAGAGATTGGGGAGGGGAAGCGGTCCTTTAAAACTTGGCAGCTGCTATTCGATAGCTGAAGAAATTATTATATTTACTTGCATACACACGACACAACACACACACACACAAACACACACGCGCGCACACACACACACACACACACACATCACGAACACATGCACACACACGCACAAAACACGTGCACATGTACACACATACATACATACATACATACATACATACATACATACATACATACATACATACATACA
>Ga0307945_1003192_pt1 | contig 13269 bp, 17 predicted proteins | sample OrgLakmetagen228_FD_201818 | JGI IMG/M metagenome (GOLD analysis project Ga0307945, IMG submission 201818) | Saline water microbial communities from Organic Lake, Antarctica - #228 | ecosystem: Environmental > Aquatic > Non-marine Saline and Alkaline > Saline | place: Antarctica: Organic Lake...
AGTGTGTGTATGTGGGTGTGGGAAAAAGTTCTCAACCAATGCTTGCAGGGTTTTATCTATCAATTCCTTGGGTATAAAAACCCTAGAATGCACAGTCTGGGTTACATTCTTGAATTCCTGAGAATACTAATAATATCATACATCATATGATATCATATGATAGGGGGAAATATCGATTTAGCCTTGCACCCTAGAGACTTGACATGAGGCACGGCACCTGTGTAAGCATGGCAACTAGGATCCTCGCGCAATACTGGCATGCACGTGCACTGAACAAGCACACACTCACACACATTTGCACACACACACACGCACACACACACACACGCACCACAGGTCTGCGAGCGCCTGCCAGCCGCAGCAGCAGCTGCAAGAGAGCGGCACCCTCCAAGGTGTGCCTGCCATCCGCCTTGACATTGGGGCAGGTGGCAGCACTGGCGGCAACAACAGCAGCAGCAGCGGCAGCCAGCCTGGCGCGTCCTCCAATCCCTCTGCAGCTACGGGCAGCGACGGCAGGTGCGAACAAGGCGTTGGAAGACGTGTTTGTACTTCATGCCCTGCCACAGTTGTTTAGAGGTGGTGGCAACGGGTGAGGGCTTGGGGCAAGGGAGGGTGAGGATTGCTTGTTCACTCACAAGGTGTTGTTGGTCAATCTCGCCTCCCTGGCTGAATGTCTGTTGCAGCTCCCGCGCATAACGCATTTGGTTCTGATTTGTCCGCTGCCATCATTTTTTGATGGCTCATCCTAGGCATTTCCTGCCAAACAGCAGCCTTGGTAGGCTGTACTGATGCAGTTTAGGAGAAAATGGGGATGCAGTCCAGGAGAGAAATGCAGAGGTAATACCATTAGCAGTCATGGCAGGTGACAGCACATCTCAGCACTGCTATGTTTTTCGTTCCCTAAAGGGGGAGCCCACCAGCAGGCGTTTTAGGTGACAGCACTGTGGTGTGTGCAAACCCTGTTTAAATCGTCATTTGCTGACGGAGTTAAATGTGCTGGAATATTCCCCTCCAGCTCGCTAAAGCAACATACCTGGACATACATAGCACACACACACACACACACACACACACACACACACACACACACACACACACCAAACACGCACTGCTGTCGCAGGAGTGGCAGTCCCCTCATCCTAGCGAGCAGCAGCACCAGCAGCACCAGCCAGGCCATGGGTACATCTCAGCAGCCGCAACAGCAGCAGCAGCAGCAGCAGCAGCAGCAAAGCCAGGCTGGAGATGCGGCAGAGCTGCTCCTGGGCACTAGCAGCAGTAGCAGCATGGCCATGGTCAGCTTGCTTTGCTGGCTGGCAGATGCGAGGTGTGTGGCTGTGGGTGTGGGTAAACATGATGTTGGGTGTGTGTGCTTGCTTGTGTGTACACCTGTTCGCGTTTGCACATGCTTGTGTGGGAGGTAGGGTGTTTTATAGTTCAAGTAACTGTGCTGGCTGGCTGGCAGGTATGGAATGGTTGATCATTTGCGCATATCTAGTCACGTACTTTGAGCAGGACAGGCATTTTTGGGTCGAGTGGGAGGTTCGCTGTATTAGGACTTGCTTACTTGTGTTGTTTGTGCGTGCTTGCACCACAGATACAGGACAGTGGTTGGCACTAGTTTATCCAATTTTTGTGCAGCATGCCAAGCCTGCATGCCAGGAGGGCATTGGCCCTCTTCACCTTCTGCTTGTAGCAATGATGTAAATCTTCAATTCTTCCTTGTCTGTGCCTGTGTGTGCGTGCTTGCTGCAGGGACTTGGTACGCCAGCAAGGGTCAGGCTGCTTGCCTCGTCGCCTCATCATCCGCTTTGGCCGCGCACGCCAAAGAGAACTGGCTCCTTCAGGCGCCACTCTGCGAACCATCGTGCTGGGATGGCTGAAGTCACACAGGTGCTCACAGATCTTGCTGCCAGGGCAATTTCGCTCATGTTGATGCGTGTTTGCGTTGTATGTTTTTTCCCTGCTAGCAACACGGTGCATGCGTGTCTTCGTGTGCATCTTTAGGTTCCATTTTGTACTGCTGGGGTGACTGGCGTGCACAGTTGTGCAGGCAAAAAACAGGCTGCGTGAACCATAGAACCTGATTACGTAAGCCTAAACAACAAATATTAATTATGAGCGGTAAGCATTTGTTGACAATGCATTCCGCTATGACAGGCTGGAACCTGCTGCGCATGCGCACAGTGAATATTATTGCGTGTCACATTGGAACGACTCTTGTTCGGGCCTCGCTTCAGGATGCCCAGGAAAACTTGCAACTCTCCCTTTCCATAGCATGGTAGCTAGTGTGAAAGTGAACAGGATATGCACCCGCGCACTGGCACGTGCGCGTGCACACACACAAACACACACATGCCATTGTGACTACACACGCACGCAGGTCTCCCTTCAAGGTGCCTCCAGACACCAACAACCTCCCTGGCAGCGCCTTCAGTGTGAACATGCTTGAAGCCAGTGGCCAGAGCGTAGAAGAGTGGCTGTCCAGCCCCACCACCTCCAACACCGCCGCAGGTGTGTTGTAGATGGCTTGTGTGTGTTGTGGTGTGTATGTGTGTGCGTGTGCGTGTACACACACGCACTCTTGCAGTAATTAATGATTATGGTTTTTGTAAAGTCTCAGGCATTAGCAGTTCACTGCGGCGTGACGACACAAAAATGCTAGATGAGCTGCCTTTTTTGCCTCCACAGCTCTTCCTACCCCTGGCCCCAATTCAGCAAGGCTTCAGTTAGGAAACTCTGCATCCAACATTGCAGGTTTGGCCAATCTATTTGTATGCATAGTATCCAGAAGTATATCTGTCTTCTTCCTCGAAATGCGGGATGACACTAAACCTTGGCCAAATGGACACAGACACACACACACTCTTCTCTCTACCCTCTGTTCTCACTCCTTATGTGTGCACCAAGCTTCTAGTTTACTAACCTCCTCTACCCAAGCAGAAAATCCAGAGCGCAAGACCAGAGGTCAGGGGCCACACAACAGCAGCCGTCAGAGGAGTGGTGACTCCTGGAGCGTGGGGGATGCTCTGGGGCATAGCTTGGACCTCTTCTGTTTGCCTATAACACCAGAAGGGATGGCGCAGCCTGAAACGGTGTGTATGGTGCATGCGTGAGTGTGCCTGTGTGAGTGTGCGCGTTTGCATGAGTGTGTGAGCTTCCTTGTGATACTGGTTATAGAGCAGTACATTTTGTTGATTGTACCATAGAACATGTCTGACCTCACAAAAGGCCGTTGTGTAATTTTTCGCTCTTATGCTTGTTTGATTTCCTTAACTCCTATATGATTTGTGTACATGTACTCACCGCCCCCCCTCCAAAATAATAATTCACCAAACAAAGACCACCGCCCCACCCCAAATTCTGTAAAATCCCTGCAAAATCTGAAAGATTACGCAAGTATTGGCAAAGTATATATTTTACAAGAATTGATTTGATCACTGCCCAACCCCAAAAACGTGAATCAGGGGCAGTAATTTTTTACGGACGATTTATTTGTGTATACAAAAGTGTGAAAAAAGGGATGATAGTGCAAAGTTTGAGAGGATTGGGTTGAGGTACCTAGAATATTGGGCACGTTTGAGTGAAAAAGCACAATCCTGGCCAAGTTATCATCTTTCTGCAGGCTTTGCTAATAATAATGCTTGCAAAGCACTATCTACAGTCAACAAGATTTGCCGGTTGTGTGCTCCGATGACATAAAGAAGGAAAGTGTTCATTTTAACCTTACAGGCTCTTATTATCCAGTTATGGAGCTGCATAACGCATACCGCTCTTCCAACTCACGACCGTAATCACGGCACTGCCCATTGCGTGCTCTGAATATGTTTGGAAACGTAAACTGAAAGTGCGTGCACACAGACACGTGCACACGCTCAAGCACACACACACGCTGCGTGAATTGCCACCAACATACACTAATTATCCTCCCGCCACAAACTCTGAAACATCCCGCCACATATTTTTATGCGTGCAGGAGGCCATCACCAACGACCTTGCCCTTGAAGTGCAGTGCTGCACAGCCTTTAGCGCTGTACAACGCTTTGAAATGCGCTACTGCCTCAACGTGTCAGCCATGGGGTCTGCGTACGTGGCCTCCCACCGCGACCTGGTGGTTTCTTTCTTCAAGGTGCGTCTGCCGTGGGTGTTTACAATGAGAAGGCAGTGTGGTATTGGTGGTGCTAAGTCAGTGGTATTACTCCTTGAGGTAATGTTTTTATGTGTGCTTTGAGTGTGTAGAAACAAAGGGCAGTGTGGTGTTGGTTGTGTTCATTCTAGGTGCACGTGCCCTGGGTGTCTATTAGAAAGTGTAGCAGTAGTGGTGGTCATCCCCATTATACTATTTTTGCAAGTACCCTGATTGCCTTATGATAGAAGTGTGTTCAGTCAGTGGTGATTACTCTGCAAGTTACTGCCTCAACGTAGCAGCTATGGACATGTGACATGTATTGCTGTTCATTTTAAAACACCTCATGCACAACCCACCTCAATACGTGCACACACAACCTACCCACACGCAGGTGGGTGCAATGCTGCAGTGCCGCCGCTCCCTGCTGCACGATGCCGTGCTGGTGCTGGACCGCGTCATGAGCTCTGCCGTGCAGCTGCGCCCTGACATGCAACTCACTGCACTGTGCTCAGCCCTACTCCTGGTTACTCGCCAAGCCCCCCCTCCTGGCCTCCTCCTGGCTGGTCCCTCCGCCCGTCAGCAGGTGTGCTATATGTTGGTGTTTCTGTGCCAGTGGATGTGGTTGCCATTGCCTACTCTGTTTGTGGGCAGGTGCCTTTGGTGGTGGGGGGAGGGGACGCTCTTGCTTTTGTCTCATCCCATGCGAAAGACCGGGAGAGTTACGTGCTTACTTGTGCGTGCACGTTTGTGGCATGCTTACTAGTAAGCGGACAATTTAAAGTAATGATTTCCCTGTTTTTGCACAATCCACCAGTACTTGCATTGTTCAAGAATTTATCATAACACAGCCATAAACACATAGACATACATACACACTCGCTTCCTGTGCTGCCTCCCCTCGTATCCCTGCAGCAGCAAGGTGGAGGTGGTATGCCCGCCTCCTCTGCCCCTCCCCCCGTGCCAGCCATCCCTCCCCCTTCCATCGCTTCCGCGCTGTCCTTGCTCCCTGGGATTCAGGGGTGTGGAGGAGGAACTGGCGCCTCCCCGCCAGCTAGCTGGTTCAGGGAGGGAGGAGGGGAAGGGGATGATGCTGTGCAGGTGTGTGTGATGAAATTTCGAGGTGTGCAGTGTACAGTTTAGGGTGGGGTCATGTAGGGACTCCCAACCTCAATAAGCACTGACGCTCCCACTCGCCCTCTCAATCATTTACGAGGGGAGAGTAAAAGGGCAAGTCCACCCCCAACAAATGGTGCCCAGAAACACCAAGCTGTCACACGTACAACACACATTATCACCGCTGACTTGATATCATTACGCTGTTGCTCTCATTCACTTACACAGGGGATAGAAGGCTACACTGAAGAGGGCGTGCCCACTGAAGCTGGCCTTTCGCGTGTCACCGGCCTTACCGTAAGCAGCCTGCGAGCCTGCCAGAGCACCGTTCTCAGCGCGCTGGCCCACGACACTGCAGCCATCTCTGCAGTGCACAGCCTCCACATCTACCTTGTGCGCCTGGGCCTGTCTACGCAGCGCTGGCAGGTGTGGGTGTGGGTGTGGATGTGTAGGAACTTTGAGAGAAATTAGTGTATGTGCGTCAGTGTCTGTTACACGGCGGACACAGGACTTTGGAAAGGTTTCTCTCTTTATTTTATGTGCACAATCTGACATGTGTCAGAGCAAGCAGGCTCCGACTAAAACCTGTTAGCTTTTCCAAGCCCTGTTGGCCTTGAAGAGCCCATACTCCAGCGTATCCAAGCAAACTTGCGGACACCGTTTGTAATGTTGTTGCTTCTAAAACCATATTTTGGCATTCACCACATCAATTGAATGCACAACCGCAGTTGATGCATGAGACAGAAGAAGGAGGCTCAGACAGTGCACCTCTGTCACAACAACATGCTTCCACGAGCCGACCAGACGCCTTTTTGTACCACCAGCAGCAACAGGAACAGCCGCTGCACCAGCAAGCACCCACTTCGCAGCTGTACAAGCCCCCAGGCAAACAGCAGCAACAGCAGCAGCATGCTGACATGGACAGCGCAACAGCAGCTGCAGCAGCGAGCGAGCTATCGTCACATCAAGTGAGTTTGAAGTATTTAAAGGAATTCATAGAACTTCAAGATGATTATATGCAAGGACACCATGAACTTGTGAGTTTGGCGTACACACGTGCATACACATCTACACATACACGCACACACATAACACACACACACATACATATGCACATACACAGGTGGCAGCCACAGTGTTGGGGGTGCCCCCTCCAGGAAGCGGTGATCTGGAATGGGATGCTTACAACCTGCTGGACGCCGCCGTGGCTGCTCCTGACTTCCTAAGTTTCCGGCCCTCTGTCACTGCTGCAGCGGTGCTGTACACTGCACGTGAGTAGCTGACATTGTTGGATTAAAAGCGTGTAGCTTGGGGGTGTAACGGGCATAGTAATTCGCTGGGGATGCCTCACGCGCATACGTGGACTGCGCAATATATAATAGAGCAGACATATGCAGTCATCTGTCTGAGATTGTTCTCAACGGTCCACCTGTGCCGGACAGGCACCACAAATCTCGTGTATTACGCTAGTCGATATAGCTTCATTGTGAGTGATGTGAAATGCCAGAACAGTCTCTATATTGTACATGCTTGGAAATCTCCTGGTATGAGCTCCGTACATAACACATAATTGTCTGGACATCTCTGGCCAACCCTTGTAGTAGGGCGCAACCTTAAGGTAACCAATATGAGCTTTCGCTGCATATTGATTCAGGCTACATCAAGGTGGTGTATCTGTAAGCACCTCCTCACTCTGACCCAATTCCTCTTTGACCTCTTTCCTTTAACCTCCTCATTTAGACCCTGCAACTAGGCACAGCATCTTCTACACTTTGATGTGTGTGTGTGTGTGTGTGTGTGTGTGTGTGTGTGTGTGTGTGTGTGTGTCTGTGTGTGTGTGTGTGTTTGTGTGTGTGTCGGCATGAAAAACAGATTTCTGTATAATGGTACCTCGGTATCCTCAGAGCAAGGAGTTCAGTAATAGCGTCAAACTGTTTCATACAAGTGGAGGCATTCGCTAACCATAGTTACAAACCGATATAATGTATATGATAGTCAGCGTTCTACAATGACACACTGCCTCAATGGTTGCCTAATGTTAGGCTAATCTTTTGTGTATCCCTTGCACACCCTTTCCATTACGCCTCCCTGGCTGTGCACTGCTCCGCCCATACAGGCATGCGTGCAGGTGTGCTGCCGTTGTGGCCATCCAGCCTGGCTGCCGTCACAGGCGCCCGCACCTCAACCAGAGGCAGCGGTGGCAATGCCACTGGCGAGAAAGGCGTGGGAGGAATGGGAGGAGGTCCAGCAGGCGTGGCAGGGGGCGGCTTAAATGAGAACGGGGTGGAGCTGTGCGCTGCTATTCGTGCAGCCCAGACGCTCCTGTTGGGTGATGAGAGCCTGGGTGTCTCAGGCTTGAACTAAGTGTGCAGGAAACGGAGTAGGGTGTGCAAGGGAGAGGTGGGCTGCGCTACGTACGCGTGTGTGTGATTCCGCCATGTTGGAGTTGTTTGAGTAAAGCTGCAGTGGTGGAATAATGGGAGTGCCAATACTACATTGATTTTTTTAGAACTCCTGTCCCCATGCCCCCACAGCTGAGGAGTGCTACGCCTGATCTCTGTTCTTGCTGTGGCAGCACACATCTCTTTCCTGGGTTAATGCCCTTTATGCTGTGCGATGGGGGAAGGAGCAGTACAGGTGATGTTCACAAATAAGAGCCTCTTCCTTCATCGACTGCACTGCACGCAAGTAATGCATCGCGCATTGACACGCTATGGGTATGTGTATGGAGGATACCATAACTAAGAATGACTGTGCCCCCGGTGTGGCAAGGTAGAAAGTATGAACGATCCTGAACATACATACACATTCACACACCATTTAATGCATGCCATTTCATTTTCCTTAGGTAGGGTAGGTGTGCAGTAAGTTCACGTCACCTGTGTGTGTGTGTCACGTGACCCGATTACAAAATGCATGCCAGTTTAATTAATTTCATGAACAAATTTTCCATTATAAACGCAGCACTGGCATATACAAACCCTAGGTGCAACGCATGCCACGCATGCTTTTTCCCACGCTCGTGGAGTTTTGCACGGAGGTTCATTTAGGCTTGAAAGGTGCGTCCCGAGTGTTGGAGTAAACGTACGCAATTTGATTCACGTATTTCATGCCTCTATTCTCAGCAAGGAGTGTCAAGCACCATGGCCCATTGTGCCCTATGGCTCTTGCGCTTTTGAGCTGAAAAATGAGATTTCTTTCCATTTTGTTCACGAATTTATGCTGCTTGTCACTGCCTTGAATAGCAGTGCCTTCTTTTAGTAATTGCATCTGCCCTATTACCTTGCACGCTGCTGCTTCAGGCGCTGGTTTTGGGGGGACAGTTCCTCCAGCGAACGGAAGATAACCACTGCCTTGCAGCAACGTAGATGAGGAACGCCATTGTGTTTTTCGTGTGTGCAGTCTGCTGAACCCTGTTGTGTCGATGAACCTTATGCCGTCCAATGCTTGCCATGTTGTGTACTCTATACTTGAGTGTGTGAGCATAAACCTGAGTGCCCTTTTAAGCCTGTGCGATTGCCGTACGTAGGACTTGAACCTAGGGTAAGGGTAAGGGTTACACAGCTGTATCCGCCAGCGAGGGCAGTTGAGCTATAGCAAAAAAAAAAGGCAGCTTCAAGAAGAGAAGGAGGCCAGACTGAACAAGACACCAGAAAAAGAGACAAGGTCAGCAACTTGAACCTAGGATTTGCATGCTTTTTTGCTAGTGTGGAGTACCCTCCCATCGTCCCTATCTTCCAGAAATTGCTCCCTTGCAATTCTGGGTGGTGCAATGCATGTAGGCCTCTGCTACCCGAGTGGAGAGGGGGGTTTTGTGCTGTTGCGTGTAGGGATAGCTTAGACACTAACCGATGACAATGGCTGCTTTTGTCTCGTGCGTTTTGTCTTCAGTTTTCCTAGACAGCATTTCAAACGTTTACGTAGCTGCGTACGTTCTTCGTGACATCGCTGTTGCCTGGCTCAAGTCATGCAGTGTATTTGTCGTAGTGTGAAAATGGGACCTTTCAGTGAAACCGATGCATAGAAAGTGAACTCCTGCCATTAAATGCAAACGCTATCATGCTGCAGGCAGCCTGCTTTTAAGAAAGAGGGGACCTCAAAGGCCTTTTAAATCAGCTAATCACTGCTACTGTTTGAGGATGGAGATTCCCTCTGCTCTCTGTCGTGGCATGTTGATTTTCTCTGAAAGTGGACATTATTTGCTTTTTTTTTTAATGAGTAGGTGAGCAAAAACGATCACTTTAGGATTTCTGTAACAGCATTAATCATTTGAACTCAACATGGACTTCAAATATATGTTAGATGACATTCCGACACAACCCCTGGCCTGGCAGGTCTTCCACATAGATGTCAAAGCAGACCGTGTATCATGCAAGGATAAAGGCGGGCAGATAGGATAATCAGTACCTGCGGTACTGTAATGGTAAATGTTGGGCTTCTGTTGGGCCCCTGGCCTCCTGATTTATTGAGACTCATATAAGGTTTACAAGGATAACAAAAAAAGGCCTTCCGTCAAGAAGTGCGACTGCTAGCACTAGCCTGCTCATAAAAAGCGAAGTTCATAGAGGAAAAATAAAGCTTGTTATTGTTCAGACTCAAGCAAGTAAACACATCGTGGGCTCCTGTTGGGGGAAACAAATATGCATATTTCCTGCACAGAGAAATCATGTAGGGATTGGCGCAGTGGAAAAGAACATGCTGCTCACCATCGACACCATGAGTATCACACATGTCACAAGTGGGGGAGTTACATTGATTTCATGTTGCTCGCTGTCTCAAAATGTAAGATGTAAACACGAAGTCTGAAACAAGCTGTACTGCAAATGACATCACGAGGCAGGTTGAGAAACATGTACTCGGAAGGATGTAAGGCGAATGAGTGACCAGAGCCCTTTTTGTAGGAGGAAGAGCACGCACACCACTGGTGGTAAGTAGAGCGTTTGCTGATGTGTTTTCTCAGGTGAGTTTCAGAATAAGGTCACCAGTATCCAGTACTCCAAGTGTCTCTCTCTGAGGTCTACGACAAAACGGCTAAGATCAATGGGTTCACAGTTTTGCAGCTTTTGTTTGAAGATATACGATTGTGTCAGACCATCCATGGCAGAAAGCACAGGGGCTGACCAGCAATCATTGGATCGTGTATTCAGCTGCATATCAGCATATTAGACCTTATTCATTGTGTAGCTGTTGGATTTAGTCGAAGAATTGTACAGCCGCATTGCCACGCGAAACCAAATGAACTGTAGGGGTTCCAATCCACATTCGCGCATGACACACCATGAAGGCGTGGTGTCTCTGACACCCAACACCCAACATCCTCTTAACCATTTCTGAAGGGGACTGTCCATCTCTTTGCCTTGTTGTAAGTAAGGAGTGGCCCAAACCTGACTCGCATACATACCAGCAGGAATAGCGTATGTCTTGAGAAGCCATATGTATGCGTGTAGCCTGTTGGCAAGGCTACGTCTCTGAACGTGCCTGCCGTGAATAGGCAAAGTATTTTCTCAGCCACGGTATTCAGATAGATTTGCTTGTCGCACACCATGCCCAAATACTTGAATGAGCCTGTGTAGGGGAGCAGTACACCGTCAAAGTACAGAGGGGGCAGGGTTTCATAGTTAAAATTACCCTGACTGACTGACTATTTGAGCATCCTTTTTACTGACTTTGCCTTCAAATTGATGCCGACACACCGTGCACAAATAACGATGGTTATTTTCAGGGTAGGAGATCGTGACTCAATAAGAAAAAACAGATAGCGGAAACAATCATTTGTGTTCAGCACCACCCAGGGTAAGAAATCATGACTCAGTCTAAGATGCAAGTCTTTGTTTCGTGTCAAGCAATACCGTCAAACACGTTGTCAATTTCTGTACAGCCACCCTTTGTAGATTGTTAAATCGAGACACAGGTGAGAACCCTGCCAGTCAAACTGCCTCTTTACAATGGTTACAAATTACAATAGGGGGGGTGACCTTCAGACAGGTTGTTTGACTGATCGGTCGCTAACTGGTCTCGGCCAGCTACATATCAATCCATAAGCTTCTCACTACGTTGTTCACAAACAAGGCAGCAAAGCTTCTATCATTCAAGGACTCTGTAGTGGGCACCAAGTGCACCATCTTGCTCAGCCTGTCCACAAACACCAAAATTGAATCTTGGCCATCATCCGTAGTCGGCAGCTTCACAATGAGTTCCATTGACACACTTTACCACCTCCTTCCAGGGATAGAGAGAGGCTGGATTTTACCCGCATACATACGATTATTAAGCTTATGTCTTTGGCAAGCATCAGAATGGCACACATAGTCCTCAACCACGTAGAAAAAACGAGGTTTAGGAGGACATACACCACCGCGAGGCACTCGACATAAAAAATTAGGGAAGCTAAAAGTTAGCCAGGATAAAAGCAGCTAAGTCATTGCAATGACTGGTGCGCCGAAACTAAACTCCAACACAACCCAAAGAGAAGAGAGAGTTCCCATACAGAAAACGCAGCTGCACCAACACGTCACTCTCAGCATTACGAGCCCATACTAGGGAGACACGAAAGGAGTACAGTGAACTAAAGGTTTAGACAACATGAGTCGGGTTGTTCTACTAAGAGCCGAGAGCAAGGGGAAGCTGGCCAACCTACTCCTAGATCAAGGCGGTAGACACGCTAGGGAGGGAGCTGCAGTGAAACAGCAAAGGAGCCGTTTGGCCTAGCATACACAAAGGGGTGAGCCTGGCCTAGGTCAGAGAAACTGGAGACACTACCTTGGCAGGCTGCAAAGTCTTTCGAGGCTGCGTGTAGACCAGTCACTCCGAAGCTGTGGAGTGGGTCCCTTGTGTGGCTCCTGTAAATGGTGCCTGTCGCTCCTAATGAGGATGGTGTGGAGGGTTTAACGGTGCCCGAGTAAGCGAGGCATTCATAGTTTATTTTGTTCTACTTGTCCTTAATCATGCTGGCTGTGTCATCACTACCAGCAGAGTCTGTTCTTTTCTTTATTTTGTTCTCGTGCCTTTTCTTTTTGTTGGGTAAGGGAAGTATTTACACACACAGCACTTAATTTTGATCATGTCGTGTTTGGTTGGTTGGAATTCTCTTGGTTTCATGCCAGGGGACATAAATTGGCAAGGCCATCTGCTAGTTGATTGGCAAATCTTCTTGCATTTTGGCAGGCTTAGTTTGATACGTGTTCGTTGGATATTTTTGGGGCGTGGTTGCTGGGTTGGAGTAACTGTGACCGCATTTCGATTGCCAATTTTCCGCCGCTGTTGCGCATTGAGATGGAAGATAAGAGCCAGTTTAGTCATCTCTACCTGTGTCTCCTCAGAACCACGCAAGCACTAAAAACCACTCTACCTCTTTGATTTAATCCGGTCGGTTGGTCCTGGAAGATGCACGATCGATTTTACTGGTTTTATTCAGTGCTGCAGCAGGAGGCAAAAAAAAGTTGTGTACACCATCCCCTAAAACTGGTCATGATCCCCCTAAACCCACCCACCCACCCCTAGGACCCCCATACAATAACCCTTCATGGACGAAAAGGGTACCAATTTGTCCCTATTTAAAGTAGGCATCCATCTGCATACTTATCAAGACCTGAAACTGAAGTGTTGCAGAGTTATGGGGCAAAAACTGAAATACGGACGCCCATGCACACATTACCTACCAGCTGGCACCCATTACTGGCTTGCACAGTCCCACATTGCTTCCATTTCTTCAGTATTCCACTATCTCACGCTGGCACATGGCACAATCCTGAAAGTTTGGGGTAAATTGCTGCTTCATAGGCTTGACTCACCCCGCGGTCTGCACCCGAGCGCGTGTGCCTCTGACTTTTGGACATGTCCACAGACCCCCCTCTTAACCTTATTTGCCCAAAAAGGGTGCCAATCGACTGGGCTTGAGCTGAGGATTCCAATGATATATTTACGATTCCGTGGAAATGCCCCAGTGAAATTCTGGAGGGGGGGTCCCAAAAACTAAAAACCGGTAAAGATTGCCCTCGGGGGCCCCCCCCCCCCCCCCCGGGGCGGGGCAG
>Ga0307945_1003195_pt1 | contig 13265 bp, 16 predicted proteins | sample OrgLakmetagen228_FD_201818 | JGI IMG/M metagenome (GOLD analysis project Ga0307945, IMG submission 201818) | Saline water microbial communities from Organic Lake, Antarctica - #228 | ecosystem: Environmental > Aquatic > Non-marine Saline and Alkaline > Saline | place: Antarctica: Organic Lake...
TGTGTGTGTGTGTGTGTGTGTGTGTGTGAACGCGAGTGTGTGTGTGTGTGTGTGTGTGTGTGTGTGTGTGTGTGTGTGTGTGTGTGTGCGTGCGTGCGTGTGTATGTGTGTGTATCCCCTACCTGCCTCCTGGCAGGCCGCTTCTGCCATGAATCCAAATCAATGGATACATTCACACTCCCACACTCTTTTGAAGTCATTGCACGATGTTTTTTAATTAGCAATTTTGATTCATCTAATAATTGCCAGTTTTCCTTTGACGAATTCTGATTCTGACGTTTGAAGCATTTATGCTTACCCTCCCAATATATTTCATCAGTCCCTTACCTGGCGCTCCTTCGAGGAAACGGTGCTCTCAAAAAAAAAAATTGGCCAATCCGTGTGACGATTAGCGGATTGCCTTACATCATCTCCGATTCAGGGTCTGCCATTCAAAAATCCGTGTAAAATACCGGTCTGCCTCGGAGATCAGAAGTGTCTTGGATCCAAGACAAAACCCTAAACTCTAAACCGAAAACCCATAAATTGACATCCCTAGGAATTATTAATCTTTTAAACTACCATGTCTCGTTGCACACCCTTTCTGCTTCTGCTGTTGTGTGCCGTGGCATTCTCTGCTCATGACGTTCGTAACTACCGCAGGAGCCTGCAAGCTCGCAGCAAGGAGCCTCAGGTAGGTTGGCTTTAAGAATGGACATCGGAGTTAGCTTGCAATTGAGTTACCTAACACTCACACTACTATGACAACGCTCTGCTAGCAGGCGGTGATCAGGGCACCAACAGAGAATGCTTCTCCGTCAGGTGTGTGTGGGCGGAAATGGGTCATACACCTACGTTTTCCCCAATCGAACCCGATCTCCTCTTTGCGCTTGCACAGCTGGTGACCAAAACTGGGTGGGCTCTGATGATTGGTACGAAGAGTGGTCCGCCTATGCAGACGGGGATATCCAGGATGCCTTTGACGTGTATTATGAGGTAGGCGTTTTGTATCCTAATACTGATCTTAGGAGCTTGCCCGTTGTCGGCGGAAATATTGCTTCATTCAATAAATTCCAACTGTTTCGTTCCTTGTTAATAGCTTCATAATGCCAAGTGTCCCCATCCTTGCTGAGTACAAGTAAAATTTGTTGGTGTTCAAGCCAAGATCACATTCCGGCTTTGCCCCACAGGAGGAGAGCTACTTGGATACGCCAGATTATTATGAAGAGCCAGACCGGGCAGCAAATGGCGTTGATGTCTCAGAGGCAAGGAGATCATGGCGGCATCATAGCAACACCTGTCAAACATGCAGCTGTATATTAGGTTTAGGGCCTCCACCAAAAATATGAGCCCATTCCTATTCATTCAACAGCCTCTTTCTCGGTGTTGTACACAGGCCACACTTGCTCACATGCTGCTTGACGATATTGACGTACCTGCTGACACAGAGCTCTCACGTTTCCAAGAGGATGTCATGGGAGCGGATGCGGATATTCGCATTAAACTGGTACAAGGGAGAGGAGGGCTAAAATCTTGAGTTTGTTTGCTTGCGTTTCACACTTGTACCTTGTCTCACAATTTTTCTTTCTGTGTAACAAGGTGTATGGCGGTGTTTGAATACCAAACGGATCTGAACTATGCCAGTATCTTTGCAAGCAGCATCTCAATCGTACATTGTGCACGCAATGACACCCAATTATACAGGCTATTATGATGGACATTGCTGCTGCTGCTGCTGCTGCTGCTGCTGCTGAAAAGCAGGCTGCAAAGCAAGATGACACATCAAGCTCCTCAAGCACAGCTGTGTTGGTGAGTGGAGCATTGCTTTTGTGTCGCAAATATTATTGAAGTACATCATAAAAACCTACCCATGTATGACATAATCTGGTATCTTCAAATGGAACCCGGAAACCCTCATTTCCTTCAGGCTTCCATAGTCCTGACGTACCATCAAAGCTTCGTTCCAGTTCCATCAAAACCTGGATCAAAGATCAACGCATATCCTTGCAATACCAGTGACCTATCCATTTCATGCGCCTATTTCTTGCACAGGGTGTCGACAATGCAAAGGTGATCGAGGATGGTTCCAGTGAGCTTTACAGCAGTGACAGCGATGATAGTGATATGGAGGCTATTGAGATTGAGGGCGAGATCATCGGGTTTGCAAGAAGAGATCCCAGATCCGAACCCTTGTCCAAGCCATCAATTTCCTCCTTTCCATCATTCATTCTGCACAAGATCACCTCCTACGTGGTTCACTCTGTCACAGCGGTCAAATGTGCTTGCAGAGATGCAACCTTGTCATTTGCTCTGCAACAATGTATGATGCGTGGATTCTGTGCAATCCAAGACCCTTGACTTTGCAACGCTGTATTGTAAACAAAATTCACCGTTTTTGCTACTTTTGTCTTGTAAGCATACTCCTCAATAAGTGCCCCACAACTTATACTTGGCAGTGAAGAGCTTCGAAGTGGTCCTTCTTCTCTGGTTCGTCTTGTTCGTGCTGACTTCCATTTTTTCTTACAAAAATAATTTCCAATTGTAATTTTACGCCCTTAATCATTAGTTCCCTCTATGCAGTACTTGTCTGTGCAACCAAGGGATATCCGTCACAATAGGCAGAGTTGTAAAAAAAGAGAACTGTATAGGCTCCATACCAGACGCACCCTTTCCAGTACTGTTATCAACTCTCATCAGGAGTCGGTGCCAGGCCAAGCCTGCAATCCTCTTGATCCCCATTGATTTTCCTTTCCTTTTTGCGGTGGAGGAGCTTTACGGTACTCGGTACCAAAGTGGCTCCTTTTCCTTAATTAACGTGGGGAGTGGCTTTCACTGCCTGCGTAGCTTTTCTTTTCTTTTCTTTTCTAGGCAGTGAAACAATACTCCCCATATTTAGGAAAAGTAGCTAGTTGGTGCCAGGTCACGTTTAAGTCTGCCACCAGCGAAAATTTTAGTTAATGAAATCAATTAAACAAGAGGCTTTGCCTGAAACCGGCTCCTGATGAGAATATAAAAAGGTACGGGAAAGTGTGTGCCTGGTATGGACAAGCAACCTTTTTAGCAGAATGTATGTGGAGCTTGGATGCAAGTTTTCAACTTTCTGAGGATCAAGATCCAAGTGCTTGAATGACTTTATTGTTTGGATTTCTTAGACGGTGCCACCCACGCCCAAAAGGATGGCTCCATGAAGAATATTTCAGGTGTTTCCGTGCTGTTATTGTACGGCGTTCAGCTGGCTCTAAGGTCAATGAAATGGCCATCATGTTGAAGTCTACCAAAAGCATTGGGTTGACAATGACTGGGGAAGGTGGATGCCAATGGCTGGCGGTGCCGTTGAGATGATCTCCCTCTTCAATCCTTTTCCTTATTCTTTTTTTTTTTTTCTTAAAGGTCTTTCTAGCAGTATACTGTGCAAAGGATGTAACATCCTCATTTGACAATCCAGTAAAGGGACAATGAGGAAAAAACGCTGACAATCATCATGCATTATATGTCAAAGTAATAGTTAAACCGGTACAGCCTTTTGCCTTTTCTTTCCTTCTCACTTATGTGGTAGCCTTAACAATGGACCGTACGACGATGGTCTTTACTAACCCCTTTGGCCTGGGCAGTTTGTCATGACTCCCAATAAAAGTACACCCTTTCGTAACTTATCCATCATGTGATGATCAATCAATGAGTGAGAATGGGACTGATGAGGCGTAAAGACAAAGTAGCAGTGATATCCTTAGAACAAAATTCACGGTATTACCTCAGCTTTCAAGGATGTATGAAGGTGAATGTAACAAAATAAATGCAGGCGGCATGGGTTTTGTACTACCCAGACATGCAAGCGTCTTAAACGATAAAAATCCCCTCTTAATATTTGAAGGGAATCCACACCGTGTTTTGGAGCAGGTTCTGGTTATTTGTCGGTTAAGCATTATTAGTTCAATGTTTAACGTTAACAAACACTTACTTGGGTGGAGGATTGGGTGTGTTTGACTGAGTGTGAATAGGTGGAAGGGCCTGTTGCACACATCGCGGTGCATTGCCTACAAGGAAATCATTATTCCTCACTTGCATCCACAATCACAATCCACCCACCCTTGGGCTGCACAGCCTGAGGATATCCTTACCATGAGAAGGATATGCACATATGTGGTGCCGTAATTTGCAACCCTCACTTATGCAATAGGTAATTTCTAAAGGGCAACACTGGCAACACGGCAACTTTGTGCCATCGGACCCACGCAGCACGCCATGGTATAGGGCTTGGCGCCGCCTGCTGGGACATGCCTGCTTGCAGACTAAATTATCGTGGGTCGATCACCTGCTTGGACATTGTCAATGGATTGAAGGGTTAGGGTTTAGCAGGAATATCACTGCAGGGACAGATTAGAAAATTACTGCAGAAGAATTAAAGGAGGCTGGAAATCGAGGATACCTATCCGCCCCGCCTGCATTACGTCGTGGCAGCATTGACTTCTTTTCAACACTTCAGACACACCGGAGCAAAACGGCAAGGCTGAGAGGCTCAGCTGCACCCTGGTGAAAAAAGTGAGGGCCATTCTTCAAGATGCCAAGCAACTCTCATACCAAGTCTTGCCAGAAGTTATCAGGGATTGCACAGTGGTTAGCGTGCTGGGCCCATAAATTGTCGTGCGCTATTCAAAGAAGTTTCATTAGACTACAAAGAAGCACGCTTAATTGTAAGTGCTCAGCAGTTTCTCAGGTGCAGAGCCAAGATAATACGTACGGTCTTTATATGAATTCCATAAGAGACTCCTCCAATAAAGTAGGCGTATACAATGTGTACCCTGGGTGGCACCCCGCCCTTGTACACCTCCAGTATACCAAGGACTCACGCCATGCTACAACAATTGCAAAGTTCCCCCACATACACAGTTACTGTTTATGATCAAGCGTTTACCATACCAATGGCTTTCTCTGCTAGGCCGTTCTTAGCTTTGTACTCTCTGATCGTATCATCACAAGACAGAAGTCCCTCCCCTGGCTCCCACTTGTTATTAGCTTCCGTGCTGTCGGCCTGCTTAACCTGTAAGAAGCCTTCAGCTTCTTATTTCTGCCCTTGCCTCTAGCAAAAGTGACCACTTCGTGATCTAGCAAGGCCTCTACCTCAAACAAGGCCTCTACCTCAAGGCCTCTACCTCAAACAGACGCTCACCATTAAAAAACTGCAATGGAGCTGGTGGCTTAGTACGCTGCCTGCTAGGCTGATCACCTGACCCTTGCAAATATGGCTTCACAAGATTAACATGGAACACGTTGTGTATGCGCGTCCATTCTCTGGGTAACTCCAGCTTTACTGCAGCATTACCAAATATGCTGTCCACCTCAAAAGGACCCATATACGAGGGCTTGAGTTTCCTGACACCAGGACCTGGCTGCCTGAGGTTCTTCGTACTCAGCAGCGCCAGATCTCCTGGGTTAAACGCTAGCTCCCTACAATGTGCATTCACTCTCTGAGCCATACGATTCTGAGCAGCCAGTACCTCCTGCTTGGTTCTCCTAACTGCCTCTTCAATCCCTTCCACAAAATCTTGAATACTAGGTTCCAACCTAGGTAGACTTGCAGACACCGGAGTGAGAGGGTGCATGCCATAATTAAGAAAAAAGGGCGAATTCTTTATTGACACCTGCCATAATTTATTATTGACAAACTTTGCACACGCCAAGTGCTCATCCCAATCAGTTTGATCTGGACGAACGTGTGATCTCAGCATCTCTTCCGATGTGCAATTTGTCTGTTGGCCCATCTTTCTGTGGATGATACGCACTTGACAGCCCCGACACGCCTGTCGGTGTCTTCACCTCCTTCCAAAACACGTTGTAATGGACCTCTATCTGACAGCACTGAGCCTGGCACACCGTGCAACCTTAGAACCCACTTCAATGCCTTGCAAATCCTAATCAGGCCTTATAAGGCATCCAGGGATTCAACCTTGGGGATGATGATGTGCATTATCTTAGAAAGCCTATCCACAAAGACCAGGATTGAATCATAACCTCTATCTGTCTTTGGCATCTTCACTATCAAGTCCAAACTCGCTCCCACCTCCTGCCAGGAATAGACAAAGGCTGCAATTTTCCTGCACACGCTTTTGTGCTCGCTTTATTCACCTGGCAAGCATCACAATGCCTGACATGCATAATCCTCAACATCTGCCCGCATACTTTTACTGGAAATGCCTTCTCATCAGCGCTTTCTGTCTCCTTATTTCTGTACTTTATTTATTTATTTTCTACCGCTTCTCACATCTTATTGATTTGATTAGTTCAGTGTTTAGTTGCACCGCATTAGACAAACATCAGGCAATTAAGCAGTGCAACAAAGGCGTTGCTGCCTACATAACCCTAGCTGGGCGCCCAAAGTAGTGTTTGTAGCGCATTACGAAACATGATAGGTCAGGCCAGCCATTCCTGAAAGTTCTTGCCCCAAAGAAGTATGTAGGAACTTTAACTAAAAAGATCTAAGCACCCCTTCACATTCAGTTTGTGGCGGGAGGTGCCCAGGTGGGCAGGGTGGAAACCCAGAAAGTGGATTACTAAAAGCGCCTCCCCGCGGGTATCGGCTGGCACCATCGACTTACCAGGGGTGTTTGCAATAATATTGGGGACATTTTGGTGAAGGTCTGGGGTCTGGGGTGAAGGACCAGTTTTTGACCCCCTTTTGGCAGGGAAACTACGAAACTACTAAAAACCAAGGCTTTGGGCGGGATGCATGGATTGCAGATATCAAACGGCACTGACAGCTAGGCATTCCAGCCCGCTCACAGCTCCTCCTGAGGTGAGCTTGTCAATATTTTGAGAATACTTGCAACGAAGTCATCTGGTCAAGTTGGATTTGTAATTAGACAGCTGAGCACAAATCTTTAGAATCTCAGCTGTCGGTGCCCAACACCAACCACGGCCCATCTCCGCATTCCAGATCATAATAATTGACAGGGAATGCCTTGGGAGCATACTGAAGGGCTCCCGACACTCAGGTGATGGTCAGAAAGCGTGTTTCCAGGGTTTCAAGAAATCCACCATTTTTGCCTAGCAAACAGGCCCACGCACTAAGTCCTTTAGGGGCAAATTTTCAACCCCCTTTTTTTTGCTTTGATGGATATGGTTTGACCTATCTGGTAACAAAGTAACTGGTGATATTTGGACCAAAACCCGCATTTCTGCACCCATGCCACCTTTCTGGCAGGGAATGGTACAATTCCAGCCCCCCACTCACACCCTTGACCCCAAACTCATTGCTTTTTATGCAGGAGTATTACATTTACGTATAAAAACCATTGGATGACCTCAGATGTGCAATTCAGGAAGAAAGCATGAATTCCCCCTTTTTGGGTGGGGCTTGGCTGGGCTGACCGTCAGTGTTGTCGTGTACGGTACGTACGGTACGTACGGTGCGGTACGGTACGTACGGTACGAGGGCCTCAGATCGTACCACTTTTCGAACCTAATTTTTGATCTAGCAACTTACATGAATTGTAGCCAGACCAATGCAACATAAAAGAGCATATATTGACATAAATATATATTTGTGGGCTGTGCTAGTCAGATCTGTAGTAGTGGAAGGACACCTATTTTTTTTGTCTGATAAGGAAGATCAAAATTGACGAAAAGCTCCAAAATTTAGAAGACTGCACTTAAGAGCTAAGTATTTAACTTATGCTTCTCTGCCAGGGCCTATATGTCTGGTGAAGCCATGGTGAAAAGCCTTACGGTACTCAGTACCAAAGTGGTTCCCTACTTTTCATGGGGGAGTGGCTCTCACTGCCTGCGTGGTTTTCTTTTAAGTTTAAAGAGTGTAAGCAAGAAATAAGAGCAAGGAACAAAAAGTTACAAAAGGAGATAGAAATTCGAATTTAAGTACAGTTTGCCTATTAAGAAGCCCCCATTGCTGAAAGGCAGCACACACAAATTTAAGAAATCAGGAAAATGGAAGTCTGGTCTTGCACACAGTGTCATGCCCGATTGTTGGCTGTGACGATTCGTGTGATTTGGTTAGTTGGTTTTTCAGTTGAGGTTGTTTTGCCTTGTCTCGTGCAATAAGCTGGCAAAGCCAGTTTATTGAAGATAGCATTTTCTGGTTATAATATTGCGGTATTCAATTAGCTCAGTAAACTACACAATGCTCAGCCAGATGGTTGAGTAAACTTCCCAGCCCTGGGGAGGAGAGGCGCGGCAGCCGACTAGAGTGTGTGTGGTATAGTATACGTCAGTGTGTCAAGTAAGTCGGATTTGAGAAACAGCAGAGAAAGAGAGAGAGAGAGAGTATCAGGGGAATTGCAGTCTGTAAGTGCAGTTCCCAGCCTTTGCTCAAGAGAGACTCGACCCTGGCTTAAAACCATTCTTCAATAAACTAGATTGTTGTGCTGAGTCTTATACTTTGCAGTGACAGTGATTTGCTATGACAACAGAAAAGAAAAGATAGAATACGCAGGCAGTAAAAACCACTCCCCGCCAAAATGTAAGGGGGAAAATAACCTCTTTAATACCACCACTCCGTAGCTGACAAAAAAGGCCCTGGAAAAAATACAGAACCTTAGAGGTGCCTTACGTGCATACACCGCAAATGCGGGTAATTAATCAAAGCACACAAAGTCAAATCTTGTAGACTGACCCTAAAAATTTGTTGCAAAAAATGCACGTTGCAAAAGCTGGTGCAAAGTACACGAAACCAAGTTGCACACAATATGTAAGCCTTGAAATAGTGAAGGTGCCTCAAGTTCGCACTGACGCTTACGCTGCAGTTTAAACTAATCACGGACAGGGGGAACTATCTTACGACCACCCCTAGTCCTCCTCTTTTTCCCACTGCTTCCTGGACTGTGGCCGCCCTTCCTCTTTTATGCACTGATGCCGGGTGTGCTGTGCTGTTGCTGCTCATTCTGCTGTTGCAAAGGTGTGATTTGCTGCTGCTGCTGATCCTGTTGTTGCGGAGGGAAGGGGGAAGAGGTTGCGGCGACATAGATGCTCACGAATGGCCAAAATCGTGGGTGGCACTCGTTTTACTCAGTGGGCAGGCCTACCGGCAGATCCCAACCCCTTAAGGGAGAAGCTGGGGGAGTGGGGCGGAGGGGGTGAGGGGAAAGGGGGTGAAGAGGGGCTGCGGTTGTGAGTGGCATCATACTCTGCCTCGTACTCCTCATGCTCCCTTATCAGCCTGTCATGCTCAGCCCATACTGCCCTCTGATCCTCCCCTAGCTGCCCTCTGCAAATGTTATAGTGTAATCTTGGTTGAGTATTTCTTTAGCACAGATTTAAACATTATGATCTTACGTCTGTAAAAGCATCAATATAAATGCAGGCACCTAACATGTAAGACTACTGAAGTGTGCAAAAGGTGTAGGGCACAGATGTAATAATGTAATCTGGTGTAAGTATTTCTTGAAGGAGCACAGATTATACAATTATGATCTTACGTTTTTTATTAAGCATCAACTCAAATGCAGGCACCTAACATGTAAGATTTTTGAAGTGTGCGAAAAGTGTAGGAGCACAATAAAGCATATGAGAACATTTATTGTCATTAAAGCAGTAAAAGCAACTCACCCTCAGCCTCGCTGCCACTGTCCTCTGAGATGCTGCTATTATTTTGAAGTGTGCAATTGTGTGTGAGGTCTCACGTGTGGGTATAGTGATGTGTTATCTGACACGCAGTGGCTGCTTGAACTTCTTGCATCTGAGACAATATAGCTTTCTGCTGCTGCCCTTACCCTCTATTTTGAAGGGGTCTAAGGCTGCTGCGACCATCCTACTTTACTGGGTAATAAATAAATCTTCAGCAATAGATATCAAAAAAATATTTGAGTATTATAACCTCTTTTTCTCGCGTCCCTCCTTCCAATCGAGTTATTATTACAATTAAATTCAATCCAATAAACCGAAATTAACGGCATAAAAGTCTAAAACCATGCAGCATGAGGAGGGCTATGAAGGCGGGCAGAGCCTGGCAAACGAGCTGGGAAACTGTCAGCAGTACTTAGTGGAGCTTGAGGCTTTGTCAAGGAGAATTGTGAGCATTCCTACTTGAGAAGGTTTCCTGCACCTGTCCGTGACAGCTTGGTTGGGAGTTTCTTTCCCTCCCTCCCAATTGTGGGTAGTGGCTGTCACTATTCACTCTTTGTGTGCAGGTGCGCCGGGCCTCGAGACGACAAGAGAACGCGGGACGCAGAGATTCTCACCAGCTGTTGTTACACCAGCTCCAAGAAGAACGCAGCAAACGGCAAGACCTGGAGCTGCAACACGCTGCTGCCCTAGCACTGCTGAGGTAAAGTATGTTTGTGAGGGGAAGGCACATGACGTGTTCCTCAAAAATAGGAGCTGCGTATCAGAAAAGGAGTTCCCTTCGACATCTTTACGAGCACATTTGATAGGTTACAATTTAGACTAAAGAGGAAAATGCAGCTCTAAGTGTGGTTAACCTTTCCAAATAAATAGCAGCACTCCAGACAAGCTGGTGGCAAAAACATACCTAAAGCCAAAGCAAACCTAAAACAGCGCTTGCGCTTTTCATGTTGATGTGTTCATCCTTGCAGTTGCTGTGTGGGATTGAAAGCAGGCATGAGGAGTCGCTGCATAAAAAAATGATTGCAGCAGCGCTGAACTTAACCACAGCAAACCATAAGTACGGTCTGGCAGTACGTGTGTGCCCAGTCGTCGCGCACTTCAGTCATTTCTCTCGGCTGGTACATGCGCCGCAGCTGTCACGTGCAATGCCACTGCAATACGTACAAGCCTGACACACGTGCATGTGCTGCCTTACCTCTGACAGAAAGACGTACGGCGAGGTCGTCGACCAGTTCATCGCTGCAACCGAGAAGCTACACAGCAAAGATGCCCAGCTGCGTGAGCGTGAGCGACAGCTGCTTCTGCTGCAGCAGCACCTTTCGGGCCAGAGTGCCCCCCGCAGTGCAGCATACACCGTGCCAGAGTCCACACTGTCACAGCAGCAGCAAGGAGCAGACAGCTGTCGCCTCCCTGACCTGCATCTGTCGCTCCCACCCCCTCCCTCCTCTTACTCAGAGGAGAGCCAAAATATCCCCGGTCCCCCACAGGCCGTCCCTGCCCAACCCAGCACTGCCAGCACCAGCGGCACGAGCAGTAGAAACGCCAGCCCCACAAGCGTAGGTGCAGCTATCTGCTCAGGCGTGGGAACCAGCCCCCCAGCAGTTGCCCAACAAGAGGTGCACAAGGACCTGCAAGGGAGCAGCCTGAGCAGTGTCCCCATGTCTATCGACCCCACTGCTCTCCACCTGGCACACAGTGAGCCTGCTGCCACCACGTCGGCAGATCATGTGGCTGCAGGTACGACAGGTGCAGCTGATGGGCTGTGGAGAAGGGAGCGCAGTAGTGAGCAGCGGCTGAGTATGCAGCAGGACGTGCACGGAGAGGGGAGCAGCGGCAGTCATGCACAACCGCATGTCCTAGTGATAAGGGGTGGGGGTGCCAGTGCGGATGCTAATGCGTGTGCTGGAGCTGTAAATGGTGGCAGCGCCGTTGGCACCATTGGCACTGATGGCATTGCCAGGGCAGGGGGCAGGTCAGAAGGCAGCAGCAGCAGTGGCGCCATCAACGCCAAACATGAACAGCAGCAGCAGCAGCACAACAGCCCGACTGCTCCTCCTAGAACCAGCACCAGCAACAGCAGCAGCAGTAGCTATTTGCAGCGCCTCCGGCAGCTTTCTCGCAGCGTGTCCAACCCAAGCAGCAGCAGCGCTGTTCCCCTTCACCTCGGCAACAGCGGCAATGGCCGCAGGAGAGGGAGGGAGCCTATTCCAACGTGCGTAGGCTCTGCGACTGGCACACACGTACACACTCATACACGCACACATATGCGCAAACACATACACCCGTCTCCATCTTGTGCTCTGCGACTGGCACCCATGCATGCACGCACACACACACACACACACACACGCGCAAACACACACACACGCACACACACACACTCGCACACTCGCACACAACCCTTCAGGTCTGACCCAGCAGCCCCCCAGCACACGAGCCCTGTCCAGCCCCTTACCCCCGAGCCTGCCTTGCCCAGCCACACCACGTGGGTGCCCAGTGGAGTGGACTCCGGCGCTGCTGCAGCCACCTCCCCTGTTAGTAGGGAATGGACCAGCGGCAGTGGTACTGGCAGTGATGTGAGCAGTGGGTGTGCATACCACGGGCACCAGAACTATTCTCCGTTGGGGTCGGTGTGGTTTGAGCAGCAGCAGCAGCAGCAGCAGCAGCAGCAGCAGCAGCAGCAACAACGGCAAGAGCCGTATCAGCAGCAGCTGGAGCAGGAGCAGAATGATCAGGCGCAAAAGGGAGGGGCCTGGCACAGCTCTTTGCCACACAGCCCTGGCAGCTCCACGTACGCTTCCCCTGCTGCTGCTGCTGCTGCTACTGCTGCTGCAGATGTACCGCCGCACACACCACGCGAGTATGACCCCCACCCGTTGTACAGCTCCTCCAAGTACCAGCATCTTTTTGACAATCAGTTGGGGTCAGGCTCTGACGGATCTGCAGAGTCCTCCCCTCCCTCAAGCCCCACAGCCTCCATGCTCCTGAGCTATTCTCCTGTAGGTGCACGTGTGTTTTATGTGTGTGTGCATGTGTGTGCGTGTGAGTGTGTATGCGTATGTGTGTGTGTGGGTGGGTGGGTGGGTGGGGGGGGGAGGCTGCAATACACGACACCTGTACCCGTTGTCACTCCACTTTCTCAGCCAAATTTGTATCGTGTGTTTTTATGTGATCTTTTGTGCTTCGCCCCCACCACATGCGTTCGGCTACGCACCCAAGCACGGTCGTGCACATCAATGAATTTACAGGGCCTCAATCCAGAAGATTGCATGTCCCACCACACAGCCATATATCCTGTCAGTCATTCTGTGCTCATAGCCTGGGCTAATAGCCATATATATATAATATATAATAGCCATATGTATATATAGCCTGTACAAATAGCCATATACCCTGTCAGTCATTCTGTGCTCATAGCCTGGACTAATAGCCATATATATATAATATATATAATAGCCACATGTTATATATAGCCTGTACTAATAGCCATTTATCCTGTCAGTCATTCTGTGCTCATAGCCTGGGCTAATAGCCATACCGTACTGCGCTTGGTTGTTTTGCGAGTAATTAAATATTATTACGGACCCTCGCAATAAGTCAAGCCGAAAATAAATAAAGTTTTTTCAGACCTCGCAATACTTAGACTTTTTAATGCGGTAGTTTCTGGGTCCCCCCAATGGAACCCCATCGCCCTGCAAGCATCACTATTTGAC
>Ga0307945_1003199_pt1 | contig 13259 bp, 13 predicted proteins | sample OrgLakmetagen228_FD_201818 | JGI IMG/M metagenome (GOLD analysis project Ga0307945, IMG submission 201818) | Saline water microbial communities from Organic Lake, Antarctica - #228 | ecosystem: Environmental > Aquatic > Non-marine Saline and Alkaline > Saline | place: Antarctica: Organic Lake...
CTGTCTGTCTGTCTGTCTGTCTGTCTGTCTGTCTATCTGTCTGTCTGTCTGTCTGTCTGTCTGTCTGTCTGTCTGTCTGTCTGTCTGTCTGTCTGTCCGTCTGTCCGTCTGTGTCTGTCTGTCTGTCTGTATGTATCGCCACATACTGACACCATGCAACACTCTCCTAGCCCTCAGAGTTCTGTGCCCCTCCTTTTTACATCCGTTCTTAACAGGGCAGCAATCAAACCGGCGCACCTCGGTAGAGCGGGGAGCTCAGGGTCGTGGGAAAGGGAGGAAAGAAAGGTTGCATCCTCATTCGCAACAGCGTTATTTGCCTTGGATGTGCAAGCAAACCTGGCTAGCGTGGTAGGCTCCATTGAGGCAGCAACAAGGGCCTGTATCCACGAGGGAAGCATAGGACAGGATAAGCGAAATATGCAGGAGCAGGAGCGTAGAGGGAGGGAAGAGTGAGCGCCAACGAACAGCACGAGCTGCAGCACTTTCTGAGTGAGAGTAATGAAAGAGCACCAGCTGGTAGAGGGATATGCGTGTGTGTGTGCGCATGTGTGTGAGAGTGTGTATGTGTGTGAGAGTGTGTATGTGTGCGTATGTGTGTATGTGTGTGAGTGTGATTTTGCAGGTATGTGTGTGTTTGTGTGTGCTGTGTGCGTTTGTGTGTGTATGTGTGTGTGTGTGTGTGCGCGTGTGTGTACACATGTTTGTGTGCGTGTGTGTTTGTGTGCATGTGTGTGTGTGTGTGCGTGCATGCGTGTGTTTGTTTGTGTGTATGTTGTGTATGTGTGTGTGTGTGTGTGCACGTGCATGTGTTTCTGAGTGTGTATGTGTGTTTGTGTGTGTGTGTGTGCGTGCGTGTGTGTGTGTGTGTGTGTGCGTGCGTATTTGTGTGTGCGTGTGTGTGCGTGATTGCGTGAGTTTGTGCGTGTGTTTATAGTGGTGTGTGTGTATGTGTGCGAGTGTGTGTGTGTGTGTGTGTTTGTGTATGCATGTGCGTGTGTGTGTGTGTGTGCGTGTGTGTGTGTGTGTGTGTGTGTGTGAGTGTGAATGCATGTTTGTTTGTGTACGCATGTGCATGTGTGTGTGTGTGTGTGTAAGTGTAAAAGAGAGAAGACGTAATCTTCCGCAGGGCGTGAAGCCACCTGCACTGTCAACATATATCTGGCTAGCCATTGTCGAGTCAGCAACTTTGCCAATTTGCCCGTCGGTGCTACAACCTGAATCTCAAGTGGCAGGTCGTCGAAGGTAGTCTGTTGCCGCCGCTCTGCTTGGCGTGCGTGCGAAGAGCAGCTCCCAAAATCCTTGCTGGCCAGAGCTCTTGGTGCTTTCCCCAACAGCGTGAAACAAGCTGCTTTTGTGGGGACATCCTCCGGGAAGACTCGGCCATCTTGCTGGAAAAATTTTGACTGGTCTGAATGGACCAAACCCATTTAGTGGACCTTTGGAAAGGGTCGCTCACCAAAGTGGCCTTTTGCGTATATATTTTGTGGGATTCATGAGAGGATCGTGCTATGCAATTTCTGCACAACGCGTGACAACGCGTGACCACGCAGGAGTTTATGTTGTCATTGCTGCGCATTGTCACATCGGCATAGTAATAATCTTGGCCATCCCAGCCCACAAAAGCAAAGTGGTGTTCATGAACCGGCCATCTACTTGCTGCTTCATATATGTGCTTGCTATGCTTCACTAGCTAGCTAGTTGTTTTACTTTTAAGATGAGCGGTTGCTGTACTTTTAAGATGAGGGGACAAAATTTGCCGCCATGTGCCTGTTGCGATGGCTTTTCGTCTGTAAAACCTCGAGATGGGTCAGGTGACCCTACATCCTGGCATGAATAACAGAATTTGAGAACAAGTGCCAGCACCAGCCGTGATGCCGGTAGCAGCAGAAGCAGCACAGAAAATGAGGAGGAATTCAGACCAACCAACAGCCCCAAACCTAAAAACTGAGACCAAGCATGTGCATTTCCAGCTGGAGGCAGTTTAATTAGCAGAGGGGGTTATCGGAGCGAAAGTCAAAGGAGTTGCTGTTCTACATTCAAGGAGACTCATCAAGTTGGAACCAGCTACAAACCAAAGTTTATTTTTTAGAAGCTCACAGAGCGTCACTAACCCAGATCGATCTGCAGAATGGATGACTTGATCTGTAGTGTACTGATTCACAGGACTAAGGCACACCCACTTCCAGTATGGTGCTTTCTACTGTGGGGATTATGGCTTGGAACTGCATATTTCACTAGCCACAGGGTCTTATCTCTCCATTGGATTTTTTGCAACTTCATTTGTCAATTGAGAGGGCTCGGGAGCCGCTATGCACATGCACAACAAGAGCGGCAGCACAAAAATGTTTAAACTTTGACGATCCGCTACTAGAGGTTCGAGTTGTAGTATTGACGCGTTCAACAGGGTGTAGGGTAGGCAAAAGCCATTGACTGAAAAGCCATTGACAGTCACAGGACGATGGGTCCGACTGACTCTTGGTAGTTCAAGCGGCTTGCCTACCAAATGGATGTTTAGTCCTGTCAATCTCTCCGCAGGCGAATAAACTAGATCTGAGCACATGCTGCGTTGGCCAACAAGATCAGTTTCAGTCTAAGCTAGAAGCAGCTTGTAAGTGGTTGATAACAGCAACTACATTTTTGAGGACTCCCGGGCACTTCTGCAGTGCTTTAAATCACCCACCCAGAAAAAGGGTCAACCTGGAGGAGCACTCCAGTAATGGGGCTCAATCGGCCTCTCTGGCAAAATTTCCTACTGTGCAGTCAAGTGAAACTTTAAACGTATTGAACTTTCTGTTTTAACTGCGGATTCCAGCAGTTAGGAGCTGTCGCTCCAATGCAGCCCAGAATAGGCGCGGACAGGTGTGCATAAGGAAAAGGTAAGCATATGTTATGCTGTGCCTATGTTATGCGAAAGGCTGCATTGAAAGGTTGGCAGCTTAAACTGAGAAAAGGAGGGAAGCGCAGCACAGCATGCAACGTCAATTCAAAAAATTGCATGCTTAGGACATTTTTTTCAACCTAAACAATAGTGAACCTAAGTGTTGTACATGGGGCAGCACAGAGCATAAGCTCAAGTGGAGCAGCAGCACAGAGCGCACACGAAAGCTCCATGTCAGATCCTCCTAAGCTGAGCTTTGGCTTCTCCAAGCAGAAGGCTGCGCAGCGGCCTCGCGTGGACGGTGGAGGCATCAAGACAGAGATAGACAAGGAGCTGATCAGTTCCATCGATGCGGAGGGCCTTAAGAGAGTGGAGGGGCAGCCTGCTGGGGGCAAGCAGTACGTTGTGCCTAAACTGGAGAACACTTTCCAGACGGGAGTGGGGAAGAAGCAGGAGGAGGTGGTGGGAGCAGTAGGGGGGGGGGTCAAAAAATTCACGCCCTCCTTCAAGCCCCCCACCAGCGACGCCCCGGTGGGCGACAGCTCCGAGCGCTTCGAGGCAGCCAAGGAGGACACGACGCCTAAGATTGTGGAGTACGGCCTGGAGCGTCGCGCGCGCCCTGCTGTGGGGGACGAGGAGCAGGGCAGGTTGCAAAATGGAAGTGGGAAAGAGCAGCAGCAGGCAACAGGCAGCAGCAGGGACAAGTACGTGCCTCCTACAAGACTGGAAGAGGCTGCCCTGGAGCGGGATGTGCAGGGCTTGCCAGAGGAGGCGTCCGTAGAGGTGAGGAGTGAACAATCAGCGCGCGCGCACACACACACGTTCACACACACACACACACACACACACACACACACACACACACACACACACACACACACACACACACACACATACACTCACTACACACTTATAAGTACACAGCACACGCACAGCATACAACACCCACAACATACAAACCTATATGCATACACGTTGCACACAACACACACACACAACACACACGACACACACACACACACACACAAGATACACTGCCGTGCTTTCTTTACGGTTATTGCTTCAGCACGGGGCAAATATCTCCGCGTTAGTGCTGCTTGTTGCATCAGCAGTCACTGAATTGCGGCCCTTGTGGCTTTAATGGAAGAATGTAAGCCAGCCCAGCCCAAACGGACCTGTCTTGCAAATGCTTTTGCCATAAAACAACCCTTTCCGCAGGTTTATGAGGACATGCCCATTGAGGAGTTTGGCAAAGCCATGCTTCGAGGAATGGGATGGACGGAGGGCATGGGGGTGGGCCGAAATCGAAAGCAGGTGAGAATCATAGTGTAGAGGGTGGGGGAAAGCACATTAGGGTTAGGTTTGTGTTTGTGAGTTGAGGGGGGGGAGGCAAGCACAAGGGAGGAGTAAAGAAGAGACGATCGAGATGCAGGATTCTTGAAGTCATCTGAGCAACTTGGCGGGTGTGAATTATGAACAGGAAAGGTTCCATCCGTATGCAAGGGAAATTGAAAATTGGGTGTAAGAAGTATGAAAGGATTGCTGTTGGCCTTTGCTGCACCACACACGCACGTACACACGCACGTACACACGCACGTACACACGCACGTACACACGCACACCTACACACACCTACACACCTACACATACCTACACACCTACACACACACACACACCTACACACACACACACACACACACGCACGCACGCATGCACACACACACAATGCACACACGCACACACATACACATACACCACGGACACTTGGTACACACATTCAAGAGTACAGCTCAGCTGCCCTAGCAGAATGCTAACATGCATTTAGCTGACTAAAACCATGTGCATGGTGGTTTAGCAGGAAAGTTTCCAAACATACTGTCATGTACAGCCTATCCAACTAATACACCGTGGCAATTAAACCCAATGTCTAACCAGGCACAGCTCGGCGCATGTTAGAAAGGCTGCTGACACTCCAAAAAAGGAGCACACTCCTTCGTGTTTAATTCTAACTTAACCTCACAGCTACACCTAGCTCGTCCCATACCTGCCTCAAAACGTGCACACCTGCAATTTCATCAACACCCCGTGCAAACACACATGCACATTTGCACAGGCCCAGCCCACTGCATACCTGCCTGATAAACAAGCACTCGAGTAAAAATGACACCTGCTTGCCCACCCTCATGCATATGTGCACAGGCCCTACCCATTGAGTACCTACGGCGGCCGGAGCGACTAGGCCTAGGGGCAGCCTCAGTGCCCGACCAAAATGCTGGCAAAAACAAGGTCGTCAAAATGGGTGCGTACCGTACGTGGTTCTGGGTGTGGGTAAGAGGGTGGGCTTGAGCATGTGTGGGTCCAAATTTGGGTGTTTTACGTGCTGTATGATTAGGTGCGTGCTGTATATGGCTGTTTACCTTGTGTGGTCCTACCATAAATGCATAAATGCACTCAATTGGTGTGCTCTATTGGACAACTTCTCCTAAACTCAGAAGATTTTTTGTCTTCTGTTCTTATCACAAGAATAGCACACACATGCGCGTGCGCGCGCACACACACACACACACACACACACACACACACACACACACACACACACACACGTGTGCGATACACACAATGCACACACAAAACACACTACTATTAGAAATACATCTGGTTCTTTATTCACAAAACCAGGGCATGGCCGCCTATGTATCATGTTTCATAACCTGCCAAGTGTTATTAGGGCTCCTGACTCCTCAACAAACGCATCTCTTATGAGAAAATGTGCAGCACATACCTGCGCACAAGACTCACAAATACACATGAACAGTTGGATGTGCAATCTTGGGAAACGGGCCCTTGGGCTCCTCCCCCCACCTTCAAATCTTCCCAATTAGTGTATGTTTTATAATTAATTATAGGGGGAAGAAAGGGATCGGAATGGGACCATGTCATCATTGTAGAGCAGAAAAAGAAGAACCTTCAGGTGCATTGCAAGTGCCACGCTGTACAAATCCTCAGCAGTTCAGGAATGTGTGACAAGATAGGCCTCAAGACCAAGGAAACTTCCTGGCCTGATACAGATTACAGATCATATTTCGTATATACTGTACTGACATGTACTCATTCCGCACCCCTCAAACAAGAGTTATTTTTACCCTGTCCGCACCAATTCGCACCCCTCTCAATATTTAAAAAATAAAAAAATAATTAATTAGTGCTTGCCGCACCAATCCGCAGGGGCAAAATGCCCTCAGAACCACACCAAGAGACTCAGAGGTGCATTCCATAACACATTAGCATAGTTTTTGTCCAAGTGCACTGAGAAATATCAAACTGAGTCTGATTCTGCTGAACTCTGTCATCCATTGTACATTTACTGCTTCTGCACTTGCACGCTGCACGCTGCACGCTGCACTTGCACGCTGCACTTGCACGCTGCACTTGCACGCTGCACGCTGCACTTGCACGCTTGCACGCTGCTTCTGCACTTGCTGCTTGAACTTCTGCCCTTCCTCTAGATGTTGCTGCTCACGCTGCTCGGCGGTTGGGGGGGCTTGCAGAAGCTGGCCATCCCTGTCTGGACACGCCCCACAGGGGCTCTCGGGGGCTCTTTTCCACTCATGACCCGTCAAAAACTCAAAAGTGATTATTTAAATTCAATCCGCACCAATCCGCACCCCCTCAACTATTTATATATTTCAGGGGGTGTGAGCTCGCCGCACCCACCAAAAACAATATGTTTGCGGCGTGATATATTGTCAGTACGGGAAATCAATGAAGATGTTACTTTTACTGCAAGGAAGGAGTGGGACTGAACTGAAGGGTGCTGCTGTCCCTTGCAGTTTAGACAGACGCATGCTGTAAAGTTCGACAAACTCTTAAACGTTCGTCAAACTTTGACCAAACTCGAACGGCACTTTTCAGACTCGTTGAAATGCGTGAAAGTTCGCAAACCCAAACTTTGGCCGAACCTCGAACTGAACTGTTGAACTTAAGGGCGTATCATTTACAGAGAGCGAATAAAGGAAACCAACAGATAAAGCAACCTGAAAAGTAACCATAAAGCAAGCCAGCTAGCCTGCCCTTTAACACTCCCTCCCAGGCAGCTGGCCGTTGACACCAAGAACTAGCCTGAAAGAGAGGAACAAAACGCTCAGAAAAACTGCACTGAACTAGACTAGAACTAAACACCTGAACTGCACACCTGAGCTGAGGAGCAAAAGGTTAAATAAGTTGAAGGAAGAAACGACACAAAAGGGCTGTTTCCCAACAGAGCAGTTTGCTCTAGCAGTTTGCTACTCTAAACGAAACCAAGAAACTACAGAAATCCTTCTCTACCAGAGCCAACTTCAGCCAGAGAGAACACAAAAGCTCCCTCCCAAATATAACCCCGCTGCCCGCTGTAAAGCTACTGCCAATGAATCGATGAATGCACAATTGTGTACCATGCTGTGCGCACTACTGCTGTGCGCGTAAACACTCAAAACCCGCTGTTTTTGGAAAATTCACACATTGTGCACACTAATTGTGCCCCCGCCCTTGCTCCCTCCCAGGCAGTGCTTTACAGCACTGCTACACCTGCTGCTCCCTCCCATGCAGTGCTTTACAGCACTGCTGCCTGTTTATTGTGCACGCTGAGCGCACACCCCAATGAAAATTGCTGACAACTGTGCACACCTCCCTCTCTGTGCACAACCTGCTGGTGGTGCACAGAAGTGCACTGTGCTTCCCTAAGGTGTCAGCTTTCGCCAGAACACATCCTGTGCCTGATAGTGCCCCATGAATTCATCTTCGAACCCGCTGTAAGATTCATCAAACCAAGCATTGCCTGGAGCCAGACCCAATCCCCCTTCAGATTTCCATACCTGGTACTTGGTCTCTCCCGTCTCTGCAGAAAGGAGAGGATTGCGTAGATATCCCACCAGTTTCCCCCGCTGTACCACACCTTGGATATCGTAGTACACAGGGCAGCCGTACGCTCAGAGCTCAGTCACATCTGGCACCAGCCTTGTCACACGAGTGTAGGGAGGTGCTACGTTGCGGCTGAAGGTGGAGTAGTTGCTGATCTTGGTGGCTTGCTCGAGAGCGAACGACCACACAGTGCCCGGGACCCCTGCCATAGCCAGCAAAGTGGCTACCCGCTGCTTGAGCCTCACAAACGTCTGCATTGCGAAATTGCTCACTCCCCCTGCTTAAGCTGCACCAGAGTGATGCCCTGACTCTGAAAGTGGGTCACCATGGAGTAGTCCACGAACAATTGCTCGAACTCACCCCCGCTGCTCCCTTTGGGCTTACCCTGTACGTCTACATCTATGGGATTGAGTATCTGAGTGATGCGCACTTCCTTCACCTTCCCCCACCGCTGCAGCTGTGCTAGAGCTGAGTTAAAGCTCCCCGTAGCATCAACCAGAGTCTTCGCTGCCCTCACATCACAGTAACTCGTGGCGTCGTCCATCAAGAACACCACATACCTCTCCCCTTTGTAACCTGCTGCCTGAACTGGTCCTGTAACAAAACTGTGCAGCACCTCTGCGATGCCGTGCTCCCCATGTGTAATAGAGTAGGGGGTGATGCAGATTTCTCTGCACAGTCGGCACCCTGTTTCGAGTAGACCGTGTAGCTCCTCTTCCTGAGGTTCAAACCCCTCAATCTTTCCCCATGCTGCCATCTCCTTCATAAATCCCAACTCCAGGTGCCCCATACGTCTGTGAAATACCCCCACTGATGGCTTGTTCAGCTCCACAGATGTCTGAAAAGTCCCCGCTACTTCTGTTCCCCCTATTTAAAGGTTGTCCACCAAACCCACTTCCATCCGTCTCCCTCCTAGAGTGGTGAGCTGCACCATTCTTTCCGGCTCACCATACTGCTTTTGAAACGCTCCCCCTTTTATCACGTTCACCCCCGCACTGTACCCATTCTGCTTGAGCTGCAAACAAGCCCTTGTCACCGTTGCCTCCCCTGCACCCTCTTCTGCTTCCCACTGCAGCTCCCTCATTACCTGCAAACGCGCCCCCATCATCTCAATCGGAGAGAGTGCTGCTCCTCGTACATGGAAAGTAGGTGTGAAGACGGAGCCCCTGTTGATTTCCTCATGCCCACAATCTGTGTCCCGTCCTCTAGCGTCATGGTCATGTAGTCACCAGCCCCTTGTGTGACCGCCCGCTGACTCTGAAGCTGTCCCGTGCTGATGATGGCGCACCACTTTGGTGCACCCGGCACGTACAGCACATTGTGCAGCCTCACCAGCTCCCCACTGCTTTCTACCCTGAACACCGCTGTCCCTACACCTCTGACCCGCACATCTGTGCCCAGTGTGTGAATGTACGAGTTTCGTACGGGGTTTAACTCAACGAAGACCCGTAGATCACTGCAGCAGTGCATGGTACTCCCCAAGCCCAATACCCACTCCATCGGAGTCTCCTCACTATCCCTGCTGCTGGCCCTGAGTCTCACACCTTCTGCTTCTTCAGCCACCTTGGAGTCTGACGCCCATCCTGGCAAGTTGTCCACCCAGGTGTCTTCAAGCCTGTCTGCTACCGGCTCAGCAATTGACCCAGCATCGTCCGCCACGGCGTGCTCATCGTGGCACTTCATGAATGAAGTACCTTAACACACTCTCTCCTCTGTTTCACTTTTCTTTCCCACTGCTGCCCAGGCCTGCTCGAGTCTGGTCAAATCGTTCTCCAGTTCCTCCACCCTGCTCGTGAGCACATCTCCCAACACTCTCTCCTTTTCACCGCTGTTCTCACCACCCCACTGATTTGCGCTGCTGCTGCTGAGCCTGACTACCTGCTTCTCCCCCTCAGGCTCAGCCCTGCCCATGAACGCGAATCCCGACACATCTCCCTCCCCTTCACCATACCTCTGCACAACCGTAGCGTGCCCATCGCTGCTTTTGTGGCCCGCTGTCATGCTGGATGGGGAGGACGGGCACATGTCCTGGTATTGCCCGAATTTGTTGCACCTGTAGCACTTAATTCCGGGCTTCAACAGCCCATTCGTCCCTCTGACCCCCTCTGGCCTTGCACCGTATGCTCCTTGGCCACCTGCTGTTGCTGCTGCAGAACGGCCTGCTGCTGCTTGTCTGCCTCCCCCTCTTTGAGGAGGGTGTCGACCGAACTGCTGGCTTGAGTAGGTGAGCATAGCCTGCTCCCCCATTTGTTCACTCTCATCTGCCTCTTCCTTCATCAGACGCGGCAGGGCTGCCGCGAGCGTCAGCCCATCCTGTGCTTCAAGCACCGTTTTCATCATGCGGTGCCTGCCATGCAGCCCTTGCAGAAAAGCATCTTTCACCGCGCCCTCATCCCTCATGTCACCTGCTCTCTCCATGTCTTTGGCCACTCCCTTGACCCTCTGGGCGTACTCATACACCTTCTCTCCATCCTGCTGTGCTCCTTCTTCGTTGCGTGCCGCAATGCTTGCCCACTTGGCAGCCGTCTCTCTCTTCCTTGCATGTGCTTCACCCTTAAGCACTGCTCAATGGCAACCCACGCCTCCCTGGCTGTAGCTGCACCTGCTACTAACTCCTTGAACTGGCTGTCCACACACAACAACATGTGTGCTATAAGCTCCCTGTCCTTCACCCTGTCTTGCGCACTCAGCGCTACACTTTGCGCACCCGGCGCATCACCTGCTACTGCACTACACTTCCTGCTGTACCAGCACCTGCTGTGGTTACACCCACTCCTGGTGTTTCAAGTGCTGCACCCACTCCTGGTGCTTCAAGTAGCTCATAACTTCCAACTTGCAGTACAGCACCCGCTGTAAAATCCCGCTGCCTCTCATCGAGGCCCACTGGCCCCAACTTCGACATACCTCTGAACCCGCTGTCCAAACCCCTGCTCTGAAATTCGCTCATTCCTTACTCGCGCAGTTGGTTAGGCGTACTGGAGCCGATAACCTGTTGACCTTAAGGGCGTATTGTTTACAGAGAGCGAATAAAGGAAACCAACAGATAAAGTAACCTGGAAAGTAACCATAAAGCAAGCCAGCTAGCCTGCCTGTTAACATGAACATCCCTGATATTAACACACATATGCGCACCCATACAAACACATACACGCCTCACGCCTATGACCTTTTGCTGCTACTACAGGCAACAAACCAGTGGTGAAGCGGTCTGATCTTGTGCTGATGCCAGATGCGGACGGCCGGCAGCGCCATATACGCACACTGGACGAAAAGCTGGTGCACAGGTGAGAAATGGTTAGGGGGATGAAGGTGTCGGGTATGGATACAGCCGAAAGCTTTGAAGGACTTGAGCTGCTAGCTTTGAAGGCATATAACATATAACCTTTAAAACATATGCCTAACGTATGCTACGCTATAGAGGCATGAGCAAGAAGCTGCTAGCTTTGAAGAATGTATGCTACGCTATAGAGGCATGAGCAAGAAGCTGCTAGCTTTGAAGGATGTATGCTACGCTATAGAGGCGTGAGCAAGAAGCTGCTAGCTTTGAAGGATGTATGCTACGCTATAGAGGCATGAGCAAGAAGCTGCTAGCTTTGAAGGATGTATGCTACGCTATGGAGGATTAAGCAAGAAGCTGATGCATAGGTGTGCTTTAGGGTGAAGGTGTTGGGTATAAGCAGGGATGTGTCAAACGGCGTACTCGTTTAATACGCCGTATTGTTTTTAACGCGTATTTTACCGTATTGAACGTCCCAAATGACTGTATGACACATCCCTGGGTGTAAGGTATAAGAAGTGGAAGGGAAATGAAATGGGTGTCTTGTCACACATGCTTTAGGTAAGGAGGCAGTGAAGTGGTAAGGGAGGGCTTGTGTTGTGCGTTTCTACCTCCCTTTGGGCAGTCGCAAGCTGCAAAATGAACAAGTGACGTGTCGTTAGGGTTGGCCAGAATCGTTGTGTACACCGTATATGACCGCATATTTGGTGATGCAGGGCACTGTTCGAGCAGCCAGTGCTAGCTGGACGTTAAGACTCAATTTGAAGTCCGACCCTGTTCTAATGTAGCTCCAACGGCCAACTGTTTCACACCAGTTGGTACCTGAGTGGCTCCTTTTCCTTGACTAGTGTGGGGAGTGTCCTTTGCTTTTCACGTGCTGTCACCATGCAACACGCCGTGGCCGCACGTATGCAACGCCAACACACACGCACACATTCACGTCCACACACAGGAGTGAGCTGTTGTGGCCGCACGTATGCGATGCCAACACAACGCATGCACACACTCACGTTCACACACAGGAGTGAGCTGCTGTGGCCGCACGTATGCAATGCCAACACAACGCATGCACACACTCACGTTCACACACAGGAGTGAGTTGGCACCAGGGCCTCGGGCAGGCAAGGTCATGCAAGTGAGCGGAGGAAGGCACAAGGGGCTGGCCTGCAGGGTGGTGGAGTTGCTGCCCCAAAAGGAGCACCGATCAAGTGAGGGTGCACGCAGTCACTGTGTGTATGTATTGTGCAAGCGTGTGGATGTATGCACGGTCGTGGCTTCTGCAATCTTTCTCTTGATAGTTGTGAATGTGTGTGTGTGCCTGTGTGCTTGTGTGTGTGAGTGTGAGTATGTGCATAAATTGGCAATTCATAGCCTGCAGCAATTAAAATCCTTTAGCATCAAAGACGTGTGATGCCACAGAAAAGATGAAACCGAGGAGTCGCAAGGCCACATACATTTGTTTGTTGCGTGGTGCTGTTTGAGCAGCTCACACTTCTGGTCTGGGTGGGCCTTGCGTGCAAATCAAGAACTCCTACCACACCGCATATATGCTGCATATGAACTTGCTTTCCTACCAATCTACTGCACAACAATGAGAGCATGACTAATTTTTAGTCACTGTGACTGGCCAGGTTACCGGTTCACTGAATTCATTGCGTCTTTTTTGGTCCACGTGCGTAGTGCTGGCTATGCACTTGGCACCCCACCAATCAGAAACTGAGCCCTGACCATGTTGTGTGCATTGTTGTGCTGCAGGCTGCCTGGATGCTGCCAAGCCATTGCTCTGACAATGAAGCCTACTTTTTCTCTGACGTGCATGTCTGTGCTGCATGCTGCACAGCACGTGCCAAGCCACGACCCTATCAAGCTTGCGCCTTGTACACGTGCTGCAGGCTACGCGTACGTCAAGCTGCTGCTTAGTGATGAGGGCGTGGAGGTCCGATGCAGTGATCTGTCAGAAAAGGGCCAGCAGGAGCAGCAGCAGCAGGAGCAGCACCAGCAGCCGGAAATCAGGGGGCACGAGCCCAGCAAAGATAGAAGTGGTAGCCAGGGACGTGGAGAGGAGAAAGAGGAAGGGAGAAGACGGAAGAGGGAGGAGAGTCTGTCTGGGAGGGACAGGGATGGGGGAGGAGGTTCTCTGGAAAGGGAGGGTAGGGGCAGGAGTGGTCAAAAAGAAGGAGAGGGGTGGAGGCATAAGGATAGGGA
>Ga0307945_1003203_pt1 | contig 13248 bp, 8 predicted proteins | sample OrgLakmetagen228_FD_201818 | JGI IMG/M metagenome (GOLD analysis project Ga0307945, IMG submission 201818) | Saline water microbial communities from Organic Lake, Antarctica - #228 | ecosystem: Environmental > Aquatic > Non-marine Saline and Alkaline > Saline | place: Antarctica: Organic Lake...
TTGTGTGTGATTGTGTGTGTGTTTGCAGGCGTGTGTGTGTGTGCGTGTGTGTGTGTGTGTGTGTGTGTGTGTGTGTGAATGCTAAAAATATTTTAGCGTGTGTCTATAAGTGTGCATAGTGCATGTTACCATAATGCCAGTAACCAATTAAATAACCCAATTAAAAAAAACCCAACGCGAGCAATGCAAGGGGGCAACACTTGATAAATAAACACGAGCATACGCGAGAGCCTTTTGGCCGTCTGAGCTGCACGTGCACGCGTATGCATGTGCACGTGCGTGTGCGCACGTGAAGGGATTGAAGGCACTCTTTTAGGAGGGTTTTGGTATTTACATTTCTAAATTCAAAGTTGGGCCGTTTCTAGAAGTAGAAAACGACAGTTAGGAGTCCTTCGTCTAACTTTGAGCTACCACCATCAAAATGGTCATGCCACTCCTCTTCTGTGCAATGAATTCATCAGTGTCCTCTCCCTCCATCACCGATGTCCTCTCCCATCATCAATGTCCTCTCATTAATGTCCTCACCCTCCTCCTCTGCTGCCTCCTTCTCACTTGCAGTTCAGGTTGCTAGGCTTAAAGAAGCCTGCAACCAAGCTGTGTATTCCCCTTGAAGGCAATGGAAGGCGGCCTGGGAGGCCCTCTCGGCCTTTCCCCATTCACGCTCAAAATGCATAACCCCAATACATATTCGCGAGGCCCTTGTAACTAAATTATTTAAATTGCTTCCAACACTCAGTGAGGGGTCAAAACTTTTTGCGGTACGCGGTGATGTAACGCAGTACGGTCTATTAATACCTCTCATATTTGATTTTTATTCTTGTGTTGTAAATACTATAAAATGACTATGTAAGTTAGGGTTTTGTGGCAAAATATCATGTGGAGGTTGAGGGTTGTGTGGCAAAATAGCTGTTGCTATTTGGCAGTGGGTTCACACATTCATCCAAAAAACAGACGGGTGCCTTGCACACACACCGACACAAATACGTTAACTACACTTACAGACAGGTGCATAACACATATAGTCTGCACACGTTATTACAAACGCATACATTTATGCTAGCATTTACTTCAATTACACCGGCATCACACAAATAAAATCAGTTGCATTTGAGCACAGATGCCCAAACGCTTACACAAACAACTCCAAGCACGATGCTCAGAGCAAAACAGCATGTGTCAGAAATTGGCCGCATCTATGGATAAAGTAAGTGAAATCAACCTAATAACATTGCAAGCGGCCAGGTTCAGAGCTACCCAATCCGCAAATAAGCACTAAGCAGTCCTTACCCTGGAAGAGAACCCCAGAAAATGTCCCCCTCACACATAGTTAACTCTCACACACGTATTGTGAGTCACACAAATACTGCCCTCACACGAGTGGTTGTACCTCCCACATAAAACGTACAGTCCACTCACAAGTAGTGGTGCTCATACAATGTGACCACGCACGCACCTAAAACGGCAGGAAACCTGGTCACAATGCTCCGCAGTTCTTCATCCTGGCATGTTAAATCGGTGCGCAGAGCCTCCACGAGTTGCTGTGGACATGGAGGATTTTTTGTGTGTGCATATGTGTACGTGTGTGCAGGGGGTGATTCGGATTTTGTAATGGCTTGGATGATGTGAGCTTGCTGCAGATGTGCAGGTGTGCATCCTAAAGCAAAGCTGATCACAGTTGAGCAAAAGTGTGTTTGGACATACGTGTGTGTGTGTTTGTGTGTGTGTGTGCATTTGCATGTGCATGTGCTATGACCACAATGAGAAATTCCACTTAGAGGATAACACTTGAGTGCATCCCCGCCCCTCTCTAAGCAGTGGCTAATAGAGCGGGGAAGGGCATTCTGCTTGCGGAGAAACAGAGTCTGAAGGGAGCAAGAATAAAGGGTATTTAACCGCGCAAGCAAACTTACCTCTATCCCTTCAATGCGGAGCTTGAAGGCTTCAGGGTAAGCAATGAGGACGAGCTCTAATTCTTTTGGTCCTAATCGCAGGTCCTGTGTGTGTATGTGTGTGTATGTGTGTGTATGTGTGTGTGTGCGTGTGTGTGCTAGTGTGTATGTGTGTGTGCGTGTGTGTGCTCGTGTGTTTGTGTGTGTATGTGTGTGCGCATGTGTGTACGTGTGTCAAACCAAAGCATCCTCGCCCACTCACATTTGAAAGGTAATGAAGAACGGCGTGGCTGCGATCTGAGGGAAGCCTGTCTAAGTATCCACTAGTAATGTGATTAACACGATGGTACGTTTCACCTGTGTGTGTGTATGTGTGTGTGTGTGTGTGTGTGTGAGAGTGTGTGTGTATGTGTGTTTGTGTGTATGTATGTGTGTGTGTGTGTGTGTGTGTGCGTGTGTGTGTGTGCGTGTGCGTGTGTGTGCGCGTGCGCGTGTGCGTGCGTGTGCGTGTGCGTGTGTGTGTGTGTGCGTGTGTGTGTGTGTGTGCGTGTGTGTGTGTGTGTGCGTGTGTGTGTGTGTGTATGTGTGCGTGTGCGCGCACGCAGGGTGACTCACCGATGCCAAAGGCCCGGAACTGCTCGTCTGCTTGTTGGTGACTAGGTCCCATTAATGTGGTCCCACAAGTGAGAACTGGTCTCTGATGATTCAGACATCTTGAGTGACATGTGTGTTTCAGATTAACGCGAGCAATTGGACTAGGGACGAAGTTGTTCGAGTTTGCGGCTAACATAGTTTATAAAGAAACAAAAACTAAGATCAGAATTTGAACGTTTTTTGCCCGAAAGGGTGAATCATCATATACTTATATTACAAAGTGGCACTTACATGTTTTGACTCAGGTCTAGTCGTCGTGGCTCAGTCTTTCCAGGAATTACCACTTACCACACTTTAGGAAATGCTGTCTGCGGGCCTCACAAGGGTCAGGGTGGCCCAGTCTTGCTTTAAAACTGCCCATGTGGCCCGAGGCACGCACAGGCCCAGCGTGTCCTGCAAGAGCTTGTCGCGCAGCGAAAAAGATCTCCTGATGAAAACTTGCTTGGAGGCCGGCAAGGCCGGGGCAAAGGTATACCAAATTCTGTGCAGTAAGCATGATGATCAGGCTAAAAAATTACTTGGTCGTTTGTTTACATGAGGAAAACACAACAGAAACCGAATAGGGAATAATGCAAATAAGACCTACATGCAGGCTACCAGGACAGGCAACCTTCCTAGCCCATATACTACAAACTTTTTTGTACACTGAATCTAATTACCTTCACAACCACACCCACACCGGGTACCCATGCACTCACCAGGGGCAGTGGCAGCTCAGCTTTCACGTGTGTCCCTTCCCCCACGCATACGTACTGCAGGTCGTGGAGGAAAACACTAAGCTGCCGAGGCAGATTGAGCGTAAAGAGGGTAAAAGAGATTTGCAAGAAACGCATTCCAAAAATCGGGAACTGCCAATATTCCACTGCTTCTTATTACTTCTTATTCCGTTCCTCGTGCCCAGGAAACGACATTGTCACAAACACGGACAAAGCTGCGGAGGTAGGTGACTGGATTCTATTCTCTGTAATGCAAACTTTGCATGTTGAGGTACATATCGAAGGCTTGGCGAGCAAACATTGCAGGCATAGTGCTGCTTTAAAGTACACGCGTTTTCTTCACCTGTGAGAGCTGTTGAAGATTTTAAACGAATTAAAGCTTTGCTCCTGTACCTCATGGTGCATCTACAGTGGATTGTTTATTAAGATTTCTGTCCTTGACACGCCTTGCTAACGATAGCAGTACGGTCTTAGGTCACCTTATTTAAAAACAAGTGCGCCTTAGAAACAAGTGCACCATACAAACAAGTGCACCATACAAACAAGTGCACCTTCAAAACAGACCTGTGTTTCATCATGTATGTGTGTGTGTGCTATGTCAGGAGGCGATCATTGCTGTGGTCCAGAGGTCCTTTCCCACTCACGCTATCCAAGGCGAGGAGGGAGATAGCAGAGTCGCAGGGTGAGTCAGTCTTCTATTAAGCTTGTCTTTGCTTGAACTCCCGCATGTTTGCCCAATTTGCCCAACCCTTCTCGTACAACCAATCATCTCTGACAATAATTCATGGTAATCCCTCACATTGTACCGCCACGTCATGCAAACAGTAGTGAACTATGCGATAGTGGCTCAGGTGCATACTTCAAACGTGAACGTACACGAAGTTCCCCGTCTTTGTGCACACACATTGCACGTTCCTATTGTAAAGTGCCACACTCATTAATGGTCTGAACCGAATCACCTATGCCTACGCTATTGATAGAGAATCCGTGGTAGTGTAGCAGCAATCTCTCCTTAAGCGCACTTCAATCGTGCGGTGCATCACATTGCTGACATATTCCTCCCTGATTTTAAAGAGGCTAAGAAAGTATTTTCATCAGGGTCGGCTTCTGGTCTTTAACGCAGGTGTTACCATGTTTGTAAAATTGCGAGGTGGATTCTTGTATGTACCTTTCTAGAGGGTATGTAAATATCTGCTTGCTCTTAGTAGGTTCGCTTTCATTACATGCAAATGTGTCCACAGAGAATGGTGGAACTTGAAATGGCATGAGCACATAACAGGCAAGGTTCAAATCTGCTGTGCCTCGTGGGTTATGCCGGGGTATGCCGGTTCAAGAACAATGGACTCCAACAATTAACCTTCCATCTGCCGTGCTCGTGCTTTGCAGTGACGTGTCTTCGGAGTATCTGTGGTCCATTGACCCACTTGACGGGACCGTGAACTTCTCCTCAGGTGTGACTTTATCGGAGTCTCAACAAAGTTGCACAAAGTCTAAGCAAACAATAGCTTAGTTGAAGTCTTAACAAAATTCTCGTATGCCAAGTCTTCCTCCCAGCCTCTGTCTAGGCCTCTGTTTAGGCCTCATTACCTCATCGCAAGAACATGCTTCATGAAGCATTGACAGGGCGCAATAGCAAGTTTGAAACAAGTGGAAAAGCACGTCAATTGTACTTGCACACAATGAACCTTGAATTGAGTGTCAAGTTTAGATTCACTAGAGATTTATGAACTACGTTGCAAGGATACTCTCATTTACGGGAGAGCAACCTGAAACACTGTACGTAGGTGTTAAAAAAATTCCTCTCCATGGGATTCCCCTACCTCAGATCAATCGATGGCCCTGATAAAGCAGTCAACAAAGCGCGCTTGCTATTACGAGGACATCCGTTTATTCCTCTCACCAGGCGCTCACACAAAGGATCCTGGAAAACACATTTAATGCCCTCTACATTTTGGTGCTTGTGCAGGCTACGGGTCATTCTGCGTGAGCATAGCAGTCTTGCGACATGCGGTGGTGAGTTCCTTTGCTTATGGTGGCATTGAGCATATCAGTCTTGCGAAATGCAGTGGTAAGTTCATTTGCTTATGGTGGCATTGAGCATAGCAGTTTTGTGGTAAGCTTATTTACTTGTGGTGGCATCTGCTTGTTGGCAGGCAGCGGAGCACTTCTTTTTCTTTTATTCTCAATTTGAGTTTAGAAAATTTAACCAAAGTTGTTCTCTGTCTATAAGCCTCATTTCTCATTTGTCCTTGGCCCAACGCTATACCAGGTGCTCCATCCTATATCCCTGTCCTGCATCACCGTTTGAATTTCCTTTCATTTGAAATTCACTTGCACATCCTCGGTTTAACTTCTTGCTTCACGTTGTGTATGTGTGCCCCCTCCCACACCTCTAGTTTCCCTGTATACTGTATACGTGTGCCCCCTTCCTTGCCTCTTGCTTCACGGTGAGTATGTGTGCCCCCTTCCTCGCCTCTTGCATACATGGTGTGTATGTGCTCCTTCCCTCACGTCTCTTTCCCCCTGTGTACGTGTGCCCAATCCCTCCCTCCTCCCAGCCCATGGCATGCTGCATCATCGAGTTTGTTGGAGGGCCAAACGGAAGTGGCTGGAAGCAGCGCATCTTCACGGCCAAACGCAATGAGGGAGCCTTCCTGGACGGGAAGGCATTGCGTGTCAGTGGCTGTAAAGACTTACGGGATGCGTTGATGGTGGGTGATCTCTTTTGGTGGTTACGTTTGCATGTGGACGTGCATGCCTTTATAGTTGTAATGCAATTGTGTGTGTCATATCTCTGGCCTTGCATGTAGGAATAGCAGAAAAGACGGGATGCGTTGATAGTGGGTGATTACTTTTGGTGGTACGTTTGCATGTGGACGTGCATGCATTTATGATGGCTGTGCAATTGTGTGTGTCATCTCTTTGGCCTTACATGTAGGAATAGCAGAAAAGACGGGATGCGTTGATAGTGGGTGATCACTTTTGGTGGTACGTTTGCATATGGACGTGCATGCATTTATGATGGTTGTGCAATTGTGTGTGTCATTTCTTTGGCCTTACATGTAGGAATAGCAGAGAAGACGGGATGCGTTGATAGTGGGTGATCACTTTTGGTGGTACGTTTGCATGTGGACGTGCATGCATTTATGATGGTTGTGCAGTTGTGTGTGTCATTTCTTTGGCCTTACATGTAGGAATAGCAGAAAAGACGGGATGCGTTGATAGTGGGTGATCACTTTTGGTGGTACGTTTGCATGTGGACGTGCATGCATTTATGATTGTCGTGCAATTGTGTGTGTCATATCTCTGGCCTTACATGTAGGAGTAGCAGAAAAGAGGGTTTTGTGCGCGTTTGTCTTGCGCATTCAGATCTTTATGTCAGTGGGCACTAGGAAGCTGTGCAACGCACGCATTCTTTATGCAGAGTGAAACAATAAAGAGCGTTGATGGCCTTGCGTATTGCATACACAAGGTGCTAGTCCTGAGCTTGTTTGAAAGGAAATAGCTAGCAATGCATTTATTTCGAGGTAACTGTATAGGAGGTGTACCGAGCAAGAAATAGCAAAAGGCTTCTCTAGCAGGGACCAATGCATGGCAGCTGTGGCATAAATTATGATTTATAACTTATCGAGCATTTTGCTGCTGCCTGCTTTATCACAGTAACAATAAGTTGATCTGAAACCACATGGCAATCCCCACCTGCTCTTGACACTGAAATTGAACCCAGACGTCTTTTACTACACAAGTGTTAAATAACTAAGCTCTGGCACGCAGGCCACGGAGTCCTTATACATGCCCGACAACCCAGAGAGCTGGGAACCCTTGTCCAGCATACAACGTGACTTCACAGCCCGAAGCAGAGGCGTGCGTATTAGTGGGTCCGCTGCTGCCAATGCAGTGGCCTTGGCCACAGGTGTGAATATGCGATGAATGTGTGAGTGGTGAATTTGTGATGAATGTGTTTGATTAATACAGGCCACAGGTGTGGTCACAGTTGTGAATGTGTGATGGATGTGTGTGTGTGTGATGAATGTGTGATGAATGTGTTTGATGAATACAGGCCACAGGTGTTTGATTAATACAGGCCACAGGTGTGGCCACAGGTGTGACTGTGTGTATGAGGAGCACTTTGATGGTTTTCGTAAGCGACGCTGCCGCTGCCTCCATGTCCATTGCGGTTGCTGTGGGAGTGGGTGTAAACATGTGATGGGTAGCAATTTGTCTGCTGATGATCACAAACAACGCTGCTGGCTGCCAACGCAGCCACCTTGGCAATAGGTGTGGATGTGTGATGAGGAGCACTTTGCTTGTGCTCATATGCAGTGCCGCTGCTTCCATGTCCACCATCACTGTGGCAACAGGTGTCAATAATTGGCAATTTGCTATCTGTACATCTGTTTCAGCAGCGGCTGCCGCTTGCAAAAAAAGCAACGGGGACGTTTGTCCCCCCCTCAAGAAAAGTGTCATTAAAACAATCCGTCTTATCTCGCAAGACCTGTACAATAGAGATGCTTGATATACCTGCACAGGTACTGTTGATGCTTACTGGCAGTTCAACCTCAAACCCTGGGACATATCTGCCGGAGCTTTGTTGATAGAAGAGGCGGGCGGGACGATCAGCACGTCCGATGGTACGTAGTCTTGAAGCTGGTGTGTCGATCTAGTCAATGTCACCTTGCTACCTGGCGCACTTAAATCAGCAGATTATGGTTTATGTGCATATATAGGTACTCCTTCTTGCACCCTGCCACTCTAGTTTACCACTTGATCAGCAGGTAGCGTATGCATGGAATATATGTGCGAACGAAAATGTCGGCCGACTCCTAAAATAATTTGCTACCATGCATGTCTTCAATGTATTGTGGGATAACTGACCACCAGTGTAATGGATTTTCTACTGCTATGTTCTATTGCAGCTCGCGACTTTGATACGCCGCATGCACGCTTGCTTGTGTCCTCTTTTCTCTTAATTCATTCAATAAGTTTGTCCAATAATTGAACACTGCAATCAGTTGCCTCACTTTGTTTTTGCATGGCACATGCTAACATATATCAAAGTGTCAGTACATATTGTTGACCAGTTTGCACGTATACGTCTGGTTTCCTGCAAATCCGCTGCCATGATCCGTTGTAAATTTCCTGCAGCCTGCGCCTGGTCAGTTTTTGACCGCTCTTTCGTAGCCACCAATGATTTGCTTCACCAACAGGTGTGTGCAGTTGTGGCTTTTGAGGCTTTCTTTAATTAATTGCTGCATTGCTTGGCTGCATCTTTGTTTGCAACGAACTCTTTTGTTCTTAACTCAGGTCCTGAAGGTAACTGAGCCACAGACTGCTAAACTTAGGGAGACTGGGTTCCAGCTTGGACCATGGTGTGTTCCCAAAGGTGAGCAGTTTAGGGAAACTGGATTGCTTACAATTTTTTCTGGCTAATCTCAAATCCGTAAAATTGCTATGACAATTATTGACAAAAAGATTCCAAAAGTCGCTCCCCTCTGACCAAACTTAATGCCAGATGGAAGATGGTTTCCCTGCATATTTGAATCATGGAATTTTTTTCTTCCAAACTGGTTTCCCCATCGATGATGAAACTGTCTTGTGCATGTCAGTTTTAATTTCTCATATCGGTTTGATAACCTAACAGTGACTGTAGCTTTAACGCAGAGAGTCTAGCGCAGTCATTGACATTAACACCCAAGATGAGGGGGTGTGGTGTAGTGGCATTCGAAAGCAGGGAAAGCAGCATGGTTTTTAAAAATGGCATGCTTGTGTCGATACGTTAGTTTCATGCAGGAGATTGGGGAATGCATAAAAGCACATTGAAAAAGACTTTTTGAAAGTACGAGATATCAATAGCCTAGCACGTTTAGTCAATGTGTCACCTGCGTGATTTCCAAAGGCGACTGACCAACGGGCAACATTGGGCACGCATGGGACTTAAAGACAAGCATGGGACGAAATGAGCTCACCTCAACTATTTCGGAAAAAGGAAAGCCAAATTTGTACTACCTATTCTTACAAGCACAGAGGTACCAATAACCCTCAAGTACTTCCAGAGGGGGTCAACGGAGCAAATGTCCTGAAATGTGACTTTTTTGATACAAATCATGTTAATGATATAACTAGATAGGTTCATGAGGTTTGGGGCCAAAAGGACCACCCCAGTGGTCTGGACAGAGTTCCAGTTCAAATTTTGGCACTGAGTTTCAACATAACAGGCCACCACGCCCCAAGCAGGACCTCTTTTCATCCCAAAACAAGACAGGAGAACTTTTTACATGGGTTTAAAAAGTAGATTTGGTGAAGGTTGATTTTCCACCTTTTTGGCACCCCTTTTGCTCATTTTCCTCAAGGGAAATGGGCCTAAATGGAGTATCTGACCAACCGCTTGGCCGTTTTACTCCATTTTTGTTGCAGAAAATCTTATTATCAAAAGAACATTGATATATAATTATAATTCAGATTGGTGCAGTAGTTGGTGAGACTTGGCGGATTGGCAGTGAAAAGTTCACGCCGCGGGCACATGTGCGCCCTAGTTTGCAAATTTAAAGCTCAGATGATATGAGTAGGCTACCTTTGGGTCCTAAGCTTTAAAATGCAAACTTGGGTGCCCAAACTCAATCCACATTTCTAAAGTACCCCTGTTGGGGCCTCCGTCAAACCCCTCTGGAATACTTCCCATTTTCTTTGAAGAGGCCTGCAAACACTTCCCTTAACCTAACTATCTTGCACGAGCCAGATTTTGCTTACTTAAAAGAAGGCAGGAGCAATGAGGTTTATTTTTTTGAGCAAGCTTTCAAACATTTGGTCACTTGGTTTTGCGCAGGTTACCGTGTAAAATCTGGTGCCCAGCTTCAATAGCCTCCTAGGCTAGAAAGCAGTTAGCTAGGTAGCTGCTCGATTACTGCTGCTTCTAGGCACCACGACACGCAGCTAAAGGGACAGTAGCGGCTACTTGCTTTTGCTTCGCTAGTTCAGAATAATATGGAGTAAGCATGCTTTGTTTATTTAGAAATAAAATTGCAGGCAGCGTTCTTACGTTTTATGAAGCTAATTGTTTGCAACTAGTACATCAATTTTCACTTTTAATTCAGACAGTCTTTTACTACAAGAAAAGAAAAGAACGCAAGTAGTGTAAAAACTGTCGGCATGGCTTAGGAAGACATCCTTATAAAATGTTTGAAGCGGCTTTTCAGATTATAAAATAACCCTTCGGCGGTTGAACAAGTAGCAAGGCCTGTTACATTGAACGGTGGCAAATCATCCCTCTTGCCACATAGCAGCACATTATTTTATTTTGTGTCTGAGCTTCGCTATGGATTTATTGTTGGCTGGCCACGACCAGTCACATGCCGATCAAGCCTGGCTGAAGGAATAGAAACTGGGCCAGGCAGTGAACCACTCCCTACATTGATCAAGGAAAATGAGCCACTTTGGTACTGGGTGCCTTAAAACTCTTCCACCAGTAATAGGAAAGAAAAAAGATCAATGGGGATCAGAAGGGTTGCAGGCTTGAACTGAAACCGTCTCCTAATGAGAGTTTATAACACTAGTGCTGGAAAGGGCGCATCTAGTATGGTCAATTTTGCCAGCAAAATTGACAGGATGGACATAAAGCTCCTTAAAAGGCTCCAGCGTGTGATTGTTGTAGATGGCGCCACCCACTCCCAAAAGGATGATGTGGAGGATAATGGAGGTTTCTCCTTGAAGGATGGAGCAGACTTGCGGTTGAAGAGCGGTTGAAATTGACCGCTTCTTGCTTGAAATGTTTCAACCGAAGGAAGAGGTAAATATCTAGGTTTAAATTAACTGCTTTATCTGTACTTGAACCGATTCCTGTTTCGTCTAACGGAGGCCTGTGTGCTGTTCCTGTGCGGCGCTCAGCTGGTTCTGCGGTCTAGTGTCTTCCCACAGAACTTGATCTCGATGAGGTGAATGTCACGCTGGAGATTGCTGAGATTTTAAGTCAGTGCTGTCTGGAGAAGGTAAATTTGTTGGTGGCGGCTGGCGGTGCTCAAGTGTAGAAGTGCTCCCTGTCTCCTTCAGTTGCTTGCCCCCTGCCACTCCTAAAAACCCGCTCCTCTTCATCACTATTTCTGTTGCTTATTTTATGATGGCATATTACATAGGTCAAGGGGAGATAGCAAACTCCCTACTACGAAGTTGAAACGAAACTGAAAGTTGATAGATAAAAAGGATGCAAGAGAGGCAGGCTGGAAGCGATAACAGGAAGTAGGGGGGATGACCAGGGTGATATGAAGAAGGGCAAAAAGTATACGAGAAGGTTGAGCACGGGAAAGAAAGAAGGAGAGCCTGCGCATTTTGGTGCCCACGTAAACAGAACAAGGTTTAGGAAGACAGGGCTAGTAAAGAGGAAAAGGGCAACGGGCCAATCTAGCTACACCACCGCAAGGCACTCTACATAAATAAACTAAGAGTTAGCCAGGATATAAGCAACTAAGCCATCGCGATGACTGGTGTGCCAAAATCAACTCCAACACAACCCAAAGAGAAGAGAGAGTCCCCCTACAGACAACGCAGCTGCACCAACACGTCACTCTCAAATATTAAAAGCCCATGCTAGGGAGACACGAAAGGAGTACAGTGAGCTAAAGGTTAAGATAACAACAGTCGGATTGTTCTACAAGGAGCCGAGAGCAAGGGGAAGCAGGCCAACCTATACCTAGAGCACGGATGTAGACACGCTAGGGAGGGAGCTGCAATGAAACAGCTATGGAGCCGTTTGGCCTAGCACACACAAAGAGGTGAGCCTGGCCTAGGTCAGAGAAACTGGAGACACTGCCTTGGCAGGCTGCAAAGTCTTTTAAAGGCTGCAAGAAGAAGATCAACTGCCCTAGTTTCTACTACTGCTGGCTCTAAGCCTGTCCTGGCTAGCGTGCGTGCTAAACAACATACCCTAGCTCTTAACATGGCAGTCAGTGCAGCTAGGAACACAACATACCACACTTCCTTCCTCATTGTTTGGCATGGCTGCTCTAGCAGCCACACATGCCGTGGTAGCAGCTGCACGGAAACTGGGAGGTTGTGTTGTATGGCTCGCCTGACGGCTGAAGCTCCTGTGCAAGTCCAAAAGACGTGCTCCCGTAGTTGTAGCGCCGGTGAATCACGTGCCAACCAGCCACAAGGGAAAGCTGTCCCCCGCTTCATGGGCCATCCGTGGCCCCCTGCTCCCACCACACCATGCTGGAGTAGGCGCCACCAAACTTCCTTCCAGTTATTCTTTCATGGGAGCCTCCATACTTGGCGTACTCGCGCTCAGAGCACCTTTGTTATGGCCAGGGCTGTGGGGCGCGTTTCTAGCGGCTGGGTGGGGGCGGCTAGGGTAATAGCTGACTCTGCATATTGCTGCCAGGCTTCCATCCTAGCTGCTTGGCTTGGCTGCATGAGGAAATTTGTCGCTGCCCGCACTGTGAAGGTGAAGGAGCTGAGGCTGAGTGGACCTGGCGATGACTGTATTGCGTCGTGTTGGTGCTGTTGGTCTTGTTGGGGCTGCTGCTGAGGGGGGGTGTGGGGCAGCCACTTTGTATGGTTCAGAAGCAGCTCAATGGCTGCATTGTGGGACGTTGGGGCTGGTGGGGGCTGGTTGAAGATGCTGTCCGTCCAGGCTTGCTGTCCATGCTTGAGGAAGGCACTCCAGTAGAGTTTCGATGTCGTGTGTAAGGGCTTGGGGCCAGCCTTCATGTTGTTGGTGTTGGTGCTCTTGGGGCTGCTGCTGCTGCTGCTGCTGCTGCTGTCGTAGCTGTTGTTGTTGTTGCTGCTGTTCCTGCTGTGCTCATGTTGCTGTTGCTGCTGTTGTTGCTGCTGATGTTGATGGACTTGCTCTGGCTGCTGTTGTCCTTGGGGCTGCTGCCGCTGTTGCTGTTGCTGGTGTTGTTGTGGTTGTTGTTGTTGCTGCTGTAGCTGTAGCTGCTGCTGTTGAGTGTGATATGACAGGGGGATAAGGTTTGGAGGGGAAATGTGGGGGCGGTGAG
>Ga0307945_1003204_pt1 | contig 13247 bp, 15 predicted proteins | sample OrgLakmetagen228_FD_201818 | JGI IMG/M metagenome (GOLD analysis project Ga0307945, IMG submission 201818) | Saline water microbial communities from Organic Lake, Antarctica - #228 | ecosystem: Environmental > Aquatic > Non-marine Saline and Alkaline > Saline | place: Antarctica: Organic Lake...
GCTGCATCATGGGCAGCCAAAGACCTTGCGCTTGTTGCATGCTTCAGTAGCTGCATCATGGGCAGCCAAAGACCTTGCGCTTGTTGCATGCTTCAGTAGCTGCATCATGGGCAGCCAAAGACCTTGTGCTTGTTGCATGCTTCAGTAGCTGCCTTTGCCTTTGCTGCTGCCTGTTTCCCTGCCTGCCACACCTGTAGGGTTGGCCAGAACCATGTATATATACGGTGTACCTATATACGATATTTAAAGCAGGGAAATCAATGAACATACGGTCATATACAGTGTATATATACGGTCCTGGCCAACCCTACACATCTGGAAGAACTAATAGAGATGGCCTGACTACTCTAATGATAACTGGTTCACGTTTACTCAGCCACATTGCTGCTCCTAATGCAAGCCTTACCTGCGTCTTTTAGTCCTTCCATTGAAAAAAGGCTGACCCACCTGCCCCCTGGGTCACCACAGCAGCACACCTCTTGGCTGGCTACCTAATATAATAGCATAGTTGCTGCTCCTGATGCAAGCCTTACCTGCGTCTTTAGTCCTTTTCATTGAAAAAAGGCTGACCCACCTGCCCCCTGGGTCGCCACAGCAGTACACCTCTTGGCTGGCTACCTGTTTTAATAGCATAGTTGCTGCTCCTAATGCAAGCGTTGCCTGCATTCAAGACCCTTCATTGCAAAAAGACTGACCCACCTGCCCCTCTGGGTTGCCACAGCAGAAGGCCTCTTGATGGCTACCTGTTTTAGTAGCATGGTTGCTGCTCCTAATGCAAGCGTTGCCTGCATTTAAGACCCCTCATTGCAAAAAGCTTGCCCTACCTGCCCCCCTGGGTTGCCACAGCAGAAGGCCTCTTGATGGCTACCTGTTTTAATAGCATAGTTGCTGCTCCTAATGCAAGCGTTGCCTGCATTCATGACCCCTCATTGCAAAAAGCTTGCCCTACCTGCCCCCCTGGGTTGCCACAGCAGAAGGCCTGTATCACGTGGTCTGCAGCTGCTCGTCTGCTGGGCTGAGCGCTGTGCAGTGCCACATGCAATGCAGCCTGCGCAAAAGAAGAAGTCAGAGCACAGTATTTGTAGAAAAATAAACTGCAAAGTCTGCTGGGCTGAGCGCTGTGCAGTGCCACATGCAATGCAGCCTGCGCAAAAGAAGAAGTCAGAGCACAACACCTGTAGAAAAACAAACTGCAAATTCTGCTGGGCTGAGCGCTGTGCAGTGCCACATGCAATGCAGCCTGCGCAAAAGAAGAAGTCAGAGCACAACACCTGTAGAAAAACAAGTTGCAAAGTCTGCTGGGCTGAGCACCAGACTGCACTCGGCAGTAAACCATACAGCCGACATTGTATCATACAGACGTGTTGGTTTGTCAGAGCAACGACAGCCACTTGCCCCCATGCTCTAGTATATACTGTAGTATGCTCTTTAAGGCTGCGGTCTTGTGGCATCAGATTGCTAGTGAGTAGGGTTGCTTATAACCGTACATGTACTCTGTATACAACCGTACATTTGGTAATTTCCCTGCCAAGAACAATGTATGTACACCGTATATATATATGGCTCTCGCCAACCCTGGTAATGAAGCAAAAGTTTGCAAATTGTTACAGATTGTACATAACGCATATTACACATAACGCAGCGCAAACTGCAAGTCTTAGCTTTTGCGCAATAGAGGCATGCACCTGAAGGGCGATGCCTGGCACGTTTTATGGAAAAGGTGGCAACAGTAAATGCCTAAGGCCTCACTCATACATTGAGCAGGGAAGTATGGCAGATTAGTTACAAACAAACAAGGTTTTCTAGATATCTTAGTGGCTTGGACAGAGTTCAGTGACGTCATACACCTAGCGATATCAGGATGTGTGTGTGTGTGTGTGTGTGTGCGTGCGTGTGTGTGTGTGTGCGTGTGTGACGTCATACACCTAGCGATATGTATCAAGACTCAAGCTGCAGCTGACTTTGCAAACAACATACAATTGTTTAGCTCATGACACAAGTAAAAGCATGTATACACGCACATGCACACCCACACTCACACGTGCACACACACACACACACACACATATACACACACAAATGAACACACACACCTGCAAGGCAGGAACAGGGGCAGCCCCTGCTTTAGGCACAACCGTGCAAGCCCCAAGCTTTTCTTGGCCGGCCTTCAAGCCTAAAACAATGTTGCCTATGGCAGACAACGCCTGGAAGCAATGCAGAGGCACAGCTGTTGAAGGAAACTTGTACAGTATTGCTATGTATGCTATTTATTAATATCATTTAACATTATTGAAATCATTCAACATTATTAATATCAGTTAACAGATAGCCATTATTAGCAGAGGCACAGCTGTTGAAGGAAACATGTACAGTATTAATATTGTTTACATTATTAACAGATAGTCATTATTAGCACAAGCCACAAGCAGAAACATGCTGTTTCTCGGCGTCGTATCTCGCAAGATCAAAATGCCGACTGTGAAACACACACATGCACACACATACACACACGCAAGTACATACACACACACCAATCACCTATGCGCCGACTGCGGTAAATGCAACACACTTACACACATACACACGCAGATATAAAAACACAAAAACATATACACACACCAATCACATTTGTGCTGACTGCATTGGACGCAACACACACATACACAAGCATATACACACAGACATAAAACACACACACACACACCAACCACCTGTGCGCTGACTGCGGTGGATGCAAGACACACACACAAATACAATCATAGATACACAGACATAAGCACACACACACACCAATCACCTGTGCGCTGACTGCGGTGGATTCAACACACACACATACACACATACACACGCAGACATTAACACACACACACCAATCACCTGTGCACTGACTGCGGTGGATGCAACACACACATACACAAGCATACACACACAGACATAAACACACACACCAAAATCACCTGTGCGCTGACTGCGGTGGATGCAACACCACCTCCAGTGAGGCACAAAGACAGGAGAGCCTCGAGCATACCCAGTTTCAGCAACGCAGTGCCGTTGGCATGGCTGTTAGAGAGGTCTGTGGGGCGTGCGCTAGGAGGGTGGGTCTCTGGGGCAGTGGCTACCTGTGACGGTGTGTGTGTGCGTGCGTGTACTTGTCTGTGTTTGATTGTGTGTGTGTGTGTGTGTGTGTGTGTGTGTGTGTGTGAGGATGAGGGGGGGCCCTGTTTGAATGTCACTATTGTTTCTTGAATGTAGACACGTGCGTGCGTGCGTGCGTGCGTATTTTTATAAGAGGCCACGCTCTATAGAGAGGAGGGCCGTATGTTCCAGTTTGCTGGTGTGTGTTGTGAGTTGTCAGTGACAGCGATACATTTGCTAAATTTGCTGTAATATCTTGATGAAAGGGCGCGCAGAGCAAGCCACATCGATGAGTAGACAAAGCAAGTTGCGCTTATGAGTATGCAAAGCACACATGTAATTTCACATGTCCATAAAGTATACGAGTACACAGACTTATGATGCAAGCATAGGAGTGCACACATTTGTGATTATACTAGCAGACAAATGGTTGGGCTTAAGGTTGGGCAGAGCCAGTCACACAAATGAGTTGATGCGCGAAGCATATGATTGAGAACATGAGAATAATAAAAAGAAGGCGTGGCCATTCCCGCTTAGCCGAGCCTTTAAAGCAATGAAGCAAAACCCACCTCCTTTTTTCTTTCAGAAGAATTTACAGGAAACTTCTGGAATAGAGCAACGTAAGTTGCAGCACATGCATGCATATTTACATTATTTAAAAGGGCCACACACTATAGAGAGAGGCCGTATGTTCAAGTTTGCTTGTGTGTGTGTGTGCGTGTGTGTGCGTGTGTGTGCGTGCGTGCGTGTGTGTGTGTGTGTGTGTGTGTGTGTGTGTGTGTGTGTGTTTGTGTGTGTGTCAACAAAATCAATGCATCTTCTCTCATTGCAGCACGGGCATAGCATAACCTCAAGAATGGGTACCAAGCACACACATTTCAAAGTCTGAGGAACACCAAGGCTTCAACTGTGCCATCACACAAGCGATGTATATGGCGACACGGTAATCAAAATCCCACCCCAATAGTGTCAGAAGTGGTCTTCACTGCCCATGGGCTTGTTGTCCTAACCACAGTTGTGTATGGCAGCAAACAAGCAGGACTGTATCCCTTCTCACCAGAAGCATCACCAAAAGTAGCACCAAATGTCTCGCTAAAAGTATGACGGTCTCCAAGGCACACAGCAAGATGGCGGCTTTCTGCTGCGATATGGGCACCTCAATTTGTATGGCAGCAAACAAACAGGACTGCACCCTTTCTCACCAAAAGCATCACGGTCTCCAAGGCACACAGCAAGATGGCGGCTTTCTGCTGCGATATGGGCACCTCATTTTGTATGGCAGCAAACAAACAGGACTGCACCCTTTCTCACAAAAAGCATCACGGTCTCCAAGGCACACAGCAAGATGGCGGCTTCCTGCTGCGATATGGGCACCTCATTTTGTATGGCAGCAAACAAACAGGACTGCACCCTTTCTCACAAAAAGCATCACGGTCTCCAAGGCACACAGCAAGATGGCGGCTTTCTGCTGCGATATGGGCACCTCATTTTGTATGGCAGCAAACAAACAGGACTGCAACCCTTCTCACCAAAAGCATCACGGTCTCCAAGGCACACAGCAAGATGGCGGCTTTCTGCTGCGATATGGGCACACCACCATCAGCAGCGTCTGCTCCTGCACAAGTGATAACAACAGCTGCGACGTTAATGGCCGAGCACAATGCACTACGTAACCATCAAAAAAGGCTGAAATGCTGTTAGGTAGGCACACACACCGCTTTCAGCAGAGTGCGCTCTTGCGCAGTTGAATCATGACTAGGGTTGGCCAGAACCGTATATATACACCGTATATGACCGTATATTTGATGATTTCCCTGCCAAAAATACCGTATATACACACTATATATATATATATATATATTTCTGGCCAACCCTAATCATGACACGTTATGGAGCCTAGGGTCGATCAAATACATTTTCAAGGTAGGCACACCGCTTTCAGCAGAGTGCGCTCTTGCGCAGTTGAATCATGAATCATGACGCGTTGTGGAGCCTAGGGTCGATCAAATACATTTTCTGTGGTAGGCACACCGCCTTCAGCAGAGTGCGCTCCTGTGCAAACAGCTCATGACATGTCGCGTTGCCTACGAACAATCCAATCAACTTTGCTGAGATTAACACACCACCAGCAGCAGCGTCCGCTCCTGCACAATTCACAGTACATGTTGTGGCGCTAATGATCGAGTCCCAAATGGAAATGCTCACATTATTGGTGTGACATGTCACATCATTAGTACGACATGTCACATTATTACAAGTAATAGTACGACAAGTCACATTATTAAAGTATTAGTACGACATGTCACATTATTAGTACAGCATGTCACATTATTACAAGTATTAGTACGACATGTCACATTATTAGTACGACATGTCACATTTACTAGTACGGTAGGCACTTCCCTGGAGAACAATATGAGTGCAAGTAGGCACTTCCCTCACTTCCCTTGAGAAAAATGAGTGCAGGTAGGCATTTCCCTAGAGAAGGATCACCGCCATCAGCTTGGGTCACCTTGGAGCCCTAGCAGCCCCGCATCCATAGTCAACAATTATAGTAGGGCCAAAACAATCCCTCAGAGCTGCGTGGTTTATGTGTGCACTTCTCTGTGAGCCCCCCTGGCGCTCACACGTACTATACATGGTAGCAGCAGCAAACGCATACTTACCTTACATTATTGATCTACATATATGCCAATGCTGTGCTTGTTTCATTCATGCCCCCCATTCCGCGATGCATCAGCCCTCCCCTTCTGTTCAACTGCGTACCGTGCTCTTTACTCAAGCTGCGTAGGCTGCCCTCTGTGGCTTCATTTCATGGCTCTGTGGGCCCTCTGATCTGCAATGCTTAATCTCTCCCCCCCCTTCTGCCGCATCTATTGATTAATGGCTTCATTATGCCCTCTGATCTGCCATGCATGGCCCCTCCCCCTTTTTCTGCCGCTCACCATGCTCCATGTTGAAATTGTGCAGGCTGCCCTCTATAGAGAGGCCCTGGCTTGCAGCAGCAGGCACCGCAGAGGAGAACAGATGAGTCAGCTGGCTAAAGTAGCCCATCTCTCGGAACAGGCGCTGATTTGCCTGCGGGACATATATATAGGGTTGGCCAGAACAGTGTACACACACTGTATATGATCGTATGTATGTATGGTGATTTCTCTGCAAAAATTACTGCATATACATTGTATATACGTATATATGTATGTTTCTGGCCAACCCCCCTTGACATACAGCTAGAAGTCATATCTATTGGGCAAAGAACAGCTGAGTCAGCTGGCTAAAGTAGCCCACCTCTTGGAAGAGGCGCTGGTTTGCCTGCATGATATATGGCCAGAAGTCTTATCTTTTGGGAAGAGAGCAGCTGAGTCAAGCAGAAGAAGTATCTCTGGGAACAGGCGCTGGTTTGCCTGCGTGACATTTGACATATAGCTAGAGGTCTCTGTACTGAAAGGAGAACAGTCCAGTCGGCAGGTTGCGGTAGTGTTATCTCTTACAACTAGGGTTGGCTAAACCATATATACTTATGGTGTATATACGGTCTTTTTGGCAGGGAAATCACCAAACATACGGTCAGATACGGTGTATATATACAGTTCTTGCCCACCAAATTTATAATAAGAAGCTCCACTGCCCGTGACACATGAGGACATGTCAAGTCTTGATAAAGTCATAGTCTAAGTCAAAGTCTTGACACAAAAAAAACTACGCAGGCAGTGAAAACCACCCCCCACATTAAATAAGGAAAGGGAGCCACTTTGGTACCGGGTACCGAACCACCTCCATGAAAAAGAAAAGGAGGGGGGAGGGTCGCAGGCTTGTTTTTCCAAAACAAGAGCATTGGTTGCCTGCATTAACCTTGAGTGCGTGTCTGGCAGCAGGCTTCTTGGTGGTTATGCAGTCCTGTTTTTGAAGGAGAAACGCCGGGAATAGGGTAGAATCCCCAAGCTTAGTACAAATACAATAAGGATTGTATAATGTGCAAAGAATGCAAATTGAAGTTCACCGTCACTACAAGAACAATAAAGATTGTATAATGTGTAAAGAATGCGTAATTTAGTTCACCGTCACTACAAGAACAATAAAGATTGTATAATGTGCAAAGAATGCGCATTTATGTTCACCGTCACGACAAGAACAATAAAGATTGTATAATGTGCAAAGAATGCGTATTTATGTTCACCGTCACTACAAGAACAATAAAGATTGTATAATGTGCACAGAATGCGTATTTAAGTTCACCGTCACTACAAGAGCACGAGCATACTGCAGACATATTTAGCGCATGCAGAAGTGCGCCACATGCTACGCACCATATTGGCACGCAGGAGGTTGTTGAGCAGCTCTAGACAGTCTTGAACGACCACACCTCCCTCTGACCCCCCCTCCTCCTTCATAATGTGAAATACCCTGTACATCGAAGGCACAGGAGGCAAGCAAGGAACGGGGTCAGCTGGTGGCGGCGTAAAGGAAACCATATTGGACGCATGTGCTTACTAGCTGAGTACAACGCATACTAGCTGAGTGCGAGTACACATGCTTGGTTACAATCTATATAAGGAAACCAGATTGGACGCATATGCTTACTAGCTGAGTACAACGCATACTAGCTGAGTGCTAGTACAAATGCTTGGTTACAATCTATATGGTATTGAGAATGGCTATATATAGGGTTTGCCAGAACCATATGTACACGGTGTGTATACGGTATTTTTGGCGGGGCAATAACAAAATATACGGTCATATACGGTGTATATAATCGGTTCTGGCCAACCCTAGCTATTTATGCTGTTAAGTCAATTTAACGCCTCCACCTTGCCTAGATACGGGGCAAGGGCAAATGCTTGTTTACGACCTGTATAGTATCTAGAAGGGCTAAATATGCTGATACGTCAACCTAGCGCATCCACCGTGCCTAGATATGGGGCAAGGGCAAATGCTTGATTAATATCTGTAAGTATCTAGAAGGGCCAAATATGCTGTTACGTCAACCTAGTGCACCCACCGTGCCTAGATACGGGGCAAGGACAAATGCTTGGTTAAGATCTGTACAGTGTCTAGAAGGGCTATATATGCTGTTACGTCAACCTAGCGCATCCACCTTGCCTAGATACGGGGCAAGGACAAATGCTTGGTGACGATCTGCATGGTGTCTAGAAGGGCTGTATATGCTATTACAGTAACTTGCCGCATCCACCTTGCATAAAAATTGAATCAATCCTAGCTGTGAAGCGGTCCCCTGTGCCCACTCTTTGCTGAGTGTAATTTGCTGAGTGTAATGTATGCCCATGTAGCATGCGCAAGACCTGCGCGCCATAAAATCGGTGCCACTGATATATCACGAATGCCTTCCATTATCTTACCAATACTGCTTTGAACAAGACAACATTTTTCTTTGATAGACTGTGTGTTGGAAGTTTGCATCAACAATCGCTGCGAGGGGATTTAAAACCCTTGTCACGTGCACGCACTCTTACACACAACGTGCCTGTCAAAAGTACAGCTATGTTTTTGAGTTCTTTGTTTGCGTGAAAGTAAGAGTGCCACCATAAACTCAATTTCAAGGACCAACTTCTGATGCCTGTACCCTCCCTAAATGAAAACACAAACACACCTGACAAATACCCCCTCAAACGCCACTATCTTCTGAACCTCCTCGCCATAACTCCCACATGCACACACGCACAAACATACACACCTACCTGTCAAACGCCCCCTCAAACGCCACTATCTTCTGAACCTCCTCGCCATAACTCCCAGATGCACACACGCACAAACATACACACCTACCTGTCAAACGCCCCCTCAAACGCCACTATCTTCTGAACCTCCTCGCCATAGCTCCCAATTGCACACACACACACACACACCTACCTGTCAAACGCCCCCTCGAACGCCACCATCTTCTGAACCTCCTCGCCATAACTCCCAGATGCACATACACACACCTACCTGTCAAACGCCCCCTCGAACGCCGCTATCTTCTGGACCTCCTCGTTTGAATGCGTGAGGGCCACGAGCAGCACCAGCGCCTCATTTCGGATGACCTCACGCTCCGCGAGCATGTCCATCAAACGCACCACGCCCCGTGAAGACAGGATAGCATCTTGCAGCTTGTACGCGCATGCCTGAGATTTTTGGCCAGAAAGGATTGCAGCTATGCATGAGCGCGTGCCTGAGATTGGCCAAAACAGAACATAGCTATGCATGCGCCTACCTACAATATGTGTTACAGGTATGTGTACACAAAACATGGCAGAAAACACTGTGCTCAAAGCTGTTCAGTTGTAAGCGTCACAGGTGCGCCAAAAGCAAGCACCAGCACCAACAGAAAGCAATCAAGCAAACAGTGCGTACGGCAAGCAGCTGCACTGTGTAGCCACTTGCTGAGAAGCCAATTATGACCTAGTATATAAGCATACATACGTACGTACAAAGCAGGAAACACAGCGGGAGCTAGCTAGCATGTTGAGCAGCTGGACTGAGCAGCTAGAACCTCACCAAAACCTATGACTTCTCAGGACATAGAACGTGTGCATAATACTTTGTACAAAGCTGTGTACGCACCTGGAGCATCAGAACATAGAACGTGTGCATAATACTTGTACAAAGCTGTGTACGCACCTGGAGCAGCACAGTGAGCAGCTGCACCGTAAAGTACCTCACGTAAAAGTCGTTGATGCCTACCTGCAAAGAGAGCAAGGAGCGTGTGCAGCGTGTCAAGAAAAGAGCGTAGTGGTGTAGCATTTGAGGAAACGCCGCAGCGTGTCAAGAAAAGAGCATAGTGGTGTAGCATTTGTGGAAACGCCGCAGCGTGTCAAGAAAAGAGCGTAGTGGTGTAGCATTTGTGGAAACGCCGCAGCGTGTCAAGAAAAGAGCGTAGTGGTGTAGCATTTGTGGAAACGCCGCAGCGTGTCAAGAAAAGAGCGTAGTGGTGTAGCATTTGAGGAAACGCCGCAGCGTGTCAAGAAAAGAGCGTAGTGGTGTAGCATTTTAGGAAACGCCGCAGCTTGTGAAGAAAAGAGCGCTGTGGTGTAGCATGTGTGGAAACGCCGCAGCGTGTCAAGAGAAGAGCGTAGTGGTGTAGCATTTGAGGAAACGCCGCAGCGTGTCAAGAAAAGAGCGTAGTGGTGCAGCATTTGAGGAAACACAAGGGTGTTGTGGAGATGCATAAATGATACTGAGGTGGAGAAGGTGATGGACATGCACAGCAGCAACCTAGGAATGGAAAATCAAGATGAACCCCTTCGGGCACACAGACATACACAGCAGTTGGCAATATGAGGATACGCACATATCCGTGCATGTTCACGCACCGGCTCATCCTCTAGCAACGCCAGCAAGAGTAAAACGTTGTCTGGCCGCCGTACAAAGAGCTCTGCATTGATCGCTGCTGCCTGTGTACCGGTGTGTGAGTGTGAGTGTGTGTGTGAGTGTGTGTGTGAGTGTGTAAGTGTGTGTGCATGTGTGTGAGCGCAAATGCTGCTGCAAAGGATGTGGGTGAGAAATGGCATGCGCAAGAGCATGAAGAGAGAGAACAACAAGGAAAAGGCGGCACTAGGGTTACGAGTGCTTACTGATGTTCTGCACGCATCTACGCACACACACACACACATACACACACACACACACACACACACACACACACACACACACACACACACACACACACACACACACACAAGTAATTTAGTAATTTTGATGACGGCTGCTCAGGAATTTGACCTGAACCTAATATGTAGCTCAAATCGTTAGAATTGGCCAGGACCGTATGTATACACCGTACATGACCTTATATTTGGCGATTTCCCTGCAAGAAATACCGTATATGGTTATAACCAACCCTACAAAGCGTCGTACAAGGGACGGTACCCTCATGACCAGCATAGCTCACGAGCACCTTTTGTGCAAAGCAAATATGTGCACAAAGACATGGAGACACACCAGCTCTCGTGATCTGAGTGTTGACGTAATGATAATACACACGCACACACACACATGATCATAAACACACACATGATCACACATATAAATACATAAACACATACATGCAACCGGTGAAGCGAGAATGCACTGGAACATACCAAGTGTACGCATGCTCTAACACATGCTTGCTCACACACGCAAAGCTCACAAAACATAAAACACATGAGCACATGCATGCACCTGCACTTCAAGCGGCACACACGCAAAGCTCACAAAACATAACACATGAACACATGCATGCACCTGCAATTCAAGCGGCTGAGAGGGGGGTTCTCCAGAAAAGCGAGGTGCCACCAGGTGCTGGTAAGGGTGTTGCTGCTCCGCCTGTGGCTGCTGCTGCTGCTGCTGCTGCTGATGATGATGGCTTCCACCCCACGGAAAGGGGAAGGGTGAGTGATGGGGTGAAGCTAGCATTTGGGTGGGGGCTGGAAGAGGTGTGCTGCAAAAAGTAGGAGGGAGGGGCAAGTCTAGGATAACGCTGGAGGCTATTAGAGTTTAGCTAGCTGAGACGTATAAAGGGCACGCAGGTACGTTTGTAGTGAGTCTAGCTAGCTGGAATGTGAAAAGGACACGCAGGGGCAGTCTGATCGTGAGGTGTGACAAGCAGCCGTGCAACAGGGACACGGGAAGTTGCAGCTTTTAGGGGAAAGCACAAAAGGGCTGTCGATCTTTAAGACCTCATGGCGTGACACTGCAGGGGTTTCAGTGATGGGTGGAAGTTTGGGTCGGCCAAAACCACCAACAGCAGCCACTCTAGAGGGTTCATTAGTACAGATCTGGTGCCGGAAAGGCTTTTTGCTATCTTGCAGCAGTAGATTAGGCGTAAAAAGTCACACTTAACAAAAAACGACGTGGACGCATGTGGCGATTATGAGACACTCCAGAGCACCCCGCATCGGACCCACATCCTCACATTTTTCTTGTAGCACAAATCCCCGCACTTGCACACACACCCGCACCCGCACACACACACACACATACACACACACACACATATACACACACAAATACACCCACACGTACACATTTTGCACCTAGTAACTACGCACCTGCTTTGGCGCATGGCATTAACGAGGCACTCCAGGGCACCCTGCATCAGAGCCACGTCCTCACGCTCTTCTTGCAGCACAGACACAAACAGAGGGACACCCCCCATGCTGCCAAATGCGAGTTGTGCCTGCAGTTTAAGTTGGAAGCATGGAAACATGTGAGAAAGAGAGAGAGAGAGAGAGAGAGAGAGAGAGAGAGAGAGAGAGAGAGAGAGAGTGAGAGAGAGAGAGAGTGTTTGTGTCTGTGCATGTGTGTGCATGTGTGTGTCTGTGTGTATGCGTGTGGGCGTCTGTATGCGTCTGTGTGTGTACAGTTTTACGCTCTCTAACCTACAGACAAATGCACTGAAATCCTCAGTCCTCGATCTCCTGTCAGCCACCTTTCAATTCTCTGCAAGGAAATCCTTAAGTCACGCCGCTGCACCTCGTGGAACACACCCACAAACCCAGGCTTGATCTTGACATGTCCTACAACCTGTCCTCCACCGCCCACCTTAGGGTTCTCAACCAACAGGTCCTTGAGCAGCACCACCGCTTCTCTCCTATACTCTGGGTGCACGGATGCACCAGACAAGCGCTGCAACAAACCCTCCACCTGGTTCTCTGTCTCATCTGCCTCTACATTATGTTGGGATATGTGTGTGTATGTGCTTGTGCGTGTGTATGTGTGTTCTACAAGTATGCGAGAGGCTATTTTTTTGCATGTTATGTGTGCATATGTGCGTTTAAAGTGTGTGTGTGTGTGTGTGTCTGTGTGCACGTGTGTGTGTGTGTGTGTGTGTGTGTGTGTGTGTGTGTGTGTGTGTGTTTGTGTGTGTATGTGTGTGTGTGTGTGCGTGTGTGTGTGTTTGTGTGTGTTTGTGTGCGTGTGTTTGTGTGCGTGTGTTTGTGTGTGTGTTTGTGTGTGTGTGTGTGTGTGTGTGTGTGTGTGTGTGTATGTGTGTGTGTGTGTGCGTAAGTGTGTGTGTGTGTTTGTGTGTGTGTGTGAGTTTGTGTGTGTGTGTGTGTGTGTGTGTGTGTGTGTGGGTGTGGGTGTGTGTGTGTTTGGGTGTGTGAGAGTGTTTGTGTGTGAGTGTGTGTGTG
>Ga0307945_1003206_pt1:0-2500 | contig 13246 bp, 20 predicted proteins | sample OrgLakmetagen228_FD_201818 | JGI IMG/M metagenome (GOLD analysis project Ga0307945, IMG submission 201818) | Saline water microbial communities from Organic Lake, Antarctica - #228 | ecosystem: Environmental > Aquatic > Non-marine Saline and Alkaline > Saline | place: Antarctica: Organic...
TTGAAAGCTGTGCATGGTTGCCTTTGAACTGCATGGTTGCCTTTGAACTGCACGGTTGCCTTTGAACTGCACGGTTGCCTTTAAAAGCTGTGCATGGTTGCCTTTGATTTGCACGGTTGCCTTTGAACTGCACGGTTGCCTTTAAAAGCTGTGCATGGTTGCCTTTGATTTGCACGGTTGCCTTTGAAAGCTGTGCATGGTTGCCTTTAAACTGCACGGTGCTGCCCTGAGCCCTCTGCAGCCCTGAGTCACACCTGGACCAAATTTCACACATATGCAGGGTTGGCCAGAACCGTATATACACACCGTAAATGACCGTATGTATGGTGATTTCCCTGCCAAAAATACCGTGAATACACCGTATATACCTATAAATGTATGGTTCTGGCCAACCCTACACATATGCCCATTGCGTCAACTTGTAATGCAAGCCTGTGCTTGCCAGCAGTATTGACACACACACACACACACACACACACACACACACACACACACACACACACATACACACACACTGGTGCACGCGCTTGCACAGGTGCATCCTCAGCAGCAAGCCCACCCGTTGCCTCCCACACCCCCTGGGGGGCACCTTATGCCTAGCAGCATGTCTCTCACAGAGCAACAACAGCTGATGGGCGGACTGGCGTGGCCTCCCCAGGTGTGTGTGTGTTTGAGTGTGTGTGTGTGTATGTGTGTGTGCGTGTGTGTATGTGTTCATGTGTTTATGTGTGTGTGAGCTTCTTGGGGGGGTATGCGTGTGTAACTTTTCAACTTGAGGACTTGAGGGTGCTTCCTTACTTGTGCGATCTACTTAGCATAATTTTATGCACCCTCTTCGCTTCAGAACATGCTTGGCAGTTGAAGAGTTAGGTAACAAATAGCGGCTTGTGTGTGTTGAGAGCTTTTGGGAGGGTCGGCGCCACGCAATTGTTTGTTGTGAGTACACACGTGCATTGTCCACTGCAGGATTGTACTCCAGTACATGTGCTGTGCAAACAGCAGAGTGCGAGGTGCCCCTGAACAAAACATTGCCTTCCCTATCGTGCAGCATGCATCTCGTATGCGTGTAGGGTCAGCCTGCAAACCCGCGTAGTGGTGTGTGTGTGTGTATAGAGCTGCGTAGAGCTGTGTGTGTGTGTGTAGAGCCGCGTAGAGCTGGCACAGACGTAGGTTCATTGGCACACAGACAAAGGGTGCATAGGGTCAGCCAACGTACTAGCGTAGTGGTGTGTGTGTGTGTGTGTGCGTGTGTGTGTGAGTGAGTGTGTGTGTGTTGGCACAGACATAGGGTCGTTGGCACACAGAGTGCATGGTCATTGGTATTGCCCATATGAGAGACATAGGGTCATTGGCATTGGTTAGATTATGCCATTGGTTGCACCATAAAAATTCCTCACCTGATTCCTTTCACAATCCCTGCTAGTGTGAATTATTTGTATTAAATTGCTATATTTGCAGGGCAGCCTTGGGTCAGAGGGCATGATGGCTGGCACGAAGGCAGGCTCTACTCGTATCTCAACTGAGTCCGTTCACAATCCTGCTAGTGCAAAATTGTTGTATTTAAATTGCTAAATTTGCAGGGCAGCCTTGGGTCAGAGGGCATGATGGCTGGCACGACGGCAGGCTCTGCTAGTACCTCACCTGAGTCCGTTCACAATCCTGCTTGTGTGAAATTGTTGTATTTTTTTTTGTTTTTTGCAGGGCAGCCTAGGGTCAGAGGGCATGATGGCCGGCATGATGATGAGCTCTGCAAGTATCTCACCTGAGTCCATTCACACTCCTGCTTGTGTGGAATTGTTTTTTTTTGCAGGGCAGCCTAGGGTCAGAGGGCATGATGTCCGGCATGATGATGAGCTCTGCTAGTATCTCACCTGAGTCCGTTCACAATCCTGCTTGTGTGAAGTTAATTTTTTTGCAGGGCAGCCTAGGGTCAGAGGGCATGATGGCCGGCATGATGATGGGCTCTGCTAGTATCTCACCTGAGTCCGTTCACAACCCTGCTGGTGTAAAATTGTTTTTTTTTGCAGGGCAGCCTAGGGTCAGAGGGCATGATGGCCGGCATGATGATGGGCTCCTCGCCCTTTTGCAAAAGCATGGACATGGTGGACGTGTGCACGCAGCTGATGCGCGATGGAGGAGGTGTGTGTGTGTGTGTGTGTGTGTGTGACATGGAGTGTGACATGGAGTGTGACGGATGGTATGTGTGAGACATCACTTGCAGGCTTGTGCCTTTGTTGCCCCTGTGGTGGATTGTGTGTGTGTTGTAAAGAGTGACGTGGAGTGTGTGTGACATGGAGTTTGACAGGTGGTATGACATCACATGTGTGGAGACTGACGTGTGTGTGTGTTAAGGGGGGGGGGGGGTGACATGGAGTGTGACGGTTGGTATGACATCACATGTGTGGAGACTGATGTGTGTGTGTGGCACCATGTGTGTGGAAAGTGATGTGGTGTGTATGTGTGTGTCATGGGGGGGGGTGACATGGAGTGTGACGGTTGG
>Ga0307945_1003206_pt1:10000-13246 | contig 13246 bp, 20 predicted proteins | sample OrgLakmetagen228_FD_201818 | JGI IMG/M metagenome (GOLD analysis project Ga0307945, IMG submission 201818) | Saline water microbial communities from Organic Lake, Antarctica - #228 | ecosystem: Environmental > Aquatic > Non-marine Saline and Alkaline > Saline | place: Antarctica...
CGGTCGTGCCGCCTGTGGCGCCAGCAGACACACCCAACGTGAGTGTTAGTGTGTGCATGGGTATTAGTGTGTGTGTGCGTGGGTGTTAGTGTGTGTGTGCATGGGTGGATGTGGAGTGACTTTTGGGTGTGAAGGTGTGATTGCGATGTGGTGTACTTTTTGTGAGGGGGTGGGTTTCCCTGACGCATACACACACGCACACGCACACACACAATACACGCACACACACAATACACGCACACGCACACACACACACGCACACACACACGCACACGCACACACACAATACACGCACACACACACGCACACACACACACACACACACACACCTGCAACGCCTGCCCCATACATGTTCACAGCCCCCGCATTTCGGCGTCCCTACCATCTCCCCTATTCCGGCCTACGCCCCGCCCGCTGTGTCTATGCCCCCCTTCCCCCCGCTGCCCCCGTTCCCTCCCCCCCCTGAACACACCGCGCAAGAGCTGGCTGCCCTGCACCAAAGCTGGACGCTGCCACCCCCTCTCTAGCAAAACACACACCCAGGGTACTTACTATGTATGTGTTTGTGGCGCTGTGTGTGTGTGTGTGTGGTAGGGGGGGGCCCGGCGTCTGTATGCATGTGTGCGCTTGCAGAGATGTGTGTGTGTGTGCGCATGTTCGTCCGGCGCTTGTGCTTCTTGTGCACGTCTATGATGCCAGAATTAATGGCATGCACCCAAACAATTGTCAGCTATTTGAAATCGCAGCAAAGGCCTTATGGACCTCACCTTTTGCGCATAGAGGCAGAAGGACTTTCCTTAAGGGGGCTGTAGGGTTGGACACCCTACTAAGTACTGATTACCTTCCTGGCTCGTCATTCATGGAAGGGGAATTTGATCTTCACTGGATGTTCCTACTCCTCACAATTTCGTGTGATGTGCTGTGTGACGTGATGCACACTCTTTCTGTGCACGCATCATATGTCCATGTGCTGTGGTTCCACCGTATGCACGTGCCTCTTGCACCGCCTCGGTGCTGTGGTCTTTTATGGACACCCTCGTTTTTTTACGCATGCTCTTGAAAGGGAGCAAAACTGTTTGTGTGTGTGTGTGTGCATTTTGCATTTGCATTTACTTGTGAAAGGTTGCTTTGGGGGGAGATGTGTTTAATGGTGCACTACTTGCGTGCGTGTGTGTGAGTATTGTATCCGCACGGAAATTGTGCACTGCATGCTGGAGTGTGGACTGACGACCTTTTCTGAGACGCAACATCTGTATGGGTTTAATTTTGGTATTTAGATACTGTCGCAGTGCCGCCTCTGCCGTTGAAAAATTGCAGATTTGGTGCCCGCGTGATGTTTAATTTAGACATTTGACGATGATATTTGAGTGCTGCATGTGCAGTCAAATGATGATAAAGGAAGGTTCTGTAGTTGCTGTCTCTCCTGGCTTGTTTCGCACCGCATTCTTTGCCGCACAGGTGACAGCTGTGCGCGCGTTTCTGTGTGCTTGACCGCGTGAACCTCTTCGTTCTCCATAAAGCTGTACGACAGGAATGTGTGTCGTGCACGACAGATGTGTGTCATGCACGACAGAAATGTGTGTTGTGCACGACAGAAATGCGCGCGTGTTTTGGTGATTTTCGTGTCCGGCTTCGACTAACAAAACAGACGACAGGTTTCCCCTGGGGGGTATTTACCAGGGGGGGGGGGGGACTAAGTGTGTTCTGGAAAGCAGGAGCACAGGACGTGTTGTTTCACATGTGTGTGTATGTGTGTGTCCTATTTCTATCCTGTTGGGCACCCTTTATTTCATGATGTCAAGAGTGTGAGAGCGCCGCAGTTGCTCTGAGAGGGAGGGAGATAATTTGTTGAGGGCTGCATGCCATGATGAGGCAGGCAGGGCCATGATGAAGGCAAGCAGGGCCATGATGAAGGCAGGCAGGGCCCAGCACGCAAAAGCACTCAGTGCTGATAGCGAAATCTTGGTTGTTTTTTCCTGTCTTTTTAACAGCCGCCAGGTCTTAATAGACCTCGCCAGTCGCCCTGTGTGAATAGAATTGGCAAGCAAAGGCTGAGTGTTAGCGCGATTCTCTCGCTCATACATACATACACTTTCTTAGTTTCAGCACGCCCCTGTTACCTCTCGTGTGCCTTTTGATCGTCGTTAAATGAAAATCTAATGTATTCATCGTCGGCGAGATCGTCCACTCAGAGGCGGGTGCAAGGCTTGTCCTGCGCCTAGGGTTTGTGCATTTCGGTTGTGTCAAAGGGCTCTACCAGGGGTGAAGCGCACCAGCAGCCGAACATGCAACATGTGTCAGTCACGAACTGCTATTGCTCGTTAACCCTTGTGGCAGCTCGGCTACTAATTGAGAGTGTCGTATGTATCATGGGGTCCCTTACGTCCTGCTGGTGTTCAAGGTCCATTTTATCTGTCGTCCGCGTGCATTTGTTTCTGTGCTTCCGTTGCCTTGGTCTCTCCTGCCGGCATCCGGCATCAGCAAGAAAGAGGAGTGATGAGGTGTGTGTGTCAGCTAGCTTGCTAGCTTGCACGCACACAATTGGCGAGTTGTGCTCTGCAATGGGAATTGAAGGGACAAGAGAAAAAGACCCATCGTACATTAGCGATGAGGGCAGGGCAGCCAGCGCATTCCTGTAGGTGTTTGTGTGCACAAGGCGTATTATGTACAGTTTTTGATTACTATTTGACGTGAACACGCTCGACGAGCTATGCTAGAACAAGGTGCTGTCATCCTGTTGCAATTCATAATGGATGTTGGTACTACGTTTTGCTTGAGAGGGCAGTTCGCTGCCGGGAATGTTATCTGGCTAGTAATATTTTGTTCGCTCTATTTCGTTTCCTTGCTCAGCAGTGCTACTTGTTGGTGTTCCTGTAAATATATCATCATCGCTCGACATCAGGCTACGAGAAATCTTGTTTGTAAGCAGGATTATGTTACATCTGAAGCATCAAGAGTTTACAGGGTAAGTCATGAGTCAAAACGTGCGACTGCTAGGCTGCGTATGTAAAACATGAAATAGTTGTGGCAATTGTTGTTGTAGCACCAGACTTGTAGCACCTACAAAAAATCCTTGATAAGGGAAAAAAGGCACAATGCTGTTTGTGACATTGCAGCACTGAATAATGGTTACAATGGTTACAATTGGGGGTGACCTTCAGCCAGGTTGTTTGGCTGATCGGCTGCTGACTGGTCTCGGCCAGCCACAAATAAATCCATAAGCTCAGAAAGAAAAAGAAAAAGTCT
>Ga0307945_1003209_pt1 | contig 13242 bp, 19 predicted proteins | sample OrgLakmetagen228_FD_201818 | JGI IMG/M metagenome (GOLD analysis project Ga0307945, IMG submission 201818) | Saline water microbial communities from Organic Lake, Antarctica - #228 | ecosystem: Environmental > Aquatic > Non-marine Saline and Alkaline > Saline | place: Antarctica: Organic Lake...
ACACTTGTTTGCAATGTGCCTGTGTGTGTGCAAGCACCGCCGCTGGATGTGTTTCAGGGGTGGCCTGCCCATCTGTCCCATGGTGCTGCCAGGCACGTGTGGGTGTGGGTGTGGGTGCACTAAGTGTCAGGTGCATAGGTACACTTATTTGCGATGTGCCTGTGTGTGTGCAAGCACCGCCGCTGGATGTGTTTCAGGGGTGGCCTGCCCATCTGTCCCATGGTGCTGCCAGGCACGTGTGGGTGTGGGTGTGGGTGCAATAAGTGTCAGGTGCATAGGTACATTTATTTGTGATGTGCCTGTGTGTGTGCAAGCAACGCCGTTGGATGTGTATCAAGGGTGGCCTTCCCATCTGTCCCATGGTGCTGCCAGGCATGTGTGGGTGTGGGGTTGGCAGTCATTGGTGTCAGTTGCACAAATGAATTCGCTTGTAGTGTACCTGTGCATGCAAGCAACACCGATGTGTGGGTGTGCGTGCGTGTGTGCGTGCGTGTGTGCGTGCGTGCGTGTGTGCATGTGTGTGTGTGTGTGTGTGTGTGTGTGTGTGTGTGTGTGTGTGTGACACTGGATGCGCCAAGGGAGGGACGGGACGGCCATCTCAACAACCCCCCGATGAATCCTTTTTGCTTTAAAATGTATGTATGGTTATAATGTTATATGATTATATGTATGATTATATGATTAATGATTGTACGATTATATGATTATGCAAAGGCAATGGTCCTTGCGCTGGCCACGTACGAACAGCTTTCTTCTTTTGAGGTTGTCATAGGGCTGGCTATTGTGAATGTCTGCTGTGCCGCGCAGTGTTGCGTGGTTTGTCTGTCTGTCTGTGTGTGTGTGTGTTTTGTGTGTGTGTGTGTTGACTTCTCGCAAAAAGCCAACACATATTGATCGATCACTAAAGGTGGCTACATACACATAAGCACACACACACACACACACACACGCACACACACACACACACACAGACACACACACAGACACACAACACACGCACACATACATACACATACACACAGGTACAGGCAGCTCCTCCCCCCCTACCATGTTTGTGCCCCTATCCCCCTCTAAGCAACGCCACAGCCACCACCACAACCACCCCCAACACCCCTCGGCTGCGCAAGTGTCACCCCTCCATGAACCGGCCCCTTCATCTATGACCCCACCACATGCTGCACAAACAACACTGGGACCCACACACGTATTTGTGCCGGCCCATGGGGGAGAGCAGCCGCAGCTCCTAGCAGTACCAGGGTGAGAAGAAGGGGCTGACTGTGGTGGCTTTGTTGGTGGGAAGTATGTAGTTGCATCGCTACAATGGGAAAGTAGCCACAGCTCCTAGCAGTGCCAGGATGAGAAAAAGAGGCTATTTTTGATGTGTGTGTGTGTGTGTGTGTGTGTGTGTGTGCGTGCGTGCGTGTGTGTGTGTGTGCTTTTCAGTGGGCGATGAATTCTTGCCTTTGTATGTAGGAAGGGTAACTGCGAATGTTGGCGGCGCAAGGTTCTGAAACACGCAGGGGAAGGGAGAGCTAGCTTGAAAGTATTTGCCGTAGAATGTTTCTGGGTAAAGCCACAGCCACTAACAATGCCAGAGAATGATAGGCTTGGGCCATGGGTTTCGTTACCGCTAACAATGTTTTAGGGAATAAGAGGCTTGGGTCACGGGTAGGGTTGGCCAGAACCGTATATCTGCACCGTATATGACCGTATATGTTGGAATTCCCTGCTAAAAATACCATATGTACACAGTATACCTATAAATGTATGGTTCTGGCCAACCCTAGTCATGGGTTTTACTATAACGTTAAAAGTGGGTGCGGAGAGAGGAAATGGATAAAGAGTCAGGATCGAAAAGGTGTGGCATCTTGCAAAGTTTAGTGTTGGCCATGCATGAGCTCAGTGAAAGTTGGGTTTAGAAAGGCTAGGGAAAGATGGGCATTTATGAGCTCAGTGAAAGTTGGGTTTAGAAAGGCTAGGGGAAGATGGGCATTCATGTGACTCTGAGTGTGTTGCCAGCAAGAACGAGGTCTTGAGGAGGGCTAGGAGGTTGAAAGTTGAGCATGTACAATCCAGTGCGGGACATGCATGAGCTCAATGAAAACTCCGTTGAAGAAAAGACTAGGCAAAGACGAGCATGCAAGGTCCAGTTTCGGCCGGGCTCAGCAAAAAATGCGTTAGAGAAGAAGCTAGGAAGTGAAAATGATGGGGAAGTAAATACTTGCCCCAATAACATACAATTCCGCCAAGCCGAGTTTGAGGTTAGTGGCAGTACCTGAGGTTAGTGGCATTAGTTGCAGTAGTGGCAGTAGTTGAGATTAGTGGCATTGAGGTTAGTGGCAGTACCTGAGGTTAGTGGCAGTAGTGGCAGTAGTTGAGGGCAGTGCAATTGAGGTTAGTGGCAGTACCTGAGGTTAGTGGCATTAGTTGAGATTAGTGGAAGTAGTTGAGATTAGTGGCATTGAGGTTAGTGGCAGTACCTGAGGTTAGTGGCAGTAGTTGCAGTAGTTGAGATTAGTGGCATTGAGGTCAGTGGCAGTAGTTGAGGTCAGTGGCAGTAGTGGCAGTAGTTGAGGGCAGTGGCATTGAGTTTAGTGGTATTGAGGTCAGTGGCAGTAGTTGAGGTTAGTGGCATTGAGGATAGTGGCAGTAGTTGCAGTAATTGAGGATAGTGGCAGTAGTTGCAGTAATTGAGGTTAGTGGCAGTAGTGGCAGTAATTGAGGGCAGTGGCATTGAGGTTAGTGGCAGTAGTTGAGGTTAGTGGCAGTAGTGGCAGTAGTTGAGATTAGTGGCATTGAGGTGAGTAGCAGTAGTCGAGGTTAGTGGCAGTAGTTGCAGTAGTGGCAGTAGTTGAGATTAGTGGCATTGAGGTCAGAGGCAGTACCTGAGGTTAGTGGCATTAGTTGCAGTAGTGGCAGTAGTTGAGGTTAGTGGCATTAAGGTTAGTGGCAGTAGTTGAGGTTAGTGGCAGTAGTTGCAGTAGTGGCAGTAGTTGAGATTAGTGGCATTGAGGTGAGTGGCAGTACCTGAGGTTAGTGGCAGTAGTTGCAGTAGTGGCAGTAGTTGAGATTAGTGGCATTGATGTGAGTGGCAGTAGTCGAGGTTAGTGGCAATAGTGGCAGTAGTTGAGGGCAGTGGCATTGAGGTCTGTTTCCTGAGCTGGAAGGTGATGAGAGGGTAGAGGAGCAGGAGGAGGGGTGCGCAGATGCAAGGTGGCAAACACTCAGATGCAATGAGGCCAAGATAACACTCACAAGATCTGGCAATGGTGGCACCAGATCTGCCAGATTTGGTGGCCATCACCACACAAGATATGGTGACCATCACCACACACAAGATATGGTGACCATCACCACACACAAGATATGGTGACCATCACCACACACAAGATATGGTGACCATCACCACACACGATATGGTGACCATCACCACACACGATATGGTGACCATCACCACACACAAGATGTGGTGACCATCACCACACACAAGATGTGGTGACCATCACCACACAAGATATGGCAGGTTTGGTGTTGTAAACAAGAGGTGGACTGCAAGCGTGAATCCGAACAATGATGGATTAATTACTGTCAGGAGTGGTTTTCACTGCCTGTGGAAATTCTTCAGTTACAATGACGAATGGATGCAGCATGCACACCTGAGTTTTTAAGTTATGCTTACTCACACGTGCAGCACACACACACACAAACAAACAAACAAACAAACAAACAAACAAACAAACAAACAAACAAACAAACAAACAAACAAACAAACAAACAAACAATCAAATAAACAAACAAATAAACAAACACAAACACAAACACACACGCACACATACATATACATACACACCCTCACACACACACACACACACACACACACGCACACACACACTCACTCATACTCACAAACTCACACACTCACCCACACACACTCACTCATACTCACAAACACACACACTCACCCACACAGGTATCCCCAGCACGCACTACCCCACTTCCCTCCTCCCTCCCTTCCCTCCTCCCAAGACCCTTCTCTGCCTGACCCACATTATCACTCCCGTCCACACAGCCAACCCCAGCACAGCAATACAGGGGCAAGCAAGCACTGCCACGAACAACGCCACAGTTTTGATGGCGCTGGAGCCCCTCCTGCATCGCACACACACAGCAGCAACGACACCGCTGCTCTGCACCTTTCTCTCACACACAGCAGTGACGAGGCCTCTGCTCGCCACACCCATCACACACACAGCACCGTCACCCCTAGCGCACCACAAAACCACGACCTGCACCAGCAGCAGCAGCAGCGGCAGCGGCAGCGGCAGACTACAGGGATGACGGCAGCAGTGCAAACAACACAAACTGCGGCACATGCAGCACATGCTAATGATGGCTCACGTGCACCCCAACAATCGCAACAATCGCAACAGCAGAAGCGCAGTGCGCGTGCAGGCAAAGGCCACGCTCGCAGCAGCAGCAGCAGCAGCAGCATTAAGGAGAACAGTATTAAAAGGAACGGCGGCGGCAGCAGCAGCAGCAGCAGCAGCAGCGATGACAGCTTTGACTTCCGTGCCGCTCCTGCTCATAGCATCACCACAGTCAATGCCGTACAACCTCAGTCGCCCACCCCCGCCCCTTCAGAGCAGCAGCCACCACACACTCAGCACCACCAGCATGAACTAACATCCACAACCGCTCCATCACTACAACCCAAGCCACACACAGAGCGCCACCAGCACCAGCCTACACCCACAACCGCTCCACCACGACTAGAACCACACACACAGCACCGACAGCCCCAACTTTCACACACAACCGCTCCACCACCGCAGCCAACAGCTCATGCAGAGCACCATCGCCAACACATCTCAAATCCCACTGACATGCTTACACCATCGTTACCCTCTCGTGTCACACCGCGCAAGGTTTGTGAGGAGGAAGTCTGCTGGAGCAGCAACCCACGCAACACTGACACGCCTGCACCACCGTTACCCTCTCATGTCGCACCGCGCAAGGTTGGTGAGGAGGAAGTCTGCTGGAGCAGCAACCCACGCAAGCTGGCGGCGTTCCAAGCGAAAGAGCGGAGGAGAGGTATGGGCTTATGACTTATGTGTTGCCATAAACAAACCTTTGTATGATTGGCCAGATCCGTTTATATACACCGTATGTGTAGAGTTGGCCAGAACCGTATATATACACCGTATATGACCGTATATTTGGTGATTTCCCTGCCAAAAATACCGTATGTAAACCGTACATATATTTATATATGGTTCTGGCCAACCCTACGTATGTGACCGTATATTTGATATTTGGTTGTTGATCTGCCAAAAATGCTGTGTATTCACCGTATTACATGATTCTGGCCAACCTTGAAACATCTGAAAAGGTAGGTATGCATGCAGAACTGAGGGTGTTAAGGAGGCCTGCAGAACAATTACATGCAAGCTGGCAGCAATCCAAGCAAAAGAGCGGAGGAGAGGTATGGGCTTATGACTAGGGTTGGCCAGAACCGCGGATATACACTGTACATGACCGTGCATTGATGATTTCCCTGCCAAAAATGCCGTATGTTCACCAAGTTTATATGGCTCTGGCCAACCTTACTTATGACATGTGTTGCCATAAACAATTTTTGAAGGATTGGCCAGAACCGTTTATATACACCGTATGTGACCGTATAATTGGTGATTTCCCTGCCCAAAATGCCGTATATACACCGTGTATTTTAATTTATCCTCTATGTATTAAGCAGCCATTCCCTCTATGCATCCCCCATGCGAGATAGTGTGTGTTTTTGCTTCCATTTGGTGGTGCGGGACATGAGAATTAATGTCCTTTTGTAATCCATGCTTATAATGGTGAATGGTGAAAGTAATCACACTATCCGTTTGTGTCCCTTCCTTTCTTGACATGTATTTCTGAGCTTGTGTGTGTGTGTATGATGTGTGAGTGTGTGTGGGTGTGGGTGTGGGTGTGGGTGTGGGTGTGGGTGTGGGTGTGGGTGTGGGTGTGTGAATGTGAATGTGTGTGTGTATATGTTCTGGTCAGGAGAATGTACAGAGGGTGTGTGCTTCACCAGGGGCTACAAAATTGGTGTGTATGAAGAGTTGAAATATGCACGCACAGACATACACACACGCACACGCACACAAACACGCACACACTCACACTCACACTCACACACAACAACAAACACACACACACACACACACACACACACACACACAAACACACACACACATAATACACACACACATATACACAGGTGAGCGTATGGGTGGCTACGACTTTCACGAGCAAGAGGCTGCAGCAACAGCAAGGGACAGAGCAGATGCTGCTGCGAGAGTTGCAGGGCCAGCCCTTAAAGCTGCACAATCTGGAGGGATGGCTGGCAGTGGTTGTACTTCTGGTGCTGCTAAGGTTGGTACTCCTGTGGTATTCTTTGTGTGTGTGTGTGTGTGTGTGTGTGTGTGTGTGTGTGAGAGTGTGTGTGAGTGTGTGTAAGAATTTGAGTGTGTGCGTGTTTGTCAGCATGCGTGCCTGCACAGATCACAGTCTTTTTCCACCTACAAGAGCCTTTCTGCATTCATTTCTTGCCTGGAAGCTGCACACTTGTGGCTTTTGCTGCAGCCTCACAACTTGATGCACGTTCACGTATCATTCTGTGCTCATGGTAAAGTGTCATTCAAGTGTGGCCATCATTTTTGCCCACACTTGAGTCAACTGTTTACGCCCTGTCCATAGGAAGGGCCCTGAAAGTGTGGCCATCATTTTTGCCCACACTTGAGTCAACTGTTTACGCCCTGTCCATAGGAAGGAACCTGTAAGTGTGGCCATCATTCTTGCCCACACTTGAGTCATCTTATTACGCCCTGTCCATAGGAAGGACCCTGTAAGTGTGCCTCCCCCCACACGCATTTAAACTCATGGCGCTTCCAATTAACTCAAAGCTCAAACACAGGAGAGGCCTGTTTGGTTTCTGCTCCCGCATTGAGGACCAACATGGATTTAATGCAATGCTTGTATTGCATTCAACGCATTTAATGAGCCTCCACACACATTTAAACCCATGGCGCTTCCGGCTAACTCGAAGCTTAAACACGGGAGAGGTCCGTGTGGTTTCTGGTGTTGGTGTTCATTGAACTTATATCCCCCACATGTATGCATACCACAGGGCCTGTGTGGCTTCTGCTCCCGCATCAAACACCAAAATGGATGGCGTTCAATGCACTCGTATCCCCCCACATGTATGCATACCACAGGGCGCTTCAAGTGAACTTGATGCCCAAGGGCTGGAGAGGGCCGTGTGGTTTCCGGTGTTGGTGTTCATTGAACTTATATCCCCCACATGTATGCATGACACAGGGCCTGTGTGGCTTCTGCTCCCGCATCGAACACCAACATGGATGGCGTTCAGTGCACTCGTATCCCCCCACATGTATGCATACCACAGGGCGCTTCAAGTGAATTTCATGCTCAAACGCTGGAGAGGGCCGTGTGGTTTCCGGTGTTGGTGTTCATTGAACTTATATCCCCCACATGTATGCATACCACAGGGCGCTTCAAGTGAATTTCATGCTCAAACGCTGGAGAGGGCCGTGTGGTTTCTGGTGTTGGTGTTCATTGAACTTATATCCCCCCACATGTACGCATACCACAGGGCCTGTGTGGCTTCTGCTCCCGCATCGAACACCAACATGGATGGCGTTCAATGCACTCGTATCCCCCCACGTGTACGCATACCACAGGGCGCTTCAAGTGAACTTGATGCTCAAACGCTGGAGAGGGCCGTGTGGTTTCTGGTGTTGGTGTTCATTGAACTTAAATCCCCCACATGTATGCATACCACAGGGCGCTTCAAGTGAGCTTGATGCCCAGGGGCTGGAGAGGGCTGTGCGTGCAGCAGCTGAAGGCAGAGTGCTGGAGGGCTGCAGCAGTGGCAGGGGTCTAAGTGGCAAGGTGCGTGTGTGTATGCATGTGTGTGTATGTGTGTGTGATCTGATTGCAGGTGCTGGGGGGCTGCAGCAGTGGCAAAGGTGTGATTGGCAGGGAAAGTGTTTGAGCATGTAGAAGGGGGGATGGGCTACAGTAATAAATACCTGAAGTTGACTTTGGGCTCAATGACGGAGAGCAGCAACAGTGTCTGGGAGGCACAAGTGTATAAAAATGTGAGTGTTAAGGATATGATGTATGTGTAGGGTTGGCCAGAACCAAATATATACAGCGTATATGACCGTATATTCGGTGATTTCCCTGCCAAAAATACCGTATATACAACGTATATATGTGGTTCTGGCCGACCCTATGTATGTGAGAAAGATACTTTTTATCAAACTGAGATCCAAGCAACAAGCTGGATATCAAAGGGAGATACTTTTGTTAAACTGAGATCCAAAGCAACAAGCTGGATATTAAAGGGAACGTTACCCATACTGGATATTAAGGGAACGTTACTGCATATCATGTACCATGATGTGTTGGTGGGAGCTTGGGCAAAGGCAGTAGCCACTGCACAAGAAATCTCAAAGTAGTAGCAGAAAGACCCTTGTATGTATCTCACTCCCCCTCCCCCCCCCCCCCTCTCTCTCTCTCTCTCTCTCTCTCTCTCACCCTCTCACCCTCTCACCCTCTCTCCCTTTCTCTCTCCCTCCCTTGCCCTTGCCCTTGCCCTCACCCTCTCTTTCTCTGCCCCTTTACCTGTCAAACACACACACATGCGCACACACATGCGCACACACAACACACGTACTCACTGTCTGCAGGCACTTTTAACGCAGCTGCCCAGCAGCCGTATCACACGTTTGGTTAATGAAGTGGAGCATATGCGCAGGGCAAAAAGAGAAGAGCGCATCCAGAACCAGGAGAAGTTCAAGATTGAGAACATGGGGTGAGTGGGGATAGATGATCTCAGATTTGAAAAACAAGGTTGTTCAGTTCAGGATTTCAAGAGCCAACAAGAGCTCTGTTGAATGCGTCCAAAGTCCGCGAACGCCAGACTTTTGACCGAACCCCGAACTGTACAACCTTGGTGGAAAAGTTGGTGTACAGGATGGTAAAAGAACAAATTCCATAAAAAGATATAAATTATACACAAGGGGTGATACCACCACAAGCATGGATTAAAAATATGGAGACCGAGCTGTCGGACAGCGAAGTACTCACGCTACCAGGCGGATTCGAACCCGCGACCCCGAAGAGTCTGGCCTGACCACGGGCCACTAGGCTTTCAGGGCAGCGACCCATAAATAAAGAGGAAGACCGCATGAGCAATGCTCCTGGCTGACCTTACAGCAAATAAAAATAGAAAATGCAAACATTAAGCAAGCTGTGAAAATCAACCCCCTTGTTACCCAAGGCGCTTTTTTTCTGGACCCAGGGAGCTACGAGGCTTGGATCGGCTGAAAAGATGTGCAGTAGTGCAATGACTGAATGTGCAAAAGATGTGCAGCAGAAGTGCAAAGACTGAAAAGATGTATAGAAGTGCAAAAGATGTACAGACGTGCAATGACTGGATGTGCAATATATGGAAATATGAGTAAGTGCAAAAGATGTACAGAAGTGCAAAAGAGATACAGAAGTGCAATGATTGAATGTGCATATCCACAACCAGAAACTACTCGTGAGTTGAGAGCATGTGGGAGCTTGCACGAAGAGGATTAATATACCGTGAACTTTGTTGCCTCGGTCCATTTTGTGAGGCTGGAAGGTGTGTTAAAATTTATATAGCAGATTAACGTAGCTGCATTTCATCCAAATGAGCATAAAAACCGAACAGGTAGGGCGTGCAAAGTGTAATTCGTTCACAGTATATATAAGTAAGCACATCCAGCCGATTTCTTCCTTAGCTATCCCCTATCCCCTAAATAGCCTACTTCCTCAACATATTTAGAGTCGGTCAGAACCTTTTATCGATACGCATATATGGTGTATAAATACACAGAATTTACAGCACGTGGCTTTCACCATACGTACAGTCATAAACAGTGTGAAGATACAGTTCTGGCCAACCTGCGCGTGTTATACAACCCACCTTGTACTTAAGCTTCACCTCTGCTTCTTTTTCCAAATGCCAGTTGCCTCATCGTGCAACACAGCCAACACTTCCGTTCAGCAGTTTGGTGGAAATGACAGCACAGCAAATGAAGCATAACACACGTGCACACACACACACACACACATACACACACATACACACACACACACACACACACACACACACACATACATACATACATGCACACACAGGTGGGAGGAGCTGGAAAGTTACTTGGGGGACGAAGCAGCACCTGTCCGAGAATTCAGGCGCCTCAAGTGGGAAATGATTGTGCTGAAAAAGGCTGTGGGTGAGTGCATTTGGTTGGCGATGTCTCTATCTAGGTCGTTTGTGCCTTTAGGAGTTGCAGGTAGGTTGAGCGCCTGCACTGGGAATTGACAGAGCTAAAAAAGGCAGCAGGTAAATGCACTTGTTTAATCGTGTCTGAAGTGCACTCTTGCATTATATTGCATTTTGAAGCATGAAGTAGGCGCATACACACACAGGTAGAGTATCACACACACACACACACACACACACACACACACACACACACACACACACACACACTCACACGCACACACACACATACACACACACTCAAGCACACACACGCACACACATACATACACACACAACACACACATACACAATTCCATGCAAACCCTACTTTGTGCAGGGTCTGTACCCCCAGCGGAATTGCGTGAGCAATTTCTAGAAAAGGCTGAGGCCGTCCGTGGGGCGGCCCTGCAAGCTGCAGTGGCACGTGAGGTGAGCTCTGACATTTCTGTGAGTGACATTTCTTTTGGAGCAATGAGCATGCGAGTACCCCATAACAACACATCACCAGTCCGTGGGGCAGCCCTGCAAGCTGCAGTGGCACGTGAGGTGAGCTCTGACGTTCCTGCGAGTGACATTTCTTTGGAGCAATGTGCATGCGAGTACCCCGTAACAACACAGTCTTTGGGGCTGCCTTGCAAGCTGCAGTGGCACGTGAGGTGAGATCTGACATTCTTGTGAGTGACATTTTTTGTAAAGCAATGTGCATGTGCGATTGCCCTATGACGACACAGTCTTTGGTGCTGCCCTGCAAGCTGCAGCGGCATGTGAGGTGAGCTCTGACGTTTCTGCAAGTGACATTTCTTTTGGAGCGATGTGCATGCGAGTACCCCGTAATGACACGGTCTTTGACGCTGCCTTGCAAGCTGCAGTGGCACGTGAGGTGGGATCTGTTAGAGTGTATAAACTCAGATCACACAACATTTTCGTGCAATTTGTATTGCAATGCTGACCTGAAATTTGCAAGTTACAGTAGGAAAATGCACATCTTCCGATCGCACCTGCTTCACGTGCCGCACTTGCTTGTTGATGTTTTAGTAGGAAAACACACATCTTACGATCGCACCTGCTTTCACGTGCCGCACTTCCGTGTTCAAGTTCAAGTAGGAAAAAGCACATCTTACAATTGCACCTGCTTCACATGCCGCACTTCCTTGTTGAAGTTTTAGTAGAAAAACGCACAACTTACGATCGCAACTGCTTCACGTCCCGCACTTCCTTGTTGAAGTTCAAGTAGGAAATCGCACATCTTACGATTGCACCTGCTTTCACGTGCCGCACTTCCTTGTTGAGGTTTGAGTAGGAAAATGCACATCTTACAATTGCACCTGCTTTCACGTGCCGCACTTCCTTGTTCAAGTTTTAGTAGGAAAACGCACATCTTACGATCGCACCTGCTTTCACGTGCCTCACTTCCTTGTTGAAGTTTTAGTAGGGAAACGCACATCTTATGATCGCACCTGCTTCACGTGCCGCACTCCCTTGTATATTCTGTGATGCTACTGCAAGGGTACTGAGCACTGTAAATAAATTGTGCTGTCATCACAATACCACTATGGTGATCAGTTGCTGCAGGTCGAACATGCAACATAACAGCATGCTGACCTCCAAATACAGACTCCACAGTGCATTATAAACTCGCCACCCTTTTCAGCAGGCTACTTCTTAACATGTTTTTTAGGTGGAGCGTGTAATGGAGCAGCACGCTGGCCTTTAAGAACAAGCTTCACGATGCGTAATGAACCCGTCACCCTTTTCAGCAGGCTACTTGTTAACATGTTATACAGGTCGAACATGCAACATAGCAGCACGCTGGCCTCCAAATACAAGCTCCACAATGCATTATAACCCGCCACCCTATTCAGCAGGCTACTTTTTAGCATGTTTTATAGGTGGAGCGTGTAACATAGCAGCATGCTGGCCTTTAAATGCAAGCTCTACAATGCGTAATGAATCCGTCAGCCTTTTCAGCTACTTCTTAACATGTTCGTTAGGTGGAGCGTGCAACAAAGCAGCATGCTGACCTTTAAATGCAAGCTCTACAATGCGTAATGAGCCCGTCACCCTTATTAACTATTTTTTCAACATGTTTATAGGTGGAGCGTGCAACAAAGCAGCATGCTGACCTTTAAATGCAAGCTCAACAATGCGTAATGAACCCGTCACCCTTATTAACTACTTTTTTAACATGTTTTTTAGGTGGAGCGTGCAACAGAACAAGATCAACGCGCTGACCTCCAAGCACAGGCGGCACACGCAGCACTAGATGCCCAGGTGTGCTGCTATCAAAAAGCGTCCGATTGCTGTAATTACACCGTAAATTTGTCATTTTATGGGTTGTTTTCGGCAGACCCACAAGCACAGGCTGCACACGCAGCACTAGATGCCCAGGTGCGCTGCTATCAAAAAGCGTCTGCTTGCTGCAATTCACTGCAAAATTGCCATTTAATGGGTTGTTTTGCGGCAGACCCACAAGCACAGGCTGCACAAGCAGCACTAGCTGCCCAGGTGCGCTGCTATCAATAAGCGTCTGGTTGCTGTAATTACACCGCAAAATTGTCATTTTATGGGTTGTTTTTGGCAGATTCACACGCACAGGCTGCACATGCAGCACAAGGTGCCCAGGTGCGCTGCTTTTAAAAAGCGTCTTGTTGCTGCAATTCACTGCAAAATTGCCATTTTATGGGTTGTTTTCGGCAGATTCACAAGCACAGGCTGCACATGCAGCACTAGATGCCCAGGTGCGCTGCTTTTAAAGAGCGTCTTGTTGCTGCAATTCACTGCAAAATTGCCATTTTATGGGTTGTTTTCGGCATATCCACAAGCACAAGCTGCACATGCAGCACTAGATGCCCAGGTGCGCTGCT
>Ga0307945_1003211_pt1 | contig 13240 bp, 11 predicted proteins | sample OrgLakmetagen228_FD_201818 | JGI IMG/M metagenome (GOLD analysis project Ga0307945, IMG submission 201818) | Saline water microbial communities from Organic Lake, Antarctica - #228 | ecosystem: Environmental > Aquatic > Non-marine Saline and Alkaline > Saline | place: Antarctica: Organic Lake...
CCCCACACACACACACACACACACACACACACACAGTTTACGCAGCCGTATCTGCCTCACCACCACAACAGCCGGCCCAGCCTCCCTCATATGCCTCAGGCAGCAGGCCAAGGCAGCAGCACTGTTGCAAGCGCCAACAGAAGTCAGTCTAACAAACCCATTCATAAACACACTTCACTTCTCCTCTCTTTGCAGCCATCAGCCCCGCCGCTACAACAGCCGGCCCAGCTTCCCCCATACGCCTCAGGCAGCAGGCCAAACCCGCACCATGACAGGCGCAAACATCAGACGGTCATATGCGTATACCCAATCACACACACACATACACACACACATACACACACACTCCACTTCCCCTCCACGCAGCCATTTGCCCCGCCGCTACAACAGCCGGCCCAGCTTCCCCCATATGCCTCAGTCAGCAGGCCAAAGCAGCAGCACTGCGACAGCTATCAACAGGAGGGCCAGCATTGCGCCCCCCTCCAGCATCTGCTCCCAAGAGACCCCTGTCACGTGCACGATTAACTTGTCTGCCTTCCAGCCAGGTGCGTGACATTGATAAAGAAACGTGTGATGGAAGTGGCGGGCACAGAAAACAATGCAGCTTCCCCCCCTCCAGCATCTGCTCCCAAGAGACCCCTGTCACGTGCACGTTGAATCTGTCTGCCTCCCAGCCAGGTGCGTGGTGGCATATGAATGAGTAGGGTTGGCCAGAACCATGTATATACGGTGTACATACGGAATTTTTAGCAGGGAAGGCACCAAATATACGGTTGTATACGATGTACACATACGGTTCTGGCCAACCCTATGAATGAGAGTGGTGTGTGATCATGTCAGTGACTGATGCTATGATCTAGCCCACCATGTCAGTGACTGATGCTATGATTTAGCCCAGCATGTCAGTGACTGAAGCTGTGATTTAGCCCAGCATGTCAGTGACTGATGCTATGATTTAGCCCACCATGTCAGTGACTGAAGCTATGATTTAGTCCACCATGTCAGTGACTGATGCTATGATCTAGCCCACCATGTCAGTGACTGATGCTATGATTTAGCCCACCATGTCAGTGACTGATGCTATGATTTAGCCCACCATGTCAGTGACTGATGCTATGATCTAGCCCACCATGTCAGTGACTGATGCTATGATCAAGCCCCTGATTTAGCCCCCCCTGATTTAGTCCACCATGTCCAGTGACTGATGCTATGATTTAGTCCCTGATTTAGCCCCTGATTTAGCCCCTGATTTAGCCCCCCCTGATTTAGTCCACCGCGTCCAGTGACTGATGCTATGATTCAGCCCCCAACAGCAGCTCAAACGCACGTTCCTAACAAGCCAAAAGCAGATGTTCATTGCAGCCATGTTCAGTGCATAGGGTGGGCTACTGCCTCATATGTCATATGAATCACTCCCTGATTTTTGTGTGTGTGTACTTACACCGGTGCCTCATGCATACCTACACCAGTACCGCTCCTGCCTCATATCATATCACATCAACCACCTCCCCTGCCTGGAACCCTTCTTTCCCCTACCACCTCCCCTGCCTGTGCCCATGCTGCAACCTACACTTATACCTACTCCAATGCAAGAAGCAACTAGGCTAGGCGTACACAACTGCACTTGCCCTCTCTTTTCCCTATCACCTCCCCTGCTTTGTACCTGTGCCTGTACCTACACCTTCAACGGTGCAGGAAGCAACCAAGCTAGGCGTATACAACTGCACTTGCCCTCTCTTTTCCCCTACCACCTCCCCATCCTGTACCCATGCTGCAACCCACACTTTTACCTAGGGTTGGCCAGAACCATATATATATACGGTGTATATACGGTATTCTTGGCAGGGAAATCACCAAATATACGGTCATACGGTGTATATATACGGTTCTGGCCAACCTTACTTATACCTACACACCGGTGCCTCCTCTTACTCACATCTATAGGGTTGGCCAGAACCGAATACATAACCGCATATGACCATATATTCGGTGACTCCCCTGCCAAATACACCGTATATACACTGTATATATAAGTATATAAATGGTTCTGGCCTACCCTACACATTTGTGCCTCATTTCTTACCGCTCCCTATCTCACCCCTACATCAGTGCCTCATACTTACTACACCACTATACTAAAGGGATGCAGCCAACGGCCACGTGTGATAATAGCCCAGCTCGTCTCCAGCATCCCTAGTGTCGGGACTGCGCTAAACTAAAAGACGGACTACACCACTATAACTTCTGCCTCATATCGTACCTACCACCTCCCCTGCTTTGTACCTGTGCCTCTACCTACACCTTCAACGGTGCAGGAAGCAACCAAGCTAGGCCTTCACAACTGCACCTGCCCTCTCTTTTCCCTACCACCTCCCCTGCTTTGTACCTACGCTTCTACCTACACCTACACCTACAATGGTGCAGGAAGCAACTAAGCTAGGCCTTCACAACTATACTTGCCCTTTTTTTCCTTTGCACTGATCTGCGTACTTGTTTCCTTTGCACTGATCTGCGCTCTTTTTCCCTTTGCACTGATCTGCTGACACCTTTGTCGAGCTCAGTCATAAAGTCAGGGCATAACATGCAACACGCAAGCACACACAAAATAAACACACAAATGCACACCCACACACACTCATGCACACAAACGTGCACTCACACACACAGACACACACACGCACGCGCACACACACACACACACACACACACACACACATACACACACACACATCAAACAGGTCTGATGGTGGCTGTGCAACTGCTGCAGCTCCCTGTGCAGTACAAAGCAGCCCTGGTGGTGGTGTACACAGACACCCAGGTGTGTGTGTTTGTGTGCATGTTTCTGTGTGAAAGTCTGGCGGTTTGCTGAGCTGCTGCTGAGGGGTTTGTGTGTGTCTGGGTTTGTTTGTGTGTTACATTTGATGCCACTTAGTCTGGGAGTGGCTCTCGCTGCCTGAGTAATAATTCGGGAGTGGCTCTCGCTAACAGAGTATATTCTTATTTAACACTCAATCCCCACAATTGTGAATTGTCCTGGATCATTGGCATGAAAACACATTTGATGTGACCTGCATTGCTGGGATCTGTGTATGCATGGGCAACATCAATGGCGTTAGTGTGACTTTCGTTGCTGCAATCTGTGTGCACGTCTAAAACGACCACTGGCGTTACCGCCAAAATTAGTGTAACCTGTGATGATGGTGGGATCTGTATGACGAGTGGGATTCGTGTGATGATGGTGGGATCTGTATGACCTGTGAGATCTGTGCGATGTTGCTGGGATCTGATTGACGTGTGGGATCCGTGTGATGATGGTGGGATCTGCGTGACGTGTGAGATCCGTGTGATGATAGTGGGATCTGAATGACAAGTGGGATTCGTGTGATGATGGTGGGATCTGTATGATGTGAAATTCATGTGATGATGGTGGGATCTGCGTGACGTGTGAGATCTGTGTGATGATGGTGGGATCTGTATGATGTGTGAAATCCGTGTGATGATGGTGGGATCTGCGTGACGTGTGAGATCCGTGTGATGATAGTGGGATCTGAATGACAAGTGGGATCGTGTGATGGTGGTGGGATCTGTATGATGTGTGAAATTCATGTGATGATGGTGGGATCTGCGTGACGTGTGATATCCGTGTGATGATGGTGGGATCTGTATGATGTGTGGGATCCGTGTGATGATGGTGGGATCCGTGCGTAACAACAATGAATGCAGGTGATCTGTGAAGCTGGCTGACCTTGTGCAGAGAGCTTGCAAGCCAGAGCTTATTTGGCAAGCACACGACCTAATTATTGGGGTTTGATTTTCCATGCAGGAGGCTGCGCACGCCCGGACTGCTGGCAGGACACGCACACACACATACACACACGCACCCACGCACGCACACATACATGCACACGCACACACGCCTATACTCCTGTGGTGCTGTGCAGGGATATCATGCCTCTGTTGACAAAAAAATAACATGCCTCTGTTGACAAAAACATAACATGCCTCTGTTGACAAAAGTATAACATGCCTCTGTTGACAAAAAGAATAACATGCCTCTGTTGACAAAAGAATAACATGCCTCTGTTGACAAAAGAATAACATGCCTCTGTTGACAAAAAAAACTGCAGCCATCCTAGCTTTTGTCTGTCTCTGTCACTGTGCATTTTATGCATCAGGAAGCACCACTCTTTGTTGAGTCGTGCAACTGCAAGGACTGCTGGCAAGACATGCATGCACACACACATACATGCACGCGCACACACACACGCACACACACATGCACACGCACACATGCCTGTACTCCTGTGGTGCTGTGCGGGGATACCATGCCTCTGTTGACAAAATTATAAAATGTCTCTGTTGACAAAAGAATAACATGCCTCTGTTGACAAAAAACCCATCCTGGTTTTTGTCTGTCTCTGTAACGGTGCATTTCATGCATCAGGAAGCTACACACTTTGTTGAGTCATACAACGCTTTGTTGAGCAACGCTTTGTTGAGTCGTACAACGCTTTGTTGAGCAACGCTTTTTGAGTCGTACAACGCTTTGTTGAGTCGTACAACGCTTTGTTGAGTCGTACAACGCTTTGTTGAGTCGAACAACGCTTTGTTGAGTTGTACAACGCTTTGTTGAGCAACACTTTGTTGAGTAACGCTTTGTTGAGCAACGCTTTGTTGAGTCGTACAACGCTTTGTTGAGCAACGCTTTGTTGTACAACGCTTTGTTGAGTCGTACAACGCTTTGTTGAGTCGTACAACGCTTTGTTGAGTCGCACAACGCTTTGTTGAGTCGTACAACGCTTTGTTGAGTCGTACAACGCTTTGTTGAGTCGTGCAACGCTTTGTGGAGCAACGCTTTGTTGAGTCGTACAACGCTTTGTTGAGTCGTACAACGCTTTGTTGAGCAACGCTTTGTTGAGTCGTACAACGCTTTGTTGAGTAATGCTTTGTTGAACAACGCTTTGTCGAGTCGTACAACGCTTTGTTGAGCAACGCTTTGTTGAGTCGTACAACGCTTTGTTGAGCAACGCTTTTTGAGTCGTACAACGCTTTGTTGAGTCATACAACGCTTTGTTGAGTCGTACCACGCTTTGTTGAGTCGTACAAACGCTTTGCTGAGTCGTGCAATGCTTTGTTGAGCAACGCTTTGTTGAGTCGTGCAACGCTCTGTTGAGCAACGCTTTGTTGAGTCGTGCAACGCTTTGTTGAGCAACGCTTTGTTGAGCAACGCTTTGTTGAGCAACGCTTTGTTGAGCAACGCTTTGTTGAGCAACGCTTTGTAGAGTCGTGCAACGCTTTGTTGAGTCGTACAAACGCTTTGTTGAGTCGTGCAACGCTTTGTTGAGCAACGCTTTGTTGAGTCGTGCAACGCTTTGTTGAGTCGTACAACGCTTTGTTGGGTCGTACAGCGCTTTGTTGAGTCGTACAACGCTTTTGTTTCTTCTCTGTAACGGTGCATTTAATGCATCAGGAAGCACCACATTTTGTTGAGTCGTACAACGCTTTGTTGAGTTGTGTAACTGCAAACACCACTCAGCGGCTGTTTTCATTGTGCAGCCAGCCTCAGGCCGTGCTTGGCACCATCTTCTTGCTCACTATATTGTTTTTATTCTAGCGTGAGATCGTGCAGGCAGCTTCAGGCCTTGGTTGGCACCAAATGATAGGTCACTGTGTTGATTGCTGTATGGATATGTGTTCTCAGGAAGCAGCACACCCCTTAAAAACTGAGACGCAGCATCAGCATCACACATACACACAACTATACAACCATGATACCCCCCAAAACGATCCTACAACCATTCTCCCTTGGGAGTATCAGCATCAAGAGCAGCACTTGGCACTCGAGTGGTGGCTGGTCTCGTCAAATTGCGCATCAATAAAGTAAATAAAAGCAGGTGCAAATGATCCATTCGCTACCAAAATGGCTCCTCCTGAATTTTTGTGGGGAGCGCTTTTTCAGTTCCTGCAGATTTCTTCGTTCCCTTTAATCTAAATGGCCCATGCAGAATGCTGCACACCACCGAAATGCCACTGCTGGCAGCACCTTTTACTTCAATGATGAAATTAAAGACGTGAGGTGTAAATGATCCATGCAGGAAGCTGCATGCCATCAGGACGCTACTGTTGGCAGCGCCTTCTTATTTAAAGATGAAATTGAAGACATTGAGGTGTAAATGATCCATGCAGGAAGCTGCATGCCATCAGGACGCCACTGTTGGCAGCGCCTTTTTATTTGAAGATGAAACTGAAGACATTGAGGTGTAAATGATTAGGGTTGGCCAAAACCATACATACATACGTATATACGGTGTATATACGGTATTTTTAGCAGGAAAATTATTCGTACATATACGGTGTACATATACGGTGTACATATACGGTTCTGGCCAACCCTATAAATGATCCATGCAGGAAGCTGCACGCCATCAGGAAACCACTGTTAGTTGCACAGCAGCCCAGGCCAGCAGCATTGCAAATGAAGGAGTGTCTTGCCTCAGGCCAGAGGATGGCTTTGGAGACGAGCGGAAACCAGGTTTGTGGGTGTGTACGTGTGTGCGTGTGTGTGTGTGTGTGTGTGTGTGTGTGTGTGCAAGTGCGTGTGTGTATATGTCAAATTTAAACTTCAGCTTCCGCCACCTCCCGCTCATTCTGCTACACAAATAAAACCACTAGGTATCTTTGTTGTTTCTGCTTTTTTCTATGAGCATAACATCCCATCTTACAGCTGCAACTAGGAACTATCACCTCTTCTAAGCCCTCCTGCACGCATCCAGCATTTGCCACCTCTTGTCCGTTCATTCCACTTGCTTCACTAGTCGTAACCATCAAGCATCTCCATCAAGTCTTACCATCTTGTCAGGTACAGAACAAACTTATGACAGCCACAACTAGGGATGCTCACCTCTGAGTTTTCCTGCATGCATTCAGCTTCTGCCACCTCCCGCTCGTTCCGTGTGCTACATGGAGAAGATCTGGTGCCAGATCAGCTGCGCAACGACTTGGTTGCTGCAGCAATACAGCTAGAGACGTGCTTCCCTGCCACGCTGCCACAGGTGTGTGTGTGTGTGTGTTTTCAGGCTTGTAAGCACGAGTGTATGTTAGGCCAGATCAGATGCGCAACGACTTACTTGCTGCAGCAATACAGCTAGAGACGTGCTTCCCTGCCACGCTGCCACAGGTGTGTGTGTGTGTGTGTGTGTGTGTGTTTTCAGGCTTGTAAGCACGGGTGTATGTTAGGCCAGATCAGATGCGCAACGACTTAATTGCTGCAGCAATACAGCTAGAGACGTGCTTCCCTGCCATGCTGCCACAGGTGTGTGTGTGTGTGTGTTTTCAGGCTTGTAAGCACGAGTGTATGTTAGGCCAGATCAGATGCGCAACGACTTAATTGCTGCAGTAATACAGCTAGAGACGTGCTTCCCTGCCACGCTGCCACAGGTGTGTGTGTGTGTGTGTTTTCAGGCTTGTAAGCACGAGTGTATGTAAGGCCAGATCAGATGCGCAACGATTTAATTGCTGCAGTAATACAGCTAGAGACGTGCTTCCCTGCCACGCTGCCACAGGTGTGTGTGTGTGTGTTTTCAGGCTTGTAAGCACGAGTGTATGTAAGGGCAGATCAGATGCGCAACAACTTGGTCGCTGCAGCAATACAGCTAAAGACGTGCTTCCCTGCCATGCTGCCACAGGTGAGGGTGTGTGTGTCTATTTAGACTTATATGCACAAGCGTGCGTTAGGCTTAATAAGATGCAACGACTTGGTTGCTGCAGCAATACAGCAAGAGCTTTGCCTTTCTTCTGCGCTACCTTAGGTGTGTGTGTATGTATGTATGTGTGTGTGAGTGATTGAGTGTGTGTGTGTGTGTGCGTGTGTGTGTGTGTGGTTGTACATACCCATGTTTGTATGTGCATACTTGTAATTAAATGTGTGTATGTTTGGTCAATGTGTATGCGTGTGTGTATGTTGTGTGCGCTTTTGCATATGTAAATGCGCATCTGATCTGAAGAGCTGTTATGGCTTTGGGCCATTGGATTTTCATATTGGTAGCATGTCACGGCTGTGTACACACGCTCAATTGTGTGTATGTGTGTGTGTGTTATTGCGTGTGCTTATGTGCATGCAAGCCTGGAAAAGGGGCACGCGTTCTTGTTTTAAAACTTGCCTTAAAAAACCAACATTTCACCATAGGCTGCAAAACAATCACAGTATCCATAACAGCGCCCACGCAATCCCCCTTGAAACGCACATTCCTTGCAGCTCCTGCGCATCATATGGCCGGACATCATCCTCAGCAACCAGCAAGTACAGCAGCAGCAAGAGCAGCAGCAGAAGCGAGAGCAGAGGGCGCTGAGCCTGCAGCAGCAGCAGGAGCGGCACCGGCAGCAACAGGCAAGGCAGTACAAATGATGATTTAATGTATACACACAGACCCACACGCAACTATGCTTGCATGTCTGTCAGCAAACACACATAGGAGCGGCACCGGCGGCAGCAGCACGCAAGGCAGTGCAGCATGAGCAGAAACATGCACTCATGCACACACACCTGTACAAACCTGTACACCTGTACAAACGCACGCACGTAAATAAACACTTGCTGGAGTAGTAGCAGCAACATGCAAGGCAGTACATCACGAGCAGACACATGCAGTCATGCACACATGCAACACATTTTAATGAACACTCACTGGAGTAGTACCAACAACAGGCTAGGCGGTACAGTGTGAGCAGACACATGCACTCTTGCACACATTTGTAAACAAAATCTTGCTAGAGTAGTACCAGCAACAGGCAAGGTAGAACAGCATAAGCAGACGCATGCACTCATGCACACACACATTCACATTCACAAGCGAACACATGCAGGAGCAACACCAACAGCAACATGCAAGGCAGTACAATTGTAGCGTGCACACACACGCACACACGTGTACACAAAACACAGGAGCAGCACCAGAGCTGCTACAGTGCACGCACATACATACTCGCACACACACGCACACACACACACGTGTACACAAAACACAGGAGCAGCACCAGAGGCTGCTACAGTGCACGCACATACATACTCGCACACACACACACACACACACGTGTACACAAAACACAGGAGCAGCACCAGAGCTGCTACAGTGCACGCACATACATACTTGCACATACACGCACACACACGTGTACACAAAACACAGGAGCAGCACCAGAAGCTGCTACAGTGCACGCACATACATACTCGCACATACACGCGCACACACACACACACGTGTACACAAAACACAGGAGCAGCACCAGAGGCAGCACCTCACAGTGCAGCAGCAGAAGGACTTGGAGGAGCGAAAGGGTATTCAGGCACAACTAGACAAGCAGCGGCAAAGCAGAGAGGAGCAAGAGCGGCAGCAGCAGCAGCAGCAGCAGCAGCAGCAGGAGCAGCAGGAGCAGAAGGAGCGGCAGCAGGAGCAGCAGCAGCGGCCACAGCAGCAGTGGCAGCGTAAGCAGCAGCAAGAGGGCATTTTGGCCACAAGGGAGCTCCCTCAGGGCAAGCATCTGAACAGTATTGAGCAGCAAACGGAGAGGAAGGGACAGGCTAGGCAGCAGCAGCAAACGGAGAGGAAGGGACAGGCTACGCAGCAGCAGCAGCAGCAGCAGCAGCAGCCGCAGCAGCAGCAGCCGCAGGGGAAACAGGAGGAACAGCAAGGAACCGCGGTAGATGCCTTGCAAAAGGGGCGGGTGCGCATGAGTATGAGTGTGGACCCCAGCATTTTCTTTGACGATGAGGATTGTGAGGGTGGTGGTGCGGAGAAGAGCACTGAGAACGTTGCTGCTGGTTTGAAATCTGACCTTGCTGGTGCTGGCACGGAAGCAGCTGGTCTGAAAAATGACCTTGCTGGCACCGGCACGGAAGCAGCTGGTCTGAAAAATGACCTTGCTGGTGCTGGCACGGAAGCAGCTGGTCTGAAAAATGACCTTGCTGGCACCGGCACGGAAGCAGCTGACCCACAAAATGACTTTGGCCAAGCAGATTCCTTGAGTGATGGGGACAGCCGTGTGTGTGACGAAGTTATCTTTCAAGGTCAGGAGGCAGCATTCAGACCCAGCCACGCAAGCAGCCTGCTTGGTGGAGGTAGTGGTGGTGGTGGTGGTGGTGGTGGTGGTGGTGAAGCACAGCAGCTGGGGCGTGCAGTTCAAAATTTTGAATCGAGCGCTGGTGGCAGTGAGCAGCGCAATGGGGGGCCATGCATAGATCACAATAATGGGGAGCAGCATGCAGACGTCCAATCCCCCAAAGTGAGCGTCAGCAACAGTGAGCAGCAGAAAGAGGGACCACACGCGAATCATTTGGTTAAGGAAGAGAAGGTCGATCCCTACAGCGGCACCAAGAGCAGCAGCAGCAGCAGCAGCAGCAGCAGTGTTGTGAGTGCAGAGGAGGGAGGCTTCTTAAGTGGAGGCAGCAATGGTAGTGGTGGCGGTGGCAGCAGCGGGGTGGGTGAGGTGCTGGGTTTAGGGGGACCACGCGCGCAGCAGTCTCTGGTGAGTGCTTGTGTGTGTGTTTGTGTGTTGGGTGGTACGTGTTGGGTGGTACGTGTGTGTTGGGTGGTACGTGTGTGTGTGGGTGGGTGGGGGGGGGGGGTGCATAAATGTATGTGTGTGTGGTGTGCATAATTGTATGTGTGTGTGGTGTGCATACATGTCTTTGTGTGTGGGTGAGTGGATAAGTGTTAATCATGTTGTTGTGTGTGTCACTGTTACTGTGTATGGTTGTAACCCTGTGCACGTACCAGGTCTGCTACGCTGTGTTACTGTGTATAGTTGTAATCATGTGCATGTACAAGTTTTGCCACGCTTTGTTACTGTGTATAGTTGTAACCCTGTGCACGTACCAGGTCTGCTACGCTTGTCACGTGTAGATGTCTCACACACACGTGTAGATGTTTCACACACACGTGTGATGTTTCACACATTTGTCAGGTTTGAATGTTGTGCACTTTATTTGTGACTGCAGTGGCGTCAAGTGGTAATTTGTGAGGCATGTTCGGCATTGTACGTTTGTGAGGCATGCATGGCATTGTACATTCATGAGGCATGCATGGCATTGTACGTTCGTGAGGCATGCATGGCATTGTACGTTCGTGAGGCATGTATGGCATTGTACTTTTGTGAGGCATGCATGGCATTGTACGTTTGTGAGGCATGCATGGCATTGTACGTTCGTGAGGCATGTATGGCATTGTACGTTTGTGAGGCATGTATGGCATTGTACGTTTGTGAGGCATGTATGGCATTGTACGTTCGTGAGGCATGCATGGCATTGTACGTTCGTGAGGTATGTATGTCATTGTAATTTTGTAGGCATGCATGGCATTGTAATTTTGTACGGCATGGCAATGTAATTTTCTGAGGCATGCATGGCATTGAACTTTTGTGAGGCATGGCAGTTGCGGCAGTGAAGGGGAGGAAGTATTACATGCTAAAGTATCACACGCGAAAGTGCCACACGCTAAAGTATCACATTCTAAAGTATCACACACTAAAGTGCCACACGCTAAAGTACCACACGCTAAAGTACCACACACTAAAGCATCGCACACTAAAGTATCACACACTAAAGTACCACACTTTAAAGTACCACACACTAAAGTACCACACACTAAAGTACCACACACTAAAGTACCACGCGCTGAAGTACCACACACTAAAGTGCCACACGCTGAAGTACCACACACTACAGTATCACACGCTAAAGTACCACACACTAAAGTACCACATTCTAAAGTACCACACACTAAAGTACCACACGCTAAAGTATCACACACTAAAGTTTCACGCGCTGAAGTATCACACACTAAAGTTTCACACACTAAAGTATCACACACTAAAATACCACATTCTAAAGTACCACACACTAAAGTACCACACGCTAAAGTACCACATTCTAAAGTACCACACACTAAAGTACCACACACCGAAGAGAGTGCTCTTTGTACGAAAACGTATTCAAGTATGTCGCGCTATTGTTGCGCACTTTCTTAAGACCAGTCCCAAGACTGGTGGCAGAGGCACATGCGTGGAGCGTTTTGGCGATCTGTCCTGTCTGTGTTTGACCTCTAAAGTGTGTGTTTCCAATACTTACTCTGTATGTTGACCTACACCTCCACCAACACAATTGCAGGACTTGACATCAGCACAACAGCAGCAGCAGCAGCAGCAGCAGTTGCAAGAGCAGGAGCTGCCATTGCTACCTTCAATATGCCTTCCCTTACCCCATCAGCACCACCATTATCTTCCTAAGAGTAGCAGACACCCTCCTCGTTTTAACCCCTTGGATGGGGAGGCTCAAGACTGCGCACAAACTGAGAGTAGCAGACACCCTCCTCGTTCCAACCCCTTGGATGGGGAGGCTGAAGACTGCACACAAACTAGTGCTGCCCATTCAATTACTCAGCCACAATTACAGCCACTCTCACCTAGCTCTGCTATTTACTTGGGCTCACAACAAGTGGGTCACAGCACCACTGAAGAGACCCACGTTCACTCACACTTACAACAATTTGCAACCACCGCATCTCACTCAGACCCACAGCAGGCACCAGCAACAGCACACAACACCACAGACCATCCACGCTCACAAATAACGACCACCGCATCTCACTCAGACTCACAGCAGGCGCCAGCAACAGCACACAATATCACAGACCATCCACGCTCACAAATAACGACCACCGCATCTCACTTAGACTCACAGCAGGCGCCAGTAACAGCACACAACACCACAGACCATCCACGCTCACAAATAACGACCACCGCATCTCACTCAGACCCACAGCAGGCGCCAGCAACAGCACACAATATCACAGACCACCCACGCTCACAAATAACGACCTCAGCATCATTTAACCCTCATCCCTACCCTACCACCCACACCCTCGACCCCACTACCACAGCTCTGTCACTCCCTCCTCCTCACCTCCCTACCTCAGCATCCTTTAACCCTCATCCCTACCCTACCACCCACACCTCCGACCCCACTACCACAGCTCTGTCCATCCCTCCTCCTCACCTCTCCATTTCAACATCCTTTACCCTCCAGCCCCACCCTACAACCCACACATCCACCACCTCAACTGCTCAATCCTACGCCCTGAGCCCTGCCACTAGCAGAAGGCACTACACCACTGCTAAAAGGCCACCAACACCAGACAGCAGCATCACCAACAGTGGCCATGCATTCACTCGCACCCCACATCCTCCG
>Ga0307945_1003212_pt1 | contig 13230 bp, 12 predicted proteins | sample OrgLakmetagen228_FD_201818 | JGI IMG/M metagenome (GOLD analysis project Ga0307945, IMG submission 201818) | Saline water microbial communities from Organic Lake, Antarctica - #228 | ecosystem: Environmental > Aquatic > Non-marine Saline and Alkaline > Saline | place: Antarctica: Organic Lake...
CGCTTATGTTTTCGTCGTGTGTGGTTCTCATGTGCGCGCTCTTTTGTCTAGTGCCCATACTGAACCTGCTCCTCATCACAATTCATCCTGCGGGCTCACAAGCGCGCTTATGTTTTCTTTGTGTGTGGTTCTCATGTGCGCGCTCTTTTTTCTAGTGCCCAAACATAACCTGCTCCTCATCATAGTACATCCTGCGGGCTCACAAGCGCGCTTATGTTTTCGTCGTGTGTGGTTCTCATGTGCGCGCTCTTTTGTCTAGTGCCCAAACTCAACCTGCTCCTCATCACAATTCATCCTGCGGGCGCACACGCGCGCTTATGTTTTCGTCGTGTGTGGTTCTCATGTGCGCGCTCTTTTTTCTAGTGCCCAAACTGAACCTGCTCCTCATCACAATTCATCCTGCAGGCTCACAAGCGCGCTTATGTTTTCGTCGTGTGTGGTTCTCATGTGCGCGCTCTTTTGTCTAGTGCCCAAACTTAACTTCCTCCTCATCACAATTCATCCTGCGGGCTCACCAGCGCGCTTATGTTTTCTTCGTGTGTGGTTCTCATGTGCGCGCTCTTTCATCTAGTGCCCAATTTTTATCTGCTTTTTATCACAGTACATCCTGCGGGCTCACACGCGCCTTATGTTTTCTTCGTGTGTGGTTCTCATGTGCGCGCTCTTTCATCTGGTGCCCAAGCTTGGCTTGCACCACATTTTGATTCATTCTGTGTGCCCCCTTCTCTCCCTCACCTTGCAGCTCAACGGACATTGCCAAGCTCATTGGCAAAGTGTTCTTACAAAAAAGCACTGTGAACTTACTTTCAAGGTACGGTGCCTTCCTTTTGCATGTGGGCATGTGGGTCAGTAAAGGGGGGGGTACAAAGGGAAAGGGAAAGTGAGTTCATTTTTGGACATTGTCAATTTACGGTGCCTTTCTTTTGCATGTGGGCATGTGGGTCAGTAAAGGGGGGGGTACGAAGGGAAAGCGAAAGTGAGTTAATTTTTGGACATTGTCAATTTTCGGTGCCTTTTCTTTTGCATGTGGGCATGTGGGTCAGTAAGGGGGGGTACTAAGGGAAAGGGAAAGTGAGTTAATTTTTGGACTGTCAATTTATGAGCCCCGTCATTTTTTCTTATCTCAACCCGCTACAATTTCCCCGAGTACCTAACAATATTCCTCTCCCCCAAATACGCCCAAGGGGCTTTTGTTACCTAAATTAGGTTATGTACTTGCACATTTGGCTTCTCTGTGGCAACTACACGTTAAAAACTACACGTTAAAAAGAAGACGAACTGACCATTATCAAACGCATTCTGTATCAATCAAAATCACAGCTTGTACCATTTCACAAAGCCATTGTGACCGTCAATCCCATGGCTTTGTGAACATAAGAGAACAAAGGCTATGTTTGATGCAATGCGAACATTGGCCTTTTTCAAACCCTCATCAATATGCATTTTTTTAAAGCGCAATAGGATGCTTAACTTCCTTAGACAAGACTATGATGCTCACGAAATACCTGATAGGAGATAGTATAAGTAGGACATGCACAGCCTGCACCCTTTTCCTGCTTGATACAATTTACTCCTTAAATATCCCACCCGATAAGATCTTACTTCTGTCTTAGAAAGTTAAGCATCATCTTCCGCACAAAAGAATAGGATATCTGGGATATAGTAGAATCGTGCTCGTCTGTAGAGATGCCTGTAAGCATTATACGTTGACCATGCATTACTGTACGGGAATGCAATTTAGCTCGGTCGGGTTGGCTTGAGCAAGAAAGAGTGTATTTGTACGGTGTATATACACGGTTCCTAGCACGGGGTACATTGCAAGCTCTGTACATGTGTGTGTGTGTGTGTGTGTGTGTGTTTGTGTGTGCACGCGCTTGGTATTGTAATGCCAACGTTATGAGCTTTTAAAGCCATTATCATGTTCATATTGCCTTCAACCAAGCTGGCAAGTATTGGGAAGCTAAATTCCTCCCGTGCCAAAATTGGGTTAATTCTCCGTCGGGTACCTCTTCTTCTTCTTCTTGCGTTCCATCGCGCGCACCGTTCTTGCTAGCTTTTGCTTGCCCTCTTGAGATCAATAGCTTTCAGTTAACTGTTGCGTGTACAGATTGCATGTTTTAGTACTGCTCTTCTCTATTGGTACTGTCCTTCTCAATTGGTACTGTTCTTCTCAATTGGTACTGTTCTTCTCAATTGGTACTGTTCTTCTCAATTAGTACTGTCCTTCTCAATTGGTACTGTCCTTCTCAATTGGTACTGTTCGTCTCAATTGGTACTGTTCTTCTCAATTGCTGCTGTGCATGGCCTGCGGTACCTAGCCATTGTTTGTAAGGTTGGCCAGAACCGTATATATGCACCGTATATGACCGTATATTTTGTTATTTCCCTGCCAAAAATACCGTTTATGCACCGTATATATATATGGTTCTGGCCATCCCTAATTGTTTGCATCGGTCATCCTGTGTTGCATTTGTTGCTTGTGCAAGGCCTGCGGAACCTAGCCATTGTTTGCATCGATTATCCTGTGTTGCATTTGTTTCTCTCGTACAGGCACTAATCCTTCCACTGTGTATTAACACCCTAGAGCTATTGTGACACCCAAACATTGTTTACACTTCATTTAATTCCTTTGCTTGCAAACCCTCTTTTCACCCGCCCTCAGTGTGTTAGAGTGTTGGCACTCTTTGCATTTGCTGCCAATTCATAATCCTGTTCTTTTGGATTAATCTGTACTTGCCTGATAACTACTGATAACACACACACCACAATCCCTTTATCTCAGTGTGTTAGACACCCCAGAGTTCTTCTGGCATGCCCCAGACAATTTCCAAACGCTGTATGAAAGGTGCGCAGGCCCCTCCTTTTTTGCTTCTTTTTGCACCTAGGTGTAGGCCAAAAAGTGTGACCTGTGTGCATGCAGAGAGAATACACAGGTACTCTATTGGCTCTTTGATTGAGTACGCTGTACAGCGGTTACAACAGTTACAATGGTTACAATGGTTACAATGGTTACAATGGTTACAATGGTCACAATGGTTACAATGGTTACAATGGTCACAATGGTTACAACGGTTACAACGGTTACAACGGTTACCATGGTTACAATGGTTACAATGGTTGTAATGGTTACAATTAGCGCAGAAATAAGGGGGATTTCTAGAGTACACTGTACAGCACATGTGCAAGCCCCTCCTTTTATTGCACTTACTAATAGGCCGATTGGTGTGTGTAGCGCGTAAGCATGTGCAAGCCCCTCTTTTTTGTGCGCTTACCAGTAGGCCATTCAGTATGCGATGATTGTGGACCTGAAGCATTTGCACTGAATGTGAACCTGAAGCATTCACACTGGTTGCGAACTTGAAGCATTCACACTGGTTGTGAACTTGAAGCATTCACACTGATTTTGAACTTGAAGCATTCACACTGATTGTGAACTTAAAGCATTCACACTGATTGTGAACCTGAAGCATTTGTACTGAATGTGAACTTGAAGCATTCACACTGGCTGTGCCTGGCTCAACCAGTTTTCAATGCTTCGGATACAATTTTAATGAACCGTGATGTGCATGTGTGCTGGTGCAGGTGAATGCTTCTTTGGGGCTGCCCGCTTGTGTGTAGCTAACTGACATGACGCAATGTGGTTTGTTTTGTGACACAAGCACTTGCATGCGCATGTGCATGCGCAGGGTGAATGAGTACTTGGAACTACCTGCTCGTGTGGAGCTCTTGAACAACTTGCATGCGCATGTGCATGTGCAGGGTGAATGAGTACTTGGAACTACCTGTGGTTTGTCTTGTGACACAAGCACTTGCATGCGCATGTGCATGTGCAGGGTGAATGAGTACTTGGAACTACCTGCTCGTGTGGAGCTCTTGAACAGTCGGTTCTCGGTGCTGCAGGAAATGCTGGACATGGTCAGAAATCACCAGGTGTGCTTCCTTTTTGCTCGTCTGTGTGTGTGTGTGTGTGTGTGTGCGTGTGTGTGTGCGTGTACGTGCGTGTACGTGCGTACGTGCATGTGTATGTGTGTGTGCACATGAACCAGTTAATTGGACTCTGTGTCCTCCAATATATAGTTGACTTCCATATCAGCCAACCCTAGATTTCCCGGGGTCTTGCGAGTTATTTTTGGTAGCAATTAGCAAGGAACAGGCAGAGTTGGGAACAGGATGATAATGAAGATACTAGGGAGTGAGATGGAAACAGGATGATAATGAAGATACTGGTGATGGATGATGGGATGATGATGGGAACAGGATGATAGTGAAGATACTAGGGAGTGAGATGGTTGCCAGATAACAGGATGATAATGAAGATACTGATGGGATGATGATGGGATCAGGATGATAATGAAGATACTAGGGAGTGAGATGGTTGCCAGATAAAAGGATGGTAATGAAGATACTGATGATGGATGATGGGATGATGATGGGAACAGGATGATAATGAAGATACTAAGGAGTGAGATGGTTGCCAGATAAAAGGATGGTAATGAAGATACTGGTGATGGATGATGGGATGATGATGGGAACAGGATGATAGTGAAGATACTAGGGAGTGAGATGGTTGCCAGATAACAGGATGGTAATGAAGATACTAGGGAGTGAGATGGTTGCCATTTAGCTTCAGCCGAGTGACACTCCTTTTAAATTAGCACATTAAATCCAAGGCACTTATAATGTCTCAGCATCCGCCTAGAAGTAATTGTTAGAGAACTACGATAGTTGCTGTGATAGGCGTATGGTTGCTGCTTACTGTACCTATCACAGTATAGGATATGTAATAGAAATAAATGTGTTGCTGCTGACTGCACTTATCACAGTATAGGATATGTAATAGAAATAAACGTGTTGCTGCTTACTGCACTTATCACAGTATAGGATATGTAAAAGAAATGAATGTGTTGCTGCTTGCTGCACCTATCACAGTATAGGATATGTAATAGAAATGAATGTGTTGCTGCTTACTGCACTTATCACAGTATAGGGTATGTAAAAGAAATGAATGTGTTGCTGCTGACTGCACTTATCACAGTATAGGATATGTAATAGAAATGAATGTGTTGCTGCTGACTGCATTTATCACAGTATAGGACATGTAATAGAAATAATTGTGTTGCTGCTGACTGTACTTATCACAATATAGGTCGGGTTGGCCAGAACCGTTTATATACACCGTATATGACCGTATATCTGGCGATTTCCCTGCCTAAAAAACCGTGTATGCACCGTATTTTTATGGTGCAGGCCAACCCTAGATATAGGCTCAGAGTCCGATTGCTCAGAAGAGGATACAGCAGAAAGTATCAAGAAAACTTCCACATGCCGTCTGCAGAACAACTACCACAACGTGCGCTTGGAATGGATCGTCATCTGGCTCATCGTGGTGGAAGTGGTAGTGGGGCTATTCGAGCTTTTAGGGTAAGTGTATGCTTGGCCAGAGCACTATTCAGTTGCAATGAGAACAGTTGCAATGAGAACAGTTGCAATGAAAACAGAGCATTATTCAGTTGCAATGAGAACAGAGCATTATTCAGTTGCAATGAGAACAGTTGCAATGAGAATAGTTGCAATGAGGACAGTTGCAATGAGAACAGTTGCAATGAGGACAGTTGCAATGAGGACAGTTGCAATGAGGACAGTTGCAATGAGAACAGTTGCAATGAGAACAGTTGCAATGAGGACAGTTGCAATGAGGACAGTTGCAATGAGAACAGTTGCAATGAGAACAATCGCAATGAGAACAGTTGCAATGAGGACAGTTGCAATGAGAACAGTTGCAATGAGAACAGAGCATTATTCATTTGCAATGAGAACAGTACACATACGGATGTATGTACGGTGCTTTATGCAGCAAATCTCCCCGCATATATTGTCATAAATTGTGTGTGTACATACGGTCCCGGCCACCCCTCAGATGAGTGTAACTGTTTTGTGGCGGCCCGTGCTGTGACTGACGAGGTTTGCAAGAAGACAGAGGTTGGTGATGGGGCCGCCTGGAAAAAAGTTCCTGTGAGCTTTATCCAATCTCCTTCTTGCAAGTAACTTCATTTTTATTTGCACCTCTGCCTAAAGATTTTACAAGATTTACACACAAAAAAGGCCTTCAGTCAAGAAGTGCGACTGCTAGTCTTGCAAGTAACTTCATTTGCATGTGCACCTCTGCTTACTCTTCCCACCATACATAAACCCTTTGTGTGTGTGTGTGTGTGTGTGTGTGTGTGTGCATTTGTATATGCACTTCTGCTTACTCTTCCCACCAGCTCTCTTGTTGCTGCTCAGGACTTCAGATATTTGTAGGGTTGGCCAGAACCGTATAAATGCACCGTGTATGACCGTATACTTGGTGACCTCCCAGCCAAAAATACCGTATATACACCGTATATATATGGTTCTGGCCAACCCTGGATATTTGTATTGACTGATGAACACATACATCTTTGCATGAGCCAAACAGGCAGCATGTAATTGTTTTTTATCTGACACTTGGTTCAGACAGTGATTTGGTCTGACACATCACTAGGGGGTTACAAGGGGGTTATAAGGATGGCCTACAGCCCGAGACTCTGGCTGATGGCAATTGGCTGGTGAAACAGCATCAACCAGTGTCGAGAATTGAAACTAAATCTGACACATCGCTAGGGTTGGCCAGAATCGTAAATCACGCTGTAAATGACCGTATATTGGTGAAATCCCTGCCAAAATTGACGCGTATATACACCGTACATATATGATATATGGTTCTAACCAACCCTACATATCACACATCCGTAGCAGCACTTCGTGTTCTGTACAACACCAATGCTTCCAGGTCAGCAATCTCGGGCTTTCTAACCTGCCATTCTTCCAATATTAAAGGGCTACCTGATCTGAACGTCCCCTCTAATCTGTTGCTTTCCTACCCTTCTTCCAATATAAAAGGGCTACCTGATCTTAACGTCCCCTCTAATCTGTTGCATTCCTACCCTTCTTCCAATTTTAAAGGGCCACCTGATCTGAACGTCCCCTCTAATCTGTTGCTGTATGGTTAAAACTACATAATTACGAACATACAGAGTATAACCGCCCTTAATTACCGTTTATTGGGGGGGTGGGGTGAGTACATGTATGTATTGTAATGTGTATATAATGATCAGGGCTGTGCAATAACACCGTCAGAGCCAATTTGCACCGCAATTGCCATACGGATGACATTCCGCACCGTCAGACCATCAAAACGATGGTAATTCAAAGATGACGCTGCTCAGCGTCAGATGGTCGAGGGCACCGTCCACCGCAATTCCCTGTGTGACCCACCGTCAATGGCTTTATTATAGAGACCAGGTATCAAATCCTGGTTTTGACATTTCCAATTCTAAGATGACAGTCTAGACCGTCAAGCTACGGCGCCGACCGTTAGACCGTATTTTGACGGTCCGTAACGTCAGGCCGTCATTGCACATCCCTGAGTACACTATGTTTAGCATAGAAATCCGTTTAACATACAGCCACTTGCTGCATGTGTACTTACGTGTGTGTGTGTGTGTGTGTGTGTGTTCCTGGCCAACCATTGTTGTACATTGGATGCTTCCTGTCACACACTGGCTGCTCCAAGACCACACAGCCCAGATCACATCCTATGCTTGGTTCAGGACAGGCCATCATAGGAGTAACAATAAATGTTTTTCCGTGCAGACAGAGGCACTCATCAATTCTCCAAGATTTTCTTCTTATTTCCGCGCTTGGTTAGGATTGACCAGGACTTAACATATACACGGTATTATGCCAAGTATTTTTGCAGACAAAACGCTGTATACACTATGTACAGTGAGTATAGACGTGGGGTTGGCCAGAACCGTATATATATGCACCATATATGACCGTTTATTTGGTGAATTACCTGCCAAAATACCTGCCAAAATTAGTAATGCCAAAATTAGTAAATACAACATACCGTAAATCCTCGATCGTGACAACAAAATATTCTTTTTAATTCATAAGGGGGTCTGGGGATTAACTTTCGAGTTCAAAGGGACTTCGTGAGGGTTCTGTCGGGATTTGATTTGTAAATTCGAGAGCCCCCCACTGTTGGCTGCTGCTGCTGCACCTGCTGCTGCTGTGCAGGCTGATGGGTAAACTGCACATTGGCTGCATGGGAAGAATGACAGCTGTGATTGCTTTGCTTGCGTGTGCTTCCCTCAATCAGAGAAGCAACCCTCTTTTACCCACTTGCTATCTTCACTCACTCTGTGAGGATGTGAGGATGCCCCAGAAGAAGGGCCTGAAGGGGCTGTGAGAGGAGGAGGCTTGTCCTTGGAGATGCATGCATGGGCGCCTATTCACAGCCGCGCCCCTTGCATTTGCCTATGCCTCTGCCAGCTTCCTTAGAGTCCTCTCCCTCTGCAGCTTCTCATGGACTCTCTGCTGAGAAGCCAGCCCCTCAGCAGGGGGACGTGGCTTAGAGAACAGGGCTAGGAGTTACCACTGGCACACTGGGAGGCCATTTTCAAAAGTGCCCTCAAAACCACTTAAAATAAATCATATTCCAGAGGTGGTCATCTGAGGCCCCAAACAGGGGTACTTTGAAATGTGAATTGAGTACGGTGGCCGGGACTGGCACCAATCAAGCTCAGTTCCCAGAGGGAGCTGCTGATAGCACCTGAGCTTGAATGTTGCCAGTCCCGGCAGAAATGTCTGATTGCCTGCGGCGTGAACCCTATTTTTCGCCACAAAATCTCCATAGCAGGCCACCCACATTACCAAGTCAAATGATTTTGGTGTTATAGAGTTTTTATAAACAAAAACAGAAGAAATGGAGTGAAACGGTCAACTAGTTGGGGATGTAGGCCAACATATGCTGTTTTTCCATGCAAAGCCACCTTCCGAAGGTTTTGGTGGTCACTGTGGGCTTTCAGCCCTGCCAATTTGCACACAGAGCGACCCACATGAATCCAAGCACCTCATCGTGTAACTCATAACGCCAGCTTAAATTTAAAGCAAAATGGTACCAATCGGATAAAGGGGCAGTGGATAGCTGGCTTCTGAGTGCAATAAAGGCACATATTTGGACATTTCCCCAGTTGAGCACCTCTGATATTATTCGACTCAAAATCCAGTTCGGACAGGGCTCCGAGAATTATTTAAAACTTCTTTCTTGCCAAACAATTATTTGTTTCCGAAGTGATCGAGGAACTAGGGTATTTATATGGTTCTGGCCGACCCTGTGTAGACGGTTCTGGCCAACCCTGGATATAACCCATGCCCAACTTGCAATGCCTTGCTCTTGCTTCCTGTAGCGTAGTGGCCCAAAATGGTTAACCGGATGAATGAGTGATAAGTAAATTGTACTTTACTTATGCATTGCTGGCTTTGTCATTTACACCAAGGTTCCGTGGAGGGAGATCAAAACCAAAAATGGGCTGCAGGCCCTCACAAAAGCAAAACAACGCAAAGAAGCAAGTGCCAAGTCCATGCATGTTACACTTCCTACCCCTTGCAGTCTGTTTGGGCTGCAGTTAGGAATTACCTGAGTTGGTTATTCATCCTTGCCTTTTGAACACTGAACCAATAACATTGCATGTAATACCTTGCTCTTGCTTCCTGCTCCTTGCAGTCTGTTTGGGCTGGTGGGCGCGGAGAACTCTGGCAACTCAAGAAGAGGGGCGCACTGACTGGCAACTCAAGAAGAGGGGCGCACTAACTGGCGACTCAAGAAGAGGGGCGCACTGACTGGCAAGTCAACTCAAGAAGAGGGGCGCACTAACTGACCCAGTTGGATTTTCCCTTGATGCTCTTAGAGTTTTACAGACAAAGCCATCAGTCAAAAAGTGTGACTGCTAGGATGTCCCCTTGAAGCTCTTGGAAACAGTGATTGAGTTTGTACCGGGGGTAGTCCTTATTAAGGTCTCATGCAATCGAAACCCCCAGACTAGGTCAGCGCCTTTTAATATGTATACCTATGTTATCCTCCTGTGTGTACGCTGCTTGCCTGACTATGCTCTTTATTTTTGAACGTTCTGCTTACGCTGTAAGGCTGCAGAATATGCTCATTGTGTTGTGTCAAAATGCCCCCAACAAAAGGAAAGGAAGGACACACAGTGTGACACCAGCACAGTTGAGGAGTCAGGACCCTGCCAAACTGCCTCGCTTTTGGGTATGGCTGTGGTTTAAGACCCGGTGGTCTGCTGCACGTATGGCTGCAAGAAAATGCAGAGTATGCAAAGAGGGTGCCTGTCTCCCCATCCTTAGAGTAATTGGAAGGTGTCAAACTGGAACCAAGACGCTGGTCATGGCTTAATTGGTCCGTTTGGCCTACTAGACCAGTAGAAATAGTACATTTGTATTGCATGCCACCATGAACGCTGTTTCCATGCAGTGGTAGCAGGCCCTGGGGGTGTACAGGATTTGCACCATGCATCTTTCAAGGAGCCTCTTCCATTATCCCAGAGGGGGCTGACTGAGCCAAAAAAAAGGGTGTTTTTATAATGTGGATTGAGCATGGGCGCCATGACTGGCAAGCTCCAAAATTTACATAATTTGAAATATGAATCCTTGCTCTGTCCATAGATGTAAAATTTGGAGCTTGCCAATTTTGGCGCGTGTGCTTAATTTGCTGTGGCGTGCAGGCCATTTTTTACCACAAATTGTTCATACCAATTCACTCACTGCACCAATCTGGAATATTTTTGATGGTGTAGAATTCTTATTGGAAAAGAATATCATTGCAACAAAGATGAAAGAAAACGGCTGAGTGGTTGGTGTTTTATGAGGATTTGAGCCATTTTCCCATGGAAATCACCACATTAGGGCTTAAATGCACCATGTGTGCTTAATCCAGTCTATCTCAGCACGCAAAGCCAGCTACACTTTGGTACTAAAATGGTGTCGATTGGATGAAGTGGCTGTGAGTGGCTGCCTTCTGAATGCAATAATGCACATTTTCAGGCATTTCCTCCGTTAGCCCCCTCTGCCATTATCCTCCACAATGGTTACAATGGTTACAATGGGGGGTGACCTTCAGCCAGGCTGTTTGGCTGATCAGCTGCTGACTGGTCTCGGCCAGCCACATATAAATCCATAAGCACAGAAAGAAAAAGAAAAAGTATAGTGTTCTGCTGAGAAAGGAAATTATGAACAAGTTGGTTGTTGACCTGTTGCAGCAAAAAGGGTTGGGTTGCTGAAAAATCCTCAAAAAAAGGTGTAAACAGAAAGGAAAAATGTTTCTTTAGCTCACAAACTCGATGGTCTTGGCAAAATAAAAGAGCATGCACCTCGTTCTGAACATGTTCATCTTCACCAGGACATTGGTTACATACGCAAGAACCATCTTAAAGCCACGCTGCTGTCATACCTTTCAAAGTATGCGCCTGCAAGCGGAGTCTACTAACATTGCGCATTACATGTTTGGACAGATCAAGATGGAGATACTGTGGTACAATAGTCGGCATACGCTCATTTCTTGAAAAAGGGGTGGCAAACCAAGAAAAATGATAAGTGGCCAGTTTGTTGTTGTGCGTGTTGGGGTCCGCCAGCTCAGCGTCTCCTCAAACACCTCTCATCCTATGCTTCAAATCTGCAGTAAACTCTTGCATGGTAAGAGCATGCCCAGTTTGAACAGCTCGTACATACAACTCACACCTACGCAGTCCCTGAAAAGCGCTCAGCAATTGAGCTGTCCAGCAGGCACTTGAACGAGGCTGTAAATTGAAATCAGCCTGGACTACCCTCCGCAAAGTGTCACTATTGGTATTAAGCATACTATTGAAAAGCTTGACAGCTGACCAAAACCAGTAAAATTGCAACGGTTCACGTCCACATTCTCAAAGTACAGCCCGGTTAGTGGTAAGACCGCTTAACACCTAACGTGCCCTTCAGAAAATGCAAATGAAGCGTAGACAGCGAGCTAGAGAACTCCCTGTCTGCCTGCAAAAGACCAGTATCCCAAACTTGACTACCATACATGCCAGCAGGAATAACATACGTTTTAGCGAGCCACAAAGAAGTGTGCGGCCTGTCTGCCAAAGCGTGTTCACGCACAAATCTACGTATCCTATAGGCAGCTTCCATTATCCTCCACACCATCCTTTTGGAAGTGGGTGGCACCATCTACAACAATCACTCACTGGAGCCTCTTGAGGAGCTGGCTGGGTTTTGACTCTCAAAGAGCTCAGAAACTTGCTTCCAAGCTTCATGTACATTCCGTTAGTAGTCACTACGCTACCAAACTTGTCCATACGAGACATGCATGTTTCACTACTATTATCAACTATCACCAGAAGCCGGTTTCAGGTGCTGCCCTCCTGATGCCCATGATCTTTTCCTTATTCTTTTTGGTGGAGGAGTTATACAATAACCGGTAGTACTAGAGTGGCTTTTATTCCTTAATCAATGGGAAGAGGTTATCACTACCCGAGACCCGTATAACTTTTTATTTTTTTGCATGCATTCAGAACAGATACTACGCCTTTCCTTGTAAATCTTGTATACCAAAAAAAAAAAAAAACTTTGCATGCGTTTGTGCTCATGTACTTGTTATCAGCAGGATGAGAATGAACACACGTCAACTACCAATCAAGGCGTCTACAGATATCAATCAAATATCACCAGCCAAAGCTATGGCAGATTGATGTAGCTTGTGCTCAATTTGCTTAGTGGTGCACATTGCCTCATAATGAGTAGGGCAGAGCGAGCTAAAACAAATATTCATCCAATTGCATCATATATATTTGCCGTTGTCGTCCATCAGTTTGGGCGACCATTCTCCATAACACTGTGGAAGATGACATGTCCATCAACCAGCAGCATTGTGTCTGGAGTCCTACTCGTAGCGCAGGTTATTCAAATGATGAGCTGCTGCTAAAAGAGGAGAGCTCTTAAACACAGCAAGCACAAGCTGTTGTTTCCGCAAACCGTTATGATAATGCCCATGCATAAGCCTGCGAACGCGGCTTCTACATTTTTCAAATGAACGGCCATGTTTGCTCAATTTTTTTGCGTGGCCACATACATGTGCCTTGCAGCTGCAGCCTTGGCTCAAAACAAAAATCACTCCCCTTCACAAAAAGGGCGCTCTCTCTGACCCAAAAAATTACCGTATGCTAGCTATCAACGGGTGCGTTTACCGATCTCTTTTCCAACGTTGTGCGTGATCTTCTCACTGAGTGGGCTTTGGCTGAACACCAGATTCCTGACACTCAATTTGGCTTCTGTACTACAAGAAATACCAATCAGCCTCTCTTCATCATTCGACAC
>Ga0307945_1003217_pt1 | contig 13215 bp, 12 predicted proteins | sample OrgLakmetagen228_FD_201818 | JGI IMG/M metagenome (GOLD analysis project Ga0307945, IMG submission 201818) | Saline water microbial communities from Organic Lake, Antarctica - #228 | ecosystem: Environmental > Aquatic > Non-marine Saline and Alkaline > Saline | place: Antarctica: Organic Lake...
CACACACACACACACACACACACACACACACACACACGCACGCACACACATACACACACACGCACACACAACACACACACACGCACACACATACACTCACACACACATACACTCACACACACACGCACGTACGCACGCACGCGCATACCACACATACATACATACGCACACTACACACACACACACACACACACACACACACACACATGCACACATGCACCCACACATTCACTCACTTGCACCTTTTTGCCCAGAGGAGACTTGTTCGGCCTGATGCTCTGCCCAAAGTCAGGTGTAGCTTATGGCTAACAGATCATCCAGAGTCCCTCTTTTCCTTGGCCTGATTTCCCCTTAGGCTCTAGAAGACCACTATGGAGGTGAATGCTTGTAGATTTTCACGCATAGTACTTGAGCTAGGGTGTGCAGGGTAGACAGATAAAACGGTTTTTTTATATGAAGAATTTGGCATGTGTTCTGTATGAGCAGGAAGCCAACACCTGATGGCCACCTCACACGCCAATCCTCCTTTCACTTACTCGTGGGCTATTAATTTGTTGTATGAAAAGTATGTTAGGTTGGAGATTAGAAAGGCACGGTCAAGCCACATGTTCTGTGCATGGCGAATTAGTGCTCGCCTTAAGTTCTTGTTTTAGATCTTGGAAATTTATTGCCATTCAAAATGTGTTTCCTACTACACTTAAACTACATGTCTTGAAGATGCCAAGACTTACATTTGCATAGATTAAAGTTACCTGCGGGAGGTTACAAAGAGAAAGAGTTCAGTGTTCCTGATTGCTAATCCTGAATGCCAATAATTTGCACGCATGCCGTGCGCTGTTTGTTACATTTTGAACACACGTCTTATGCAAACTTTTTATAGCATGTTTTAATGCATTGTTTTAATGCATAGCATTAATAGCATGCAATGAAGCACACACCACGTACATACACTCATGCATGTGCACGCACATTAACATGTACACATACGTGTGCATTTGCGTGTACTGCATCCCCCACACAGATGCCTATAGCGGCAGGTACACACTTGCAAACGCATGTCGCATGGAAAAAGCATTTCATCTCATCTTGATCACTAACATCATCTTTGAGCTTTGATTTGTTTGTGCGTACAGCAGTATGGTGGCACTCACTCAATTACTGGTACGCATGCAGCCAGGTAAGTCACCAGCGCACGCCGCTAGCTCCTTTGCTGACAGCAGCAACTTTTGCTTGCTTCCCTGCATCAGGCACACAAGCGGCCCCCTCCCTTCCCTGTGTGGGACGTGCTCCTCAAGCTGCAAGCCCAAAAAAAAGAAGAGCACGCCTACTCATCAGAAGCTGCTGCTACACAAGGTTTGCGTTCCATTTCTGTGGGATCCTAGTTACTTAATTTTAGGCTCTGGGCTGGCTGGGTTGCCAGAGTATCAATTGTTTCAAGGTCTAAATGATGTGGGATTGCGATCCCTGTAATCCGAAGAGCCTGGGGCTGGGTGCTGCATGCCTGCCAAACCTGTTGCTCCTACCTCTCCTGTTAAAACGCACGTGATGTAGATAACAGTAGGGTTTCCTTGCTTGGCAGAAATGCTCCGCTGCAGTTCTTTCTGTATAAGCCACAAAGCTTTGCATTAATTTTGGTCGTACTGTTTGTTTGCTCAACATTCTCTGGGCGTGAAACTGGTTTCAGGCTGTGTGCGCTGCAAGTTCTTGCTGTTAGAAGTTGTAAGTCATAGAGTGGTATAGCCACAACATAATGGCTTACTGCGTTGTCCCTTCCTTCTAGAAGTTTCTTAGCTCCAAAGCTGCCCAGAAGCTTCAACGCCCTTTTGTAACCCTTTTGTTTCCCTTGTGGCCCCTTGCTGGTTCAACTGAAGCTGGAGAAGCGCTTTGAAGATGCAACCAAGTTCAAGTGTAAAATGCTTTTGATCCTGCAGGCCTGCAGGTTGAACACCTCCCCTTGGATGTTCTGAGCATCATTAGCAGGCAGCTGACACATGTGGACAAAGAGCAGGCACGTCAAAAAGTAATGGATGAGCACATTATCTGGAGGCAGATTTGTGCTGTGGGACCATGATCCATCCTTGGGCATGAAGTATGCCACTAAGCAAGTCAGATTGCTGCTGGACTTGATCATGACACACAAAGTGCCCGTCACTCTGTTTTACTACTCTGTTTTATTTCCTATTCCACCATTGTTTGCAGGCAAGGCAGAGCTGTAAGGCGTGGGCAAAAGCATTCGGCGCAGCCTCTGTTTCAGATTTGTAAGCTTAATCGTGTGTGCATGTGTGTGTAAGTAAGTGTGCTAATCATTCCACATACTAAACGAGCCTCCACCACTTTACATTTGCTTGCCTACATTACTGCTCTTATTCCCTGTCCCCTAAGTGTCTTTGACTCTCTGCATTATGCAATGCAGTAAGCAGTAAGGAAGGGGCCCTTCAATCCAAGCTCCAAGTTTTTGCTTTAATTTGTTTTGTGGCAATAAGCGCAGCCTGATCCAGTAGGCCTGAAGCATTGTTTTGCGCTTTATCCATCTCTGCAAACATAACAATCCCCGTATTAGGGTTGTCATTCAGAAGTTTAACTTCACAATCCACACGTCGTGCAGGAATATGCAGGGGTTGACCAGGACCGTATACCATGTAGTATGTACACCAGACCATGACCCATTCTCCCATTTTGTAAAGATGTTTTTGCCAAGGATAGTGTAAACATATAATGCATCTTTGGCTTTGGCTAACCCTGAATATATGCCTCCAGGTACCTTGCTATGTGTGACGACAAAGAGAAGTGTAAAGAGCTTGCGTGCGCCTTTACAGCAGCATTTCCTGAATGGAGCCACCTTCACTTCTGGTCGTTTGGGTAGGTCCTTGACTGGACTGCATATCTGCTTAGTGAGTGGCTTAGAAACAGATACATTCTTGGTTTTCTGCTGCTGGCCTACCTCTCTCGCTTTTCTCGTATTGTCCCACCTGCCATTTTACTTCAACTTAATTCCTGCACCATCTCTTTGTTCATTTTGCCATGCGTCAGGAACAGGGCCAAGTCCAAAAGTGATGACATCGACTTTTGGCTGTGTATGACAATGCTTGCCTCGCTTCCTCGAGGTGGCAGTCACCCTGGGTTCCACCCTGTGCAAGTGCTGACGTTGCACTACCTGAACGAAGCCCCTTTGCAGGCCATCACACTCTTCACGTGCGTTATGGCTGAGCATAGCGTTTTGACGCGTATTGGCAACTGGCAGTCCTGTTTAGCAGAAGAGATGCTCTTGAAGCAGAAAGTAGTGTCAAGGAAAGACTTGTGGAAACGACATGCAGTCAAATGCTGCTGGCTTGAAATGAAAGTTTTACCCAAAAATCACTGCATCATGGTCATTTCTACAGACATCTGAGCAAGCTGGAATTGGTTGACTTCTGGCCAAGGTAGGGTAGAGTGCAATTATGGGACAGCTAAGATGTATGACCGCAGAAAGCTGTCTCCAGACCCGCCTCCACTATACAGGACGGGTAAGACACTTTTTGGTGCTAGATGCACGTTAGTGATTTAAGCACACATCAGAGATCAAGGTCAGAATTCCGTGCTTACATTTCCAGCATCAGAAAGGATCACTCTCACCGCTTTCTAATTTATGAGGCCTTCTCTTTCCTACTTAATTGCTACAATACAGGGGCACAAGCCTTGCTCCTTTATCCAACACAACCCTTAAGCATCTTGTGGTCGATTATAAGGTAAGTAAGGATGATTACGGGACAAATCATCGATCCTCAGATCAATTTATTTGGCCATTGACGATGTACAAATGCATATGTGGTACTGCTTTCTGTCTTTTGAGGCATGAACGTTTTGAAACAAGATGACAAAAAATAATCTTCCCAAGAACATGTCGCCCGATCCTTCTAATCGGCGTTGAATAATACTTTGTTGCTTATTGTACCTTGGTGGAATCTTACTGGAGGCTGAAAGAGGTTTAACATGAACTTCCCAAAAGGTGACTAGCTTCAGAAAGCATGGCAACTTTTTGCAGACAGATTCCGAATATACTGGTTGTACTGTTCTACAGTCATAGAGCCCTGTTGATGTCTGACAAACACACTGTACACATGCTGTCCCTTCTAGCGTAAGTCTTACTATACAATAACTTCATGCAGCCAGTTGCTTCTGCTCTGCGCAGGACGGAACAGCGTCGCCAAACTTTGCTTCGTTTAATGGCCTGACACAGCTCGAGAGCATTGAAGTTACCCTTGGAAGGTGAGGATTCTGTTGTACACACTCTTAGACCATTGTACATTGTACCACAGGGGGGCAATTGAGCAAGCGCCCAAACATGCTCACTTTTAGTATTCAAGGGGAAAATACTCACACACCACTTTATCAAACTGAATATAATGTGGCTCCAGACTAAAGCTGACGTTAAAAGCTACCAGTGCACGTAACAAGCTCCAAGTGCCTGCCACATACAGTGAAGTCGCTCTATGTACGGATAATGGATTGACAGGATTTAACAAAATGGTAGGGAACTTTCCTAGATAGGTGCTTTCAATGGAAAATGGCATAATAATTGCAAATCTCACCAGCCGCTTGGCCTTTAAATCCATTGTTTTGCAAAGATATCTGCTAGTTAAGGGGAATCCAAAACACACATGAAATACAGAAGCTGATGCAGTAGATGAGCTGTGATACCAATTTGGCAGCTAACAGTTGGGGCCACGCCACTGCAAATTAAGCTTGTGCAGTCCAATTGGCAATAAGCTCCAGAGTCTCCCACAGACAGATTAAATACAATGTGAGAATTGGAGCTTGTCAATTTTGCCGCACATGAGCCAAATTACATTTTGAAACATGTCTGTTTGGGGCCTCAGTTGCCCACCTTTGCTATTAAGAGCAAGTACCAAACGCCTGACCTGCCTTGCAGCTCGTTCACTTAAGAGCTCATTAGCCCTGCCTGCCACCATTCTAAGGAGGAAGTGCTGTGCTCGGACCTGACAGTGGTAGGCTTTTCGACTGTTCCCCTCGTTCTACTCCAGCCTGAAAGCCACTCTTTTCAAATATTCCAACCCCCTGCTGTCGCCCTGTACAGAACCTGGGGGTTGCCCTTCAAACATCTGTTATGCATCCTGCGTTTATGGAATCAACAAGGAGAGCTGGAGGCCAAATGGACAGAAAGCTTCGAGCGAATTCATGGCCCCAACAGGAGGAAGAGGTATCTCAAGCCTTAGCGACATGTTATGGGATCCAGCTTGACATCAACGGCAACAGCAGCAGCAGCAGCAGCAGCAGCAACAGCAGCTACCAGACTACAAAGGAGTGGCTGGGCAGCAGGGAGGTGCAGGAATTCCAGGCCACGCAAGCAAAAATATCTCTGCTAGCGAGCAGCAGTGCTATTGAAAACGGCATGCACACTGCCGTTGACTGTTCCAAAGGAAGAGAGCTTACGCTTGCACAGGCGTTGCTGCAAACTCTGCTGGTCTCTGTTTGGTGCAGCCTCAAACTGCGGGTGAGGAGTGGAAACAGTCCGAGAGTGATGATCTACCCTGAGGGTTAAAAAAGCCTGAGAGTGGTCTGTGTGCACATGCACAAGACTTGTGCTACAAGTGCAAGTGGACGAGATTGCATGGGCTGTTACCTGCCTAACATATCAAGCCCCCTCATATGTGCATGCCCCTTTTGTCTTGTGCCTTCCAGCGCCTAGAGCTCAGGGCCGCTCCAGCTGCTTGGGGGGCAGACTACCATGCCTTCTTTAGCAGTATGCCCTCGCTCGTCGACCTACGTATCACAGGCAAGTTGTTGAAAGGAAGGAAAGGGTGCTGTGTAAAGCTGGTCAGCACATATACACATACTTATGTACAAAGTTAAGCGGGGTAATTCATCTTTAAGTTGTAGCTCTATCAGGTCTTCTGTGCAGGGATTCCTTGTAGCAAATTTGTAAATGCCGAGCCTTTTGCATAACACCACCCTCATACATATTTGTTTTGCCCTAATGGGTACCTGCAATATTGTAAAATACATATTTGGTTTGGCCCTAGGGTTTGGCAGGGTTGGTAAAAACAACCCTTTCTTGTGTCGCTACCAGTCATGATCGTGAGGCCCCCGGCCCTGCCTTTCAGCAAACGCATGTGCAAACGGCATGTTGACTTTTTTTTGCCCTTTTGTGTTTTTTTTCAATTAAACTGTTCTTTAAGCTTATTGGTGCTGATTAGGGCTATAGCCCTGCAGGGTGATGTGGGGAGGGCAAGGTATACATTTTCAGGGTGCAGGGAAGGTGGATTTAATCAACTATTTCAAAATTTAAGGGGCAGGATAAGTTTGCTAAGGTACAGTACATGCGTTTGTCATCCGCCCAAGCAAAATGGCTCGTTTTGTTTGCCTGCTTTGCTGCAATACCATAGGGGAACAACAAGTGCGCAAACTTGATTTATTTGCATGCAGGTATTGACACACGTCTGGGTGAAGCTCATGGTCAATTCGTTCCTAGCTTTAAGGTGTGTGGGTTTTAGGCAGATATGAATGGTGCCATACCTCCTGCTCTCGTTGCACCCACTGATTTGCCCTGCTTATTTTTGCGATGCTTTTTTTCTGCTGCGCATCTGCACTATAATTATGTATTCGATTTATGGAACCAAAGGAGAAATTTGCTTCATGATCTATTTAACATCTTCCTCACACCACTTCTCCTTTTGACAACAGGTTGATGTGTCACGTGATGAAGGGGGCAGTCCTGCGTATATGTTAGCAGTGCACGCTACAGGGTCCGTCCAGTTCCGCTCCGTCATGGCATGTCTCTCAGCAGCTTTCAGGAAGCCTTGCTCTGGGAATCTCAACGCCTCCTTGCCATCAGGTTTGAATTTTTGAGAACATCGCTGTGTATTGCAGAGACCTCTTCCACAGTGTCCCTTCTCTGTTCGTTCCATACAATACGCATCTGCTGCCGTCACCTTTGCAGGGGACCTGCAGTCTTCTTGCTTGAAGCACAAGCAGCAGCTAGACAACCACCAGCACCACACCCAATGCACAGAACGCACAGAAGTGCTACGCAACACTCGGCAGCAACGCCCTCCCTCAGCCTCCCTACAATCTGTACCTCACTCGAGCCCCTCCTCCAAATTGGCTATCAAGCCCCCACCCAGTGACAGTCAAGAGGTGACACAGAAGCAAGCCAAGCTGACAAAGTTGTGCCTCTTGCTGAAGAACCCTGCAAGTTTTTCCCCGCTGCGTGGCTTGTCATCCGTGCAAGTGAGTGTGAGGACGAGATCAATCCGGCCAGGGGTGTGCACTGCATTGGTTCCGCTCCTGTGCTTGCTGTTCGACTAAAATAAGGGGTAAATACAAAAATCAAGGAACAGGCTGCTCCTATAGGTTGCTCGTACTTTTTTGCAATTGGCGCAAAGCAGGAACAGGTTGCTCTTGAAGCCATTATTATATTATTCATTATTCACCAATGGAGGAAAAAGAGTAAGTTGCAGACTTGGTAAATTGCCAATGATACCAATACACACCACTGACACACGCGACATATGCTGTTTTTTGCACTTTCAGACCAGCCACCTACACGAGCTCTCAGTTTGTACCTCTTTTGCGCCAGATGAGTCAGAACGTGATGATGACAGTGAGGAAGGGGAGGACGCTCCTGTCAACAATGCCGCAGCTGCCTCTGTTTCCTCTGCCAATAAAACCACCAAGAAGCTCATGGATAAACTTGGGAGCAAGCATATCCTATTCAACCTGCTGTTCGTTTCTTCGAGTTTGAAAGGTCTGCGTAGCTTGACAATCTGTGTGGAGGTGGGAGAGCAGGTGAGATCCTTTGGAAATATTAGCATTGTGCACACAGGGTATGGGAGTTGCTGAGTTCAGTGTGAAAAACATGGATACCAGTTCTTACAGTCTAATCAATTGGTGTGTCCTTCTTGCCTTCTGTCAGTGTTTCTGTGTTTTTCTCCATCTTTTTAAATTACTAGTGAAGCCTAGTGTTCCCTTCTTTTGTCGTTAGCAGGCTTGCCGTGTATTTCTGTTCTCTTATATCAAGTTGTGGGAGATTTTGTGAGTCTCCTTGGTAATAATTCCCCGCCAATGCAAGCGAAAACTTAACTTTCAGACCTTATAATGCAATGCAAAAGAGTGCTTGCAGCACAAACGGCGACACAATGCCACTTTTTATTTGACAGAATGTACTTGAGAAGCTTGTGACTATTAAGCAGTTGCAGACATCAGGTCGATGCAAGTCAATGTGTTTCATTGCTGCACAGGACGAAGTTGACGAAGAGGAGCCTATGAGCAACCACAATGTTAGACTGTGTGCTACGGGTGTCCAGCTCTTGGCCAAGATGACTAGTCTTACTACTCTCACCTTCCAGGTACGTTTGACAATACCTTGAGTCTGTGAAAGGCCTTGGGCTTAAGCATGAGCTTTCTAGGAGCACATGATATTTTCAAGAAATTACGTCATTTCTGTGTGGACGCTTGTGTGGATGATTTCTCAGCAGAAGTTGAGAAATCTGCAGCCAGGTTTCTTGTCCAAGTAAGTCTTGTCTATGTGCACCGTGTGTCAGAACAATGATGCTAACAAGTACGGGCACAATGTCTTTGCATGTCAGTGCGCCTGTGGATTGGGACGAATTGACGCTTGTAGTCCTCGTTTGCTCCCTTTTTGCAAACCTAATTCATGCATGTACGCCAATGGCATATTGCACACGAACTATTCCCCGCAAATGCCCTTTGACGCTGGAGCACTGCCAAGAGCAGCAACACACACGTGTACATCAAGACTCTCAATTACCGCACAACTCTGCCTCCGCACAGGGCAGCATCAATGCTTCACACGCTCAGTCATTGACCCGACTCACGTCCCTGTCAAGATTGAAAGCTTTGTCTTTGGGATCAAACGAAGAATCCTACCTACCCCGCCTCGGCCTGCACTGCCTCCCCTCTGGATTGACGGCGCTCACGCTGCAGGTACGAAAAAAGGTTGCCAACAGCCTTAACTGTGGACACCTGGCATTTCAAACTGACACTTGATGGATGTTCATGGCAAATTTCACACAGCGACTGTGATATTGCAGATTCGTCTGAGAGCAGAACTACTGCATCTTTCCAACAACGCCCTGCATATCTATTGTTCATTACTCATTACTATGCATGGGATGTCTGCGGTACTCTTCTTTGTTTCCCTGGTGCGGGGTTGTGTGGGTTTGCTTGTTTTTTTAATTTATCTGCAATCTTACAAGTTACAGACAGAAAGACGCAAGCACTTGCAAACAGGCATAGGTGCATGCAAGCACATAAACACAGGAAGGGCAAATATTTGCTTTGGGGTGCGAGGAAGGTGCGGGCTTAAAAATTGCATTGCCTAGTGCTTTGCTGCATGTCTGCAACAAAGTGTGCACGGTATTCCTATATATAGATGTGGAATTAGTTTACAGCTCCCATTTATTTGGCGTCGGCAGTGGGCTGTGTTTTTTCAGGGAATTCCTCAGGAAAAGCACCCAACCCACACTGGTCTGTTGCTGCCCACCTTCAGAACATGAACATTGCTGCTGCTCCAATGGGGACTGCTGTGCACCTGCCCAATCTCACCCATTTAAACTGCAAAAGCTGCAGCTTGCCATCCCTCTCTGCATTCCAAGATGTGAAAGACCTAGAATGGTAGGTGCTTTGCTTGAGACCACTTTGTATTTTGTAACATGCATTTTGTTACTTTGCTGCAAATCAACGGTATATTTTTGTCAATTGTGTGACCTTGCACCTCCTTCGTCTTGTTCCAGGCTGACATTTGACTCCTGTGAAATGGGAGACGTCTATTTGTCAGATGTCGTGAGGTTGTGGCCAAAGCTGAGCTGGCTAGAACTGACTTACATGCACGACGATTGGCAGCTTCTAAAGTAGGTTGAAATGCTTTCCTGCTTACGCATTTTCTCTGACATCCTCAAAGCCAAACATTTTCTGACCCTGCCATTTCCCTTATTTCCTTTCGTTCGTTTTTTCAGCCAACCCAGTGATATCTCAGTCTTGAATCAAATGAGTTGCTTGCGTAAGCTCAGGTGAGAGGGTTACATGTTACATTGCATCAATGCATAAGCAAATACCCAAAGAGTACTACACTGTTTTGACCTTTTGTTTACTTCTTTCGTCTCTCTGTTTCAAGTTACTTCATATTTCAGCACTTGTGGTCTACATGCCATTGTTTGATCCTTCCGCTCAATACCAATTGCTATAACCACGCAAAAGCCACGTGCCTGTCCTCCTCACGCACTCTGCAGCCTTAACACTCCGTTTGAAAGCAGCCTAAAAATGAAGGACCTCACGCAGCTCACCGGCCTCCGACTGTTGAGCATATCCCCTGGACCCTCCATCTCAAACATGACACAGCTCTTGCAACTCACCTCATTCAGGTGGGACAGTATCTGGAATTGTGCATGTCGTGTTGTCTGGCTAAAGTATCACTGCACATCCAAATGGGGGACTGCTGGTAATGTTGCTAGAAAATTTATGCAAACGAATCTAAACATCTTCGAGTGAGCGCAGATCATTGCTAATACAGGCTAATATCCTGCACTGTGCTTGCAGGTTTCTTGCAGGCTTAGAAATCAAGCTGTACTCTGACATTTTGCATCACACGGACCTTCTGACAACAAGCAACACAGATGGCTACGCTGCACAGGATTTGCACGATAAACTCCAAGAGGCATCGCCCATGACTGATGTTCTAGTGATGTAAGTATTGTAAACGTGTCTAAGAGCATTGATCGGGACACCTGGTAATATCATAGAGATGTGCCACTTGCTGTATCTATGTTTGGCCATCATAAGTATGGCATGTGTAGGCATGTAGACCTGGCCTGGATGAGGATAGATCCTGTATAAAAAGCAACTGCAGGAGCTTGACGTCCACTAAGGTCATTTTGCCTTCCATAGTTTGATGTATTTGACGGCTCATGTTTGTGTTTTGAAATGTATGACCATTTTATTCCCAGGGTGGATGACGAGGCGGTGGACGATGCTGAAGCGGAAGAGACGGATGAAGAGGATGAAACAACGACGGAGGACGAAGAATCAGCTAGCAACGACACTCCTGAAAATGAAGGAGATTCTGATGACGATACATCTTAATTAGTGTCATTGTGCAGGGTTTCATAATATCAAACTAGTAGAAAGCTCCAGAGGTGGTCATCTGTGGGTCCAAAAAGGGGTGTTATTAAAATGTGAATGGGGTATGCGTGCCGGAGTTTGCAGTTTTCAAGGTCAGCACCAAATGATAGCCCTCGACATCAGCGTCTGGCTACACCTGAGCGTAAAAACTGCAAACTCCGGCACGCACGCCTAATTGCCTGCGGCGTGAACCCCACTTTCCAGTGCCAATCTGCTACATTCCACCACCTACTGCACCAATTCTGAAAGTTTTTGCACCAATGGTGTTCATTTGATAAATATATATCATTGCAACAAAAATGGAGTAAAACGGCCCAGTAGTTTGTCAGATACTCCATTTGGTCCCATTTCCCTTAGAGAAAATCAGCAAAAGGGGTGCCAAAAAGGTGGAAAACCAACCTTCGCCAAATCTACTTTTTAAAAACCAGGCTGATGCATAATGATAGAGGGTATTATCCTGTCTTGTTTTGGGATGAAAAGAGGCCCTGGATGGGGCGTGGTGGCCTGTAATGTGGGAACTCAGTGCTAAAATTTGAACTGGATTTATGCCAAGACCACTGGGGTGGTCCAATTGACCCCAAACTTTGTGGACCATCTAGTTATGTTAAGGTAAGGTAAGGTTGCATATCGCTATATATGCCTCTGGTGGGCATCTGAGCGGGAGCTTGGAAAAAAGCCTGTAACCAAACCAAAAAAAAAGCTAGAAAAATCAAGGGAACAAGGATAGGCACTTGGCTACAAAGGAAGCAACACCAAAACTATCAGGTTGGTTCATAAAGGTCCTCAAACGAGCTGGGCCATCCTCAAACTGAGGTGGGAAGATAAGCTGTTGCTGTGTGCGAAGTCTGACCAGATGATCATGCGGACAGTCCAACAAAATGTGTTCCTCATCTATCCTAAATAGTGTGCCAGTCACATCTGTCACAGATCCTGAGCTCATAAGGCCTTCTATTCCTGTCATGACGCATTCTTTGGACCAGAAAGTTGTGGCCAGAAAGGCGAAGGCAAGAAAGTGCGCGGCTGAGGCTGCTGGGAATGTCTAAGTGAAGGTAGAGAGGCAACACAGGCTTTTGATTTCTTTTTCGGTCATCCCACCATCCAGGAGTATTCCCCAAAGGTACACCAAAATGTGTGTGATATGTCCTCATAATTTTGCTGGAATAGTGGGCTTCATGTGGTGTCAACATGTCAAGAAATATAAGGCCTTTTCAATGACACCCACAGAGGCCATCAACACACTCTACAATGATGCATCCTGCACATAGATAATTGGAGGTTCTTCACCCCCAAGAAAAAAGACAGAGATGATACACCCCAAAGACAGAAACAATACCACACTATGCCCCTACGAATATTGAAAGACCCTCTTTAAATCAGCTGGGCTAGTGCCCAAATCCAGTAAGACTATAGCCCGGAGCCAAATTAAGTGCGCAAGCTGTGAAATTTGCTCCTACCATCTAGGACTTGAATCTCCAGACCTCTCACCACCTTTTAAAGACATGTACATCTGTGACGTCTGCAACCGTACCTACCACTGGCAATGCTTGCTTTAAACAAGCTGCTGCAGCGCCACTGAAAGGGAAGCTATTGATGCCAATGATTCATGGGCCTGCCCTGCCTGTATCAATCTGAACCAAAATGAAAAGGAAAGCCGTATCCACTTTCAGAAAAGAAAGATTGTGCAAGTCTCATGGAACCCAACCTGGGAGCCAGAAGTACTACAAAACACGTGTGAAAGCTTCAAGCAGAGCCTCAATAGGTTTGAAGAGCATATCACCGCACCAAACTTATCTCAGCCTGCACCAGATGAACACCTAAATGATCTTCAAAAACAAGGGTTCTCTGCCATCCAAGAGGACAATGCGTACCGACCCTACAATGTCGATCTTCAGAAAAAAGTTAGCTTTGACATCCAACCCACCAACCCACAGGCTGACATTACGGCCACAGGGCATTGTGAGTACGGGATCACAACCATTGATCTCATGGGGTATCAAGAAAAGAGTACCCTATCCTCCCCAGATGACACTATGCTTCCTGAAGTGTACACTGACACAGTAGCCTGTATTTACAATGTCG
>Ga0307945_1003220_pt1 | contig 13210 bp, 14 predicted proteins | sample OrgLakmetagen228_FD_201818 | JGI IMG/M metagenome (GOLD analysis project Ga0307945, IMG submission 201818) | Saline water microbial communities from Organic Lake, Antarctica - #228 | ecosystem: Environmental > Aquatic > Non-marine Saline and Alkaline > Saline | place: Antarctica: Organic Lake...
GTGTTTGTGTGTGTGTGCATGTATGTGTGTGTGTGTGTGTGCGTGCCATACGCATGTGGTTCATTCACACCTGGAAAGCCTTGCCCTAAATTTACACTTTCATGCTGCGCAGCAAGCTTGCTCATAACCTCAAATATAGTGGTTTCGGTGGAGGTGAAAGTTGTATTCAAGGGTTTTCCTGGTAAATCCGGCATGTTTATTATATTTTATTAAGCATACGGGTGATTAAGAGTGAACATGAACTACTATGACGAAGAATCGCAAACTCATTTGCTGGGAGGCGGGCCCAAAAAGAGAAGTTTGGAACCTTCCTATGAATTTGGCGAGACGGTTGTAAGACAGGTATGTGTCGTAGCTGTACCGCAACACACGCTCTCGTGCGTGATGACACACACACGCACAAGCACACACTCAAGCACGCATGCACACTCGCATACACACACACAAACACGCACGCACGCGCACACACACACACACACACACACACACACACACACACACACACACACACACACACAGACACACGCACGCACGCACGCACACACACACACGCACGTACGCACGCAAGCTCGCACGCATGTAGACAGGCAGGCAGGGACGCGCACACGCACGCATGCTTGCTCGCACGCATGCACGCATGCTCGCTCGCACGCACGCACAAGGGAATCACTGTACTCATTCATTCTTCCAGGCCCTTCTTGCAAGCGCCATTCGAGCCTAGTCCAAGCCAGCCGGGCTCTTGCTGTCCCTAAACCATCTGTGGGGGAGTGCTACGAAGTCGAATGCTCGCGTTTAGCCCTTGAGGGAAAGGTGTGCCTTTTATTTTGACCGCTTATTTCCTAAATCTTGCAATTAACTGCTCACACACTCAGCCCCAGCTCGTGCTGTATTCAATGCTGTACACAATACATCGCTCCGCGCAGGGCGTGTGCCTGTTGCCCCCCTCCAACTTTGTCATTTTGTGCAGCAGGTAGGGTTCCGTACTTATGTGGTTGAAAACCTCCAGGTCAGGCATGTACTCTGTGACGATCCTGGACGAATGTATTTTGTGCATACCCTGCTAGTATGTAAGGCTCTTTTTTTAGAACCTTGCTGGGTGTTCGATCTATGTAAAGCGCCTTGCTTGCAAGTAAGCATGCCTGGTTGAGAGCCGAAGCCTGTCTTGTTTAAGTTTAATTCTGTGGGGATAGGGCACTTTCCTGCTTGAGTTCCATTGCTTTGCTTATAAATAGGGTTGGCCAGAACCGTATATATACACCGTATATGACCGTATATTCGGTGATTTCCCTGCCAAAAATACCGTATATACACCGTATATATATGGTTCTGGCCAACCTTACTTATAAATTTCAAGGGCTGGTTACGTGTCATGACCCGTACATTTGTACGTCAATTTTCCAGCAGAGATATTGTCTTGTCAGGTGTTTGCAAACATGTCTTGACTGGCCCAAGCATGTCTTGACTGGCCCAAACATGTCTTGACTGGCCCAATTTTCCAGCAGAGATATTGTCTTGTCAGGTGTTTGCAAACATGTCTTGACTGGGTAAAGCATGTCTTGACTGGCCCAAACATGTCTTGACTGGCCCCAACATGTCTTGACTGGCCCAAACATGTCTTGACTGGCCCAATTTTCCAGCAGAGATGTTGTCTTGTCAGGTGTTTGCAAGCATGTCTTGACTGGCTTAAGCATGTCTTGACTGGCCCAAACATGTCTTGACTGGCTTTAGCATGTCTTGACTGGCCCAAACATGTCTTGACTGGCCCAATTTTCCAGCAGAGATATTGTCTTGTCAGGTGTTTGCAAACATACTCTCGATGTCTTGACTGGCCCAATATCCATCCAGCACGTGGAGGGCGCTGCATGTACTTGCAACGCAAATTTTCGGCACGTGCAGGGCGGTGCATGTTCTTGCAAAGCAATCATCACTAGGGTTGGCCAGAACCATATATATACGGTGTGTATATGGTATTTTTAACAGGTAAATCACAAAATTTACGGTCATATACGGTGCATATATACTGTTCTGGCCAACCCTAATCATCACACGTTACCATACACAGTTCCAAGCAACGCAACTTTTAATGTTCTGCACCATGCAGGGCGCTGCGTGTACTTGCAAATTACTCATTACATATGCACACAGTTCCAAGCAACGCAACTTTCTCTGTTCTGCACCACGCAGGGCGCTGCGTGTACTTACAAATTACTCATTACAAATTCACACAGTTCCAAGCAACGCAACTTTTTATGTTCTGCACCACGCAGGGCGCTGCGTATACTTGCATGACTCACTACAAATTCACACAGTTCTAAGCAACGCAACTTTTTCTGTTCTGCACCAGGCAGGGCACTGCATGTTCTTGCAAGTTACTCATTACACACTGCCACACACAGTTGTAAGCAACGCAACTTTTTCTGTTTTGCACCACGCAGGGCGCTGCGTGTACTTGCAAATTACCCATTACAAATTCACACAGTTTTAAACGATGCAACTTTCTCTGTTCTGCACCACGCAGGGCGCTGCCTGGGGAGAATCTCGTTGCTGTGGTGACCTCTGTCAAAAAAGGTGTGACGTCATAGGCGGGCGGTGTGGGCGTGTGACATTAAATAGAAGCATAAGAGCTTATTAAGGGGAGATGAGGGAAGGAGACGTAGTAGCGGACAACAATGAAAGATAACAACAAAAAAATGAATCTTGGCAGGCAAATAACATGAAACAAATTGGATGTATTGCGCTGGTCAAATTTTATTTGCTAAGTCTCACAAATGCTCTGATCAAACAGGCTACGCCGAGGCACGCAAGTGCTCTACCATCGCTTTCCGTCACAATAATGTGCCCCTGCACACACATGTTCTGATCAATCAGGCAATGCTGAGGCACGCAAACGCTTTATCATCGCTCCCCATCACAATTATGTGCCCCTGCACACACATGATCTGATTAATCAGGCTATGCTGAGGCACGCAAGTGCTCTACCATCGATCTCCATTACAATAATGTGCCCCTGCACACAAATGTTTCGACCAATCAGGCTACGCTGAGGCACGCAAACGCTCTACCATCGCTCTCCATCACAATTATGTGCCCCTGCACACACATGATCTGATTAATCAGGCTATGCTGAGGCACGCAAACGCTTTATCATCGCTCTCCATCACAATGATGTGCCCCTGCACACAAATGTTTTGATCAATCAGGCTACGCCGAGGCACGCAAGTGCTCTACCATCGCTCTCCATCACAATTATGTGCCCCTGCACACACATGATCTGATTAATCAGGCTATGCTGAAGCACGCAAGCGATCTACCATCGCTCCCCATCACTTTGCCGTGCCCCCACCCTGCCCACATTTTGGACCCTGTGGAGGGTGTACGTTGCAGGTAAGGTGGTGAGGCACAAGCGCACACACACACACACGCACACGCACACCTACACACACACGCACACACACACACACACACACACACAAACACACACACACAACACTCACACTCACACGCACACACACAGACGCACACATAGTTACGTACACATGTATGCATGCACATGCACACGCACATACACATATAATTAAATGTACAAACACACATACACAAAGAAAACACACCACTTTGTAGTGCCTTCGTCATACCCACATTTCAAACAATGCAGACACAAACACGTACATGCACAAAACACACAAAACACGATACAAATACAAAGACACGCAAACACAAACACGTTTACGCACGTACACATGCCCTTGCACATGAGTGCGTGCCGCGCTAGTGCATGCATACACGGACATTGCAGGACGGTATACATATATATATATATATATATATATATACAGGGATGGGTCATACGGCGTAGGCGTATTATACGTTGTATCGTATTTATCACGTATTTAACCATATTTCAAATTGCTCCGTATAATACAATTTTGGGCACTAAACGAAGTCCGTATGACCCATCCCTGTATATATATTTACCAGCCACCAATCTTGCACGTGTAAAGTGTGGTTGTACCAGCATCATGCCAAAACTTTTGCAAGGCACAAGTACATTAGCCACTTGTTTACAGATCACAACTCACAGCTTGCGCTAATCTGCCGTAAATTTTGGACATGAAGCTGCATATAGAGTGTTTCTGTATATGAAGCTGCAAATATATAAAGCGTTTCTGTACATGATGCTGCATATACAGCTGGAAATAGATCCCTGACTCAAGCTCTGACTGACCCTAAGCTTTCGCCATTTCTGTACATGAAGCTGCATACATAGCATCTCTGACTCAAGCCTTGACTGACGCTTTGCAGTCACTGGATTACGATGCGCAGCTGCAAGAGAAACAAAATCAGGTAGGCAAGTATGTGTGTGTGTGTGTGCGTGTGTGTGTTGTGTGTGTGCGTGTGTGTGTATGTGTGTGTTTGTGTGCGTGCGCATGTGTGTGTGTATGTGTGTGTTGTACATCTGCTGGCATGCCTCCTCTTGCGGCACCTGTCAATCAGTTAGGCGCCCATGTCTTAGATCAAGAAACAAGAATACAAGAACAAAATTGTGCAAGCCATGAAAACAACTCTATGCACGAACAAACTGTGCAAGCCATGAGAACAATTCAAACAAATTGTGCAAACCGTGAAAACAATTCAATAGGGTTGGCCAGAACCATATATATACGGTGTATATACGGTATTTTTGGCAGGGAAATCATCCATTATACGTTCATATACGGTGTATATATACGGTTCTGGCCAACCCTACAATTCAATGCAAGAACAAAATGGTGCAAGCCATGAAAACGATTCTCCACTTTTATTTGGGATAAAGCCCCACAGATACCACCCTGAATCGATTCGTAGGGATTGGATGAATTATTGCATTGCAAAGCTGATTCCATGGAGGTAGTGCACAGTAAACTGCAGGCAGACGTGTGTAGATTACAACTGACAGGGGAGTGATTTTCATGGCCTGTTTATTTCTTTACACAGTAAACAGTATGCAGTGCACAGTAAACTGCAGGCAGACGTGTGTAGATTACAATTGACAGGGGAGTAGTTTTCATTGCCTGTTCAGTTTTTCTGTTTCTCTTCTTACACAGTAAACAGTAAGCAGTGCACATTAATCTGCAAGCAGACATGTGTAGGAAAAGGGGACTGTGATTGGTATGCTTAGTGCTTGGGCCAACATAATTCCCTTGTACACCTAACCAATATATGACAGTGCTGAGAGAGCACATGGTAGATGCAGGGGTTTGTGCGCATAACACGTAACGCATGCTGATCAGGAAAGGCTCCCACTCCTGTATGCTTGAATTTCGAGCTGCTCAAAATTTTGTATGAATGAACACAAGTAGGAGTGCGAATGAACACAAGTAGGAGTGCGAATGTACACAAGTAGGAGTGTGAATGAACACAAGCAGGAGTGCGAATGTACACAAGTAGGAGTGTGAATGTACACAAGTAGGAGTGTGAATGTACACAAATAGGAGTGTGAATGTACACAAGTAGGAGTGCGAATGTACACATAGGAGTGCGAATGTACACAAGTAGGATTGCGAATGTACTCAAGTAGGAGTGCGGATGTACTCAAGTATGAGTGCGGATGTACACAAGTAGGAGTGCGGATGTACTCAAGTAGGAGTGCGGATGTACACAAGTAGGAGTGCGGATGTACACAAGTAGGAGTGTGAATGTACACAAGCAGGAGTGTGAATGTACACAAGTAGGAGTGTGATTGAACACAAGTAGGAGTGTTTGTATAAATGTAGACAAGTAGGAGTGGTAGGCGTATCTAATGATCTGGGTTGGCCAAAACCATATATATATACAGTGTAAATACCGTATTTCTGGCAGAAAAATCACCAAATATACGGTCATGTACAGTGCATATATACGGCTCTGGCCAACTTTACGACTAACGATACAGCTTTGAATCATTAGTTATCCTCGGTAACCATCTGCAGGTTGCAGGTGACGTACGTGTTGAATTGTGTGAGGTTATCTGCAGGTTGCGCAGAAAATGAATTGTTTGGAAAATTCTGCAGGCGACGCAGGCGTTGGATTGTGTGAGGATACTTTTAACTGACGCAGACGTTGAATTGTCTGGGAAAACCTGCAAGTGACGCAGACGTTGGATAGTGTGGGAATACTTTAAACTGACACAGACGTTGAATTGTGTTGGAAAACCTGCAAGTGACGCAGACGTTGAATTGTGTGGGATACCTGCAGGTTGCACAGACACTGAAGCGTGTGGGAAAGTTGGAGGGGGTTGACAGCATCATGCAGCCCATCATCGGCTGCTCTGTGGAAAGCAGTAGCCAGGACAAAACCCGCAATTACGGCAGCAGCATAAGCAGCAGCGGCAGCAGCAGCAAGGATAAAGACAGGAATGGGGGCATTAATGTTGCATACGATAGCAGCAGTAGTTACAGCAGCAGCAGCAAGAACAAAAGTAGTGGGAGCAGCCCTGTAGCATCCAATAGCAGCAGCAGCAGCAGCAGCAGCAGCATAGACAAAGACAGTAATGGGAGCAGTAATGCAGCATCCGATAGCGGTACCACCAGCAGCAGCAGCAGCAGCAGCAAGGGCAGAGACAGGAATGGGAGCAGTAATGCAGCACCCAATAGCGGTACCAGCATCAGTGGCAACAAGGGCAGAGACAACAGTGGTGACATTCAGGCACGCGTCAAGGACAGCGGCATTTTTTCATACCGGAACAAGATGCAATTCACATTCAGCAGCTTGTGCTGGGACCCTGCTGCTTTAGGTGCGCCCTTGAGAATGATGCAGAGTGATGCAGTGTGGCCACACTGGTGCAAGGTGATGCAGAGTGATGCAGTGTGATGCAGAGTGATGCAGTGTGATGCAGAGTGATGCAGAGCAATGCAGAGTGATGCAGAGCGATGCAGAGTGATGCAGAGTGATGCAGAGTGATGCAGAGTGATGCAGAGTGATGCAGTGTGATGCAGAGTGATGCAAAGTGATGCAGAGTGGTGCAGAGCGATGCAGAGTGGTGCAGAGCGATGCAGAGCGATGCAGAGTGATGCAGAGCGATGCAGAGCGATGCAGAGCGATGCAGAGTGATGCAGAGAGATGCAGAGTGATGCAGAGTGATGCAGAGTGATGCAGAGTGATGCAGAGTGATGCAGAGTAATGCAGAGTGGTGCAGAGCGATGCAGAGTGATGCAGAGTGATGCAGAGTGATGCAGAGCGATGCAGAGCGATGCAGAGTGATGCAGAGTGATGCAGAGTGATGCACTGTGATGCAGAGTGATGCAGAGTGATGCAGAGTGGTGCAGAGCGATGCAGAGTGATGCAGAGCGATGCAGAGCGATGCAGAGTGATGCAGAGTGATGCAGAGTGATGCAGAGTGATGTAGTGTGATGCAGAGTGATGCAAAGTGATGCAGAGTGGTGCAGAGCGATGCAGAGCGATGCAGAGTGATGCAGAGCGATGCAGAGTGATGCAGAGCGATGCAGAGCGATGCAGAGTGATGCAGAGTGATGCAGAGTGATGCAGAGTGATGCAGAGTGATGCAGAGTGATGCAGAGTGGTGCAGAGCGATGCAGAGTGATGCAGAGTGATGCAGAGTGATGCTGAGTGATGCAGAGTGATGCAGAGTGATGCAGTGTGATGCAGAGTGATGCAGAGTGATGCAGAGTGATGCAGAGCGATGCAGTGTGATGCAGAGTGATGCAGAGTGATGCAGAGTGATGCAGAGTGATGCATAGCGATGCAGTGTGATGCAGTGCTGGGACCCTGCTGCTCCAGGTGCGCCCTTGAACCAAATACTGACTGCTAAGAGATACCGAAGAAGTATGTCGGACCCCGGCTTTGAACGCAAACATGGACGTGATTTAATGTGCCAGGACTGGCTGCTCCAGGTGCGCCCTTAAAAACAATGCTGGTTGCTAAGAAAAATATGCCAGACCTTGGATTTGAATGCAGGTAAGGGCGCGATTCAATGTGCCAGAATTTGAATTGCAGAATTTGAATTGCAGATAAGGGCGCGATTCAATGTGCCAGACCTTGGCTTTGAATGCAGATAAGGGCGCGATTCAATGTGCCAGAATTTAAATGCAAATAAGGGCGCGATTCAATGTGCCAGGGCTGGCTGCTGCAGGTATGCTCTTGAAGTCATGTCTAGGTTACGTGCGGTGTTACAAAAGCACTAGACCAAAAGGGGTTACAAGGGGTTACAAGGATGGCCTACAGCCCGAGACTCTGGCTGATGGCTAGACCAAAAGTACCAAAAATAATCCAGTGGTTGGATGCCTCTTAGGCACCTTCCTGTAAGGAACGGTTAAATTTGCACCCCATCCTCGTGGCCTCTTTGCGCACTCTGCACATTCGCAACCCTAGGGATGCATGTGCCCTTTCTTACCGACTCCATTAAGGAGCGGTTAAATTTGCACCCCATCCTAGTGGCCTCTTTGCGCACTCTGCACACTCGCAACCCTAGGGTTGCATGTGCCCTTTCTTACTGACTCCATTAAGGAGCGGTTAAATTTGCACCCCATCTTAGTGGCCTCTTTGCGCACTCTGCACACTTGCAACCCTAGGGTTGCATGTGTTCTTTCTTACCGACTCCATTAAGGAGCAATTAAATTTGCGCCCCATCCTAGTGGCCTCTTTGCGCACTCTGCACACTTGCAACCCTAGGGTTGCATGTGCCCTTTCTTACCGACTCCATTAAGGAGCGGTTGAATTTGCACCCCATCCTAGTGGCCTCTTTGCGCACTCTGCACTCTCGCAACCCTGACATTGCATTAGTTGCATTCAGTCAGACATTGCCTTCAGTCAGACGTGCATTGAGTGCAGGGGGGTGTTGAGGTTTATATCAGAGGTCTTACATCCTATTGGCAAACCTCAACAGGGGGAACTCACACTGACCCTTGGAGTTTTTCTGATGTTAAGACGTTCCTGATGTTAAAATGTTCCTGATTAAAATGTTCCTGATGTTAAAATGTTGCTGCACATTGGACGTTTGTGAATACCTGTCTATTCACATGTACAGCCAACCCTGCTCCCATGGCCTACAAAGGAATTTTTACATGCAAATGCGCAGTAACAGTGTGTTTCCAATGTTTTTGAATAATTCAGAATAAATCCCTCAAATTGATCACGTTTGAATTAATCACGCCTGAATTAATCACCCTGCGTTTCCAATGAACGTGATAAATTAATAAATATTGTAATGCTTAGGGGATGGCCAATATGGCTAGAACCAAATTTTATCTTGGCTGAATGAAAACCCCCTGACCCTTTGCCTCATGCTGTTGAGTTTGTGGATTGGCTGTGTGACGAGGATGAGATGAGGGTGTGCAACAAGAGGACGTGAATAGCCCAGACCCTGCTTCCATTGCCACAACCTGCCACACTGCGCGGCTGCGCTGAGGCTTTGTTCTTGGAGCCTGAAGGTCTGCTGTGCCTCCTCACTGTCACCTGTTGGGGCCCTGCCTCCTCATCACTGCTGCCGATAATCACCTCGTGGTCACCCTCCTCTTCCTCACATTCGTTGAAGCTCTTGCGCCGTTCCTGGCCCCCCTCCAACCTTTGTCTCTTACCGGCCTGCTGGCCTGGAAGACATGGCGCTGCTGCTGCTGCTGCTGCTGCTGCTGCCCATGCAGAGTCCTCAAACTCCACTTGCTCCTGCGATTATCCCATCCCCAGCCCAGGGAAGAAGAGGAGGTGCCATTTGCCCACTGAACATTCCCATGGGGGAGAGGGAATAACTGGGGAGTTAGAAATGGGTTGCTAAACGGTGGTGGAACACAGAGCTTGAGCTGTCGCTGACAGCTAGGTGAACGAGCTGTGTTTTTGATCAGGAATGCTACTTGGCCCAAATTGACTGCCCGTAGAAATGCCAGGCAATCCTTGGAAGTGCTGATGAATGTCAGGAAGGGAGAGGCCTGGGCTTGCAGCACGCTGTGGGGGCGCTGGTCGGGGAGGCCTGCTTGCAGCAATCGCTGGTGGTGTATAATCAGGGTCACTTACTTAAGAGCCCTTTGTTAAAAGGCACATTATTACGCCGTACCTGAGCACCTGGAATTAATCACGAACAATTAATCGTTAACACACCCTCCTCCCCCAAGATTAAAATTGATTCAGAATTGATCACGGTATTAATCACCCATTGGTAACGCAAAACGCGATTAATTAATTGATATAGTTAATAATTAATCTTTAATCACCCTACTGGAAACGCGCCTAATTTGACAGTTATTTTCTCTAAGTGATAGTAATAACAAACAAGGAAAAGTAACATGCACTTCTGTGCGAAATTGCATTACAAAACGCCTGCAAGAACTAGAGTTATTCTGCAAGCAGATAACTCTGCAGTTATCTGCCTGCGTAGAGAGCGCATTTATACGGAGAGGTGCACCCCGGTCTTAGATGCGTCGGAAATTTCATGCTTTGACAACGGCTACCAAGCATATAAGAACTTGATGCATTTGACAACGGCTACCAAGCATAAAAGAAGGCAGCACAATGCCATGGATGGTGGTTAGACCCTCTGGACACTTTCACAGGGTTGGCCCTGTTTGGCCGGTTATAAGGGCCATGATTAATATACCTACATCGTAAACTCTGGGTGCTGCGTTGACCATGAGGCAGTGCTTTGCTCCAAAGGCGACCTTTGTCAAGAGCATGCACACATTGACAAGAGCATGCACACATTCTCAAGAGCATGCACATTGAAATTTGATTTGTCAAGAGCATGCTCACATTGAAATCCGATTTGTCAAGAGCATGCACACATTGAAATTTGATTTGTCAAGAGCATGCACCCACACATTGAAATTCGACGACCATTTGGAACAGAAGTCGTTTCACTTTGCAATAGGCTAAAACCATGTGATTTTTCAGGCATTGAAAAGTTTGCTGAGGTGTCTTTTTAATAAATATTCAGCCCTACTTCAGAGCAGAATATTAAGTTAAGAATAGTTTTGAGCAGTGTGACCAAACATTGCAAGGAACCCAGATTTGATGATGGGTGGGGTGGCAGGGGGTTTGTGCACGAAGCACAAAAAAAGCAAGGAATGCATCGCTTGGCTTGGTAACATGAATCGGTGACGGGCTGTATTGCTGCAGGGACTTTCTCGGTGGTTCAAGAGTGCTTTCTTTGCAAACGGTTGTGTTTATTTGCAGTAAGCTTTGAGTGATGCAGATAATACCTTGAGCTTGAGGTGGAGAGGCATCTGAGAGTGCATTTTGTTGAACTGTCGTGCATGGTCGTGTCTACATCCCCTCAAACTAGTGTCTTAAGTTTTTGTTTTTTTTTGTGCTGACGCTGGGATCGCCTCAAGGGTCTCTGGCGATGCACTTTTAGCGTAGCCTTCATTTGTGATGCTTGGTTTGTGCTGGGGATGTCGTGGGGGACTCTGGTGATGCACGTTTAAGGAGGTGGAGAAAAAGGACACAGGCAGCGAAAAAGGACTCGCCACATTCTAAAGGAAAGGGAGTCACTTTGAAACTGCTCCACAGAAAAGACAAAATAAACTAATTGTTGGGTCTCTCTGTATTTTCTGTTGCAGGCGGTGAGAGGTTTGAAGGAAATGCCTCTATCGATGTCCCTTCATCAGAGCACCTCGTCGTTAAAAGGTGCAGCTCCTATTCTGCTTATCATTAATTTTTAATTGGATTATGTGTTTTGTTCTTGCAATCTCCATGCATCGTATGATTTAAATGAGCCTTTAATTAAGTAGGGGTGGTTTTTATGTGATGGCATTTCATGCTGTGCTGGTTTGTACATGCCAACGTGTTGTCCTCTTAATTCCCACACCCCTTTCCCTCCTCCATTCAAACACCCCAATTGCCCCCCCCCACCCTCCATTTCCCCTGCTCTTCTAAACCCACAAAGCTGACACCACCACCACCACCACCACCACTACCACCAGCAACACCACCACCACCACCACCACACCGTTGTGTCCAGCTGTGTGTCTTGCACTCTGTGTCCCACTTGACAATTACAAACTTATGCCCAATTACGTGGCTTGGACAAGAACTTTCTCCTCAACTTATTAAAATCGTGACTTTCTTGTATCGTGTCCTGCAGAGGAGAAGCTGTACTACATCCAGAACTTTCTCCTCGACTTTCTTGTATCGTGTCATGCAGAGGAGAGGCTGTACTACAATCAAAACTTTCTCCTCGGCTTTCTTGTATCGTGTCGTGCAGAGGAGAAGCTGTACTACAACCAAAACTTTCTCCTCGACTTTCTTGTATCGTGTCATGCAGAGGAGAGGCTGTACTACAACTAGAACTTTCTCCTCGACTTTTTTATATCGTGTCGTGCAGAGGAGAAGCTGTACTACAATCAAAACTTTCTCCTCGACTTTCTTGTATCGTGTCATGCAGAGGAGAAGCTGTACTACAACCAGAACTTTCTCCTCGGCTTTCTTGTATCGTGTCGTGCAGAGGAGAGGCTGTACTACAATCAAAACTTTCTCCTCGGCTTTCTTGTATCCTGTCCTGCAGAGGAGAAGCTTTTCTCCAACCAGCACCAAAATGCCTCAAATGCCCAACGTCCTTATTCAAACCTACCTAAATGTGTAATATGTTGTCGGTATTCGCGGCTTTTACCACGCCTCCAGGGATCTTCAATGCCAATACACATGTTTGTAAGGGTAAGGAATACATTTGTCAATCGATGCCTATGCCTTGATCCTTGCTTGACGAGCTGACAAAATGTGAACGCATTACACTGTCATTTGCAATCTCCAACGCAAGCCCTTTCTTCAGCTGACTCTACAATCTTCATTATTAAACAATCACCCGCGCAAGCCCTTCCTTCATCTAGCTTTGCAATCTGCGATGCGCAACCCATTTTACGTGTGCATCTATTTCACATTTCCTCCCACAAACACTCGCACAGGCTGGTGCTTGGTTTTCTGCGTCCAGGATCGCAGCATGAAGTCTTACCTATCTCAAAGGTGCGTAGCCTTATCCTTGTATATAGGGTTGGCCAGAACCGTATATATGCACCATATATGACCGTATATCTGGTGACTTCCCTGCCAAATATGGCGTACATACACCGTATATATATGGTGTTGGCCAACCCTACTTGTATACCATTGCCCTTGTGTACTACCATACAAAAGGTATATCACCTCCCAGGAGGCAGCAGCAAGCATAACTTTTTGACGGCACGTGTCAAATCGATTAAAAAATGTATATTCGAAATCCTCTTGTCGAGAGCTTTAGATTGATGTATGTATG
>Ga0307945_1003226_pt1 | contig 13200 bp, 10 predicted proteins | sample OrgLakmetagen228_FD_201818 | JGI IMG/M metagenome (GOLD analysis project Ga0307945, IMG submission 201818) | Saline water microbial communities from Organic Lake, Antarctica - #228 | ecosystem: Environmental > Aquatic > Non-marine Saline and Alkaline > Saline | place: Antarctica: Organic Lake...
CCACACACATACACACACAAAAACACGCACACACACATACACACACACGCACTCACAAACACACACTTGCTTCATGCGTTTTGTAATACCACACAGCTCTAACACTGCCAATGTCACCGGCACCAGCAACTGGCTCTCCAATGCTGTAGCAGCAGGAAGGGGTCCTGGAGGAGGGTCTGCTAGCGGCTCTCCCTCTCCCTCTCTTACTCCCACGGCGAGTAATGACCCTGCTGCACAGGGCGCTGCACCAGCCCCTCATGACAGCAGCAGCAGCAGTGACAGGCGGTACGTGGAGCGAATTGGTACAAAGGGTACAGGGTGAGGGAAGAAAGGGTAGGGGGTGGTTTGGATTTGTTATGGCTACGGACACCATTGTGTTTGGTGGTACAGGAGATTTATATGTGTTGGTAACCTTTTGGCGGCAGCAGCAGCAGCAGCGCTCTGAAATATAGCAAAATGTGTGCTCAATTAATGTTGATGGGGAAGGGGGAAGGAAATGCTTGAGATCTAGTGCTGTAAGAAAAGCTGAGCATTACCATGGTTCGACCTGTAGCAGTGGATGCGGCAACAACAGCAACAAATTAGGGTGGCCAGAACCGTATAAATGCACTGTACACCTGTATATGACCGTATGTTTGGCAGTTTCCCTGCCAATTCTACCGTATTCATATATACACCGTGCACGTATGGCTCTTGCCGACCTTACAAAAAATATGCGTTGTAGGCTGTGCTGCGACGGGTCCGCGTGTGTACACCTATATGGAACCCCTGTCTCTCGCCAAATCAGTCTCACAGAGTGCCACATTTCGTCGCTGCTACCAATTTCTTTCTCCGTTGCCTCTTGCTCTCGATTGTCCCTTGCTTTTCATGCGTGTCATCCCGCAGACTCTTCTCGTAATATGCCACAGCTCGTCTCTGCCACTGTCGGTGTTACTGCCATCGATATCTTGTCTCTTCCGCCACTTTTCCTGTTGCCACCCTGCCTCTAATGACCAGGAGCGGTAATTAGGGTACTCAACAAGTTTGGAGAGGCTCGCCGAGTCTCAACTCGCCATCCTCGCCTTTGTTGGTGCATCACGGTTGAAAACTCATTTTTGAATTTATCTCGGATTGCCCTTGTAAGTTCTGTGTGAAATGATGACACTGCCATCGTTGCCTGCAGGCCTGCCCCGCTTCAGCCAGGGCCAGGGAGTGAGGAGCACAACCTCGCGGGAATGGGAGAGCCCTTAGTGGTGAAGCTGCGCTTAAGAAACCCCTCCGCTCTACGTTTGCGCGTCACCTCCCTACGCCTTGACTGTACTTTTCAGCCCCTGGTACGAGCAGTGAGATCTTTATGCGGGGTTCAACCATACACACGACAATTTGGTTGACACTGTACTGTGTCTGTGCGTGGCCTCCCTGCGCTGACTAAACTTTGCAGCCTCCCTACCATGGTACGAGCAATGAGATCATGTTTTAAGGTTCAACCACACAATTTTTTAACTTAATTAACACTGTGTGTGTGCGTGACCTCCCAGCGCCTGAACTTTACTTTGAAGCTCCTGGTGCATGAATCGTGTTTGGGAATTTGCGTGTTCATGCACAATGTATCTTTGTCTGTGTCAATGTCTGCATGCTAGTCTATGTCTAAGCATTGTCCGGCATTTGTCCAGTGTTTTTTTAAGTTCCTGGCATGAGTGCCGAATACATAAGGCTGTGAATAAGTGAAGAGATTGCTATTTATGTTGCAATGCTGTGTGCGTTGCAACCAATGATAATGTGCCGTGCCGTAATTGGCTGCCTTATAGCTTTCCTGCGTTGTACTAAGTGCCTTTTTTATCAAAAAATTTTATATCAAAAGTGGAGCTATTATAGCTGCCGTAATAGTCGAGGCTGTTGCAATACTTCTTCCACCTACGCTGTCGAAGGACAGAGTACTCCTTTGTTGATTGCCCTGTACCACTGCAAATGAATCATGCCCTTGGGGGATTTCAGCTTTCTAGTATGATATGGAATTTTTTGCCAACGTCACCTCTTTCCAGCTGCATGGAACTTGTATAGCACGTCCGTTTGGTTGGCATTTTGTGCATATGATTCTCCACGTTCGTTTGGTTGGCATTTGTGCACATGCTTCTCCACGTTCCGTTTGGTTGGCATTTGTGCACATGCTTCCACACGTACACACACGCAGCATACACTGTACATACAAACACACGCACACACAAACGTGCATTGCAGAACCCTGAACAGCCGCCCCTAGCTATTGACGAGGTGCTGCATAGAGTGCCCTGTGTCTGTCCTCCTGACGTCGAAGAGGAAGAGGAGGAAGAAGGGGAGGGGAAGAGGGCAGAAGAGCAGGCGCAGGGCTCTCTTGATCCCTTGTCTTCCACCCAAAGGAGCAGACCATCGTCGCCTAATCAAGCCCCTCAGGACAAGCACGTAAGCTGCGTGGTCTATGCAATTCCATGTGTGTTTGTGTGTGTGTGCGTGTGCGTGTGTGTGTGTGTGTTTGCGAGCTCATGCGTCCACAAACGTGTATGTACATACGTACAATTGGAAACGCAAATGCACGCACGCAGTTACACATCACAGAGCGGCGCCTCACCTTGCCTCCCAACCAGCCTTGGATCTCTGTTGATGTGTGTGTGGTGGCACTCAGCCCAGGCTGGCTACGGCTACGTGGAGCGTCTTGGGTGCTGAACGGGACTGTGGCTGGGCAGGTGGAGTTTGTACCGGCAAAGCTGCCGCAGAAAAAGGGCAAGGGCAGCAGGTGTGTGTTTTATTGTGGTTGTCTATGATGTTTGCAGTCAGTGATCAGGCTTGCCTAATGGACGTTTGCTACAGAAGGGCAAGGGCAGCATGTGTGTGGAAATACAGGTGTTTGTGTGTGTGTGTGTGTGTGTGTGTGTGTGTGTGTGTGTGCGTGGGTGTGTGTTTGTGGGTGTTATGTCATTTTCAATGGACCTTACCCACCTGCGTAACACAGAGTGTGCGATAGGAGTGTGCAAGAGAGGCAACTGCATGCTCTTATTGCACTTCCTGCACGTCTTATTGTCATCCTCATACCTCATACTTAGGGTTGGCCAGAACCAGATATATACGGTGTATATACGGTGTTTCTGGCAGGGAAATCACCAAGAATACGGTCTTATACGGTGTGTATATATACGGTTTAGGCCAACCCTACTCATACTCCATCCACCTTCCACACCAGCATCTGTGTGCAAATGCAGACACACACAGCACACGCATCCGCACACGTGCATACACATACATGTGCATAGACACATATAACTACATTCAAACACACACACTCCCACAAACACGCATACACACTCACCAACAGGCCAGATAAATTGCAGTACGCTCCCCACCGGCGTCTGCTCTTTGGCATTACTCCACCCATGCCCTGCCTTGAGATGAGCCACTCAGTCCTCCCTTCTGCCTTGTATACTGGGGAGGTGGGTTGTCACTTATTACGCGTATTGGAAAAGGTTGTGCTCGTCTGATCTTGATATGGATTAGACGACCGTTCAGGCCTTACGTGTAGAGGTGGCCGGAACCAGATATATACACCGTATCTGACCGGATATTCAGTGATTTCCCTGCCAGAAAGACTTTATATACACTGTATGTATATGGTTCTGGCCAAACCTACTTATTTGCTTAAGTGGAGGCCTGCCGAGGCTTGTGGTGGGGAGACGTGTTTGTTGGTGTGTCAAACAGCAGATGGTGTCCCTGCTGTTTCACTTTTGTGTTTGTGCTGCTATAGCAAGCCAAGAAAGCAGTACGTAAGTTCTAATATTAATTTGTTTTGCTTCAGACCCGACATCTCCTCTTAAGCAATGCAGCTAGGAAAGGATTTGCACTATAGGATTGCACAGTGCGAAATTTAGCCTTAGAGAACACAGCATTGCTTGCCCCCCTTACTTCATCCATGTGTTGGATATTTTTCTGTCCTAACAACTACACAGCACGCACATCGTGTACAGCTGCTTCCCACTTTTTGTGAAGCAGTGCTTCCCTGCAGATAGCCTGCGTGGTTATGGAGCTGCACAACACACGCACCTATCGCAGCTGCATTAAGATCAACTGTTTGACCTGGCGCATATCACAGGTAGCCCGCATGGTTATGCGGCTGCGCAACAAAGGCAGCGTGCCAGCACACAATTTGCAGCTGGTCGTAAGCCACCCAAGCGTGTGCTGCTCCAGCATAGGATCTTCTGCACGAACACCTTTGCGAGAAGCCCTGTGTGGTGGGTGGTTTCGCTGAGCTTGTCTGAGTCAGCGATTCGGTGTTGGTTCACCTTAGCATGCGGTGCTCATGCTCCAGCATAGATTTGCCTGCGCAAATGTTGCTGTGAGAATTCCTGTGTGGTAAATGGTTTTGCAGTGGGTTGCACTGACCCACCTGGTCTTGCTTAAAACACTTGCCACATAAGGATCCCTGTTTCCACCTGTGTACCTGTACAATGAACACACACACTCACGCACCTGCTTCCTGCTTCATAGTATCATAGTATCATAGTAGCATAGTAGCATAGTAGCATAGTAGCATAGTAGCATAGTATCATAGTAACATAGGATCATATTATCATAGTATCATAGTATCATAGGATCATAGGGTCATAATATTATATTATCATAGTATCATGGTATCATACGTGTGTATGAAGTTTGTGCACACGTTTCCTGCACGACCGTGTCTGACAATACACTGTTGTGGTCTCCAACATGTCTACACATACACATGACCCCGACAACAATAATTGTCTTTGGCCCCTGGCCCCTGCCCCCTGCCGCCTAAATAAAGTCACTTAAATTAAGTGTGATAATGATATAACGTCCACAATTGCTTCACATGACACATAAAAACACACACTTACACTCACACCCACACACACAAACACACACTCACACACAGATCCCTCCGACACGATCTGTCCTCAACCCCTACCCCCTGCCACCCGCGCAAAGAGTGCCAGACTGTACAGAGTTTGGAAGGGTCTTACGCTTGGACCTGGTGCCAGCATAGAGTGGCCTGTGTGGGTGCATCCACAGGTGCTGCTTTGTAATGAGTTTGCACTTCTTGTGTGTGTGTGTTGTGTCTAAACGCTTCAACAAGTAAAAGCGAGTGTGTTTGGTGCGTGTGCACTCTCTTGTTTGCCCTGCTTGTGTCCACTCTCTCTCTCTCTCTCTCTCTCTCTCTCTCTCTCTCTCTCTCTTTCTGTGTGTGTGTGTGTGTGTGTGTGTGCGTGTGTGTGTGTGTCTGTGTGCGTGTATTCTGGGAAGTGCTGGATGCTTTGTGTTCTTGTCTTACTGATTTCAGCACTACATGTCCATCCTCGATCTTCCTGCAGGAGATGGAAACAGGGTTGCTGCCTGTCCGTCTTGTGTGGGCATATGAGCCCCCCCTGCTTGCACTGGTAAGGGAGGTTAAATGTGAGCAGTTAGATGGATAAAATGAAAAGGGTAGTGAGACGAGGGGGGTAGAAGTAAACAATCTAGTGACCATACACATCGAGTGACCAGTGAACAATCTAGCGAACTCATCTAGTGACCACACACATCTAGTGACCACACACAATATGTAGGGGCAGAGGGATGAAGTAGTTAAGTTGACACAGAAGTTAGGGGGTGCAAAGTTCGAAACAAGCAAAGGAGAGAATGAAATTCATTTGATGCAAACATCTGTGTACTTGACAAATCTTCAATCATAGAACGCAACATCCCCGCATCAACACATTTGTGTGTTGTAACATGTGCCAGCATACAAGCACACCTGGATGTGGCAACCACTTCCACTTACCCTCAAGGCCGTGAAATGCTCATTCACATCAAGAACATTGACACACACACACACACACGCAAACGCACACAGGTCCCCAGCTCGCCCCCCAGTTGCTTGAACATGAAGCAGCGCACGCTTCGCTTTTCCTTTTCAGTGGCAGTGGCACCCCTCCTGCGTATCAGCCCTGTGCTCAGCCCCTGTAACCGAAGGGTAACCGACACGACACTGCGGTTACGGCTGGAGGCACTCATAGTGAGTGACAGAATGATTAGGGTTGGCCAGATCCATATTCACACACTGTAATCGTAAATTATTGTATTTATGGATTTTATCTGCTTTAGTCACATGTTTGGTTCCGGTTGACTTTAGAATGACAGGAGAGAAAATATGTGGGTTGCTGGAGGCAAGTAAGGGGTGGGTGTCCAGAAACATGACCAATTGACACGACACTGCGGTTGCAGCTGGAGCCAGCCACACTCATGGTGGGTGTCAGGATTGAAATGATAACAGCTGTGGCATGCTGAAGGCAAGTTTGGGGCGAGTCTCTGGAAGTATGCTCAGCCCCTTCCTTGAAGAACACAGTGCTGCAGTTGCAGGTGGAGGTGCACAGTGAGCTTGAAAGTCATTGAAGGGAATGAGGCGCTTAAAGCAATGGAGGAGCTATGATTGGGGTGTACAATTTTAGTAAAAAACCAACAAATGAAACAGCGCATGGAGTTTCGTTTTCGTTCTGCTGCTACTAGGTGTAAGCGACGCTCAATTGAAAAATGCTCTCCCACCTTGCTCGTTGCAGTGTTGGGTGTAAGGCATTCGCTCCCGTCCTCCAGGCAAATGTGGAAATGTGACATACACAACATTGCAGCATTGGCTGGAGGCGCTCAAGCAAAATTTATCGTTAAACATTTTAATCTTTGCCTGCCAACGAGTTGAATGGGGCGTTGTAAATGTACGTACCTAAAAATTGTGGGGGGATGGGCTTGAGTGCTCAATGCCTGTATGGAATATGACCGAATAGAGAGATTACGTACAAGAGGGCGAGCTCTACAAAACAGGCAACTATATTGTTCCCTTATCATTTCCCTCTTCTCTCCTCCTTACCTCATCAGCTCCAAAGCGGTCTCTGTGCTTTACACACAGATACACAAAGCGTAGGGCAAGCCCCCTTTGACACACCTGTGTTACCCTGATCCCCTTAGACACCATACCAATGCGTAGCCCTGACGCCCTTCTCCTCCAGCTCCAAAGCAGTCACTGTGCTTTACACACAGATACACAAAGCGTAGGGCAAGCCCCCTTTGACACACACCTGTGTTACCCTGATCCCCTTAGACACCATACCACTGCGTAGCCCTGACGCCCTCCTCCTTCAGCTCCAAAGCGGTCACTGTGCTTACACAAGAAAGCACATTATTATTAGAGGACAGTTCCCCTTTGGCACACCTCTGTATTGCCCTGACCCCTCTGTGTTGCCCTTTTCAGGCTTGGCTTGTAATGTCAGGCTTGTAATGCCGGCTTGTAATGCCGGCTTGTAATGGCTTGTAATGCCGGCTTGTAATGGCTTGTAATGCAGGCTTGTAATGGCTTGTAATGTCAGGCTTGTAATGGCTTGTAATGCCGGCTTGTAATGGCTTGTAATGCCGGCTTGTAATTGCCTGTAATGCCGGCTTGTAATGGCTTGTAATGCCGGCTTGTAATGGCTTGTAATGTCAGGCTTGTAATGGCTTGTAATGCCGGCTTGTAATGGCCTGTAATGCCGGCTTGTAATGGCTTGTAATGTCAGGCTTGTAATGCCGGCTTGTAATGTAAGGCTTGTAATGGCTTGTAATGTCAGGCTTGTAATGGCTTGTAATGCCGGCTTGTAATGGCTTGTTCAGGCTTTTTACAGCCCCCCTTGTACACCACTTGATGGCCCAGACACCCTCCTCCTTGCCATTGGTTGCACACAGGAGAGGGAGGAGGGGCCTGTTGCAATTGAGCAGGTGTCATGTGCTACTGACGGGCATGACGCCGGCTGGAGGCTTGCAATGTCAAACCGGTCTGGACCTGAGGCTGCTGTGGCTGTTGCGGTGAGACTGCACGCGTCTTGACTATTTGTTGTATTATAAAGGCAGCCATTCATACTGTGTAATGTGTTAGCTTGATCGGAACTGGGGACGCTGTTGCCGTTTGGTGCTTAATTCTGTTAGACACTTGGCAATCAATCAGAACCTCGTCTGTTGCTTAACTGGGCATGCGTCTGCCATGGCATTGCTATTGCTTTTACAGGAGGCACTTGATCAGCTATCATAAAACGCACACACAATCTATCCAGGTAGCAGCAGCCACCGCACGTGCCCGCCCCTCCGCCCCCCCTCCCCTTCCTACCACCGCACCACAACAAGGGCAGCAGCCAAACACACGGGGCACCCAGCACGCACCCCTGCTTCCCCCACTACCATCACAGCTGCCAGGCTGTGCGGACGGGGAGATGTGTGGCCATTCTTTGCGACCAGGCGTGCTACTGCAATCAGGCCAGACCACTGTTGCCACATTCACGCTCCGCCCCCCCCCCCTTCCCTCAGCGTCCCAAAGCCAGCGACATCGTCACGCAGCAGGGCCTGCGAGCCATGCACAAGGGGGAGTGGATGCAGAGCTGTCTGAGGTACCGCTCTTCTCTACGTGTTTACCTATCACAGCCACCGCAGCAGGCCTTGCTGGCTGCACTTCCCACCCCCTCACAGGCCCCCTGCCGTCTGTGTCCCCCTCGCCCGCTGTACCTTCTTCTGCGCAAGTGCACCGCAGGGTTGACCAAGCAGGGCCCGACAGCTTTCATGCTGTTATTGGTGACAGCTGTCACGCGAATGATGATTGCGGTCATGGCATGGGCCATGTGCCCTCGCTTCAAGGAGCTGGCATGGCTCCTCTCAGCCACCCCTCCTTGTGCCCTTGCCCTGCGACCCCTACTCCAAGCGCTTTCGCACTTGTAGCTCCTCCCCCACACATGCAAACACCCTCCCTTCATCACACTTTTTCCTGTACTACTGATCGATTGGGAGGCCCACTGGGCCACTGGCATGGGCACCCACCGCACCCTGCCACCCTACCCACCCACATGCAAGAACACCTTTTCCAGCAGCCATCAAAAAAGCAGCAGGCTGCTGCTGCGGCTGCGGCTGCCGCCACAGCGTGCGGGGCACAGCACAGCGCTGCGCCAAAAGTTCCAGGTTCTGTGGACCCTGCTGTCGATGTTGCTGTGGTATGGTGTGTGCCGGAGCCTGCTGCTGGTGTGCAATCAACGAGTTGTGGTGCTGCCGACAATGGCAACGTGCAGGCAGGTGTGGGTCAGGATGTGTCGTCAATGAGCAGTGGCAGGTCATTCCTTTCAGAAAGTGCCCAGTTAAGAGGGTTACAGTTACAGCAGCAGCAGCAGCAGCAGCAGCGGCAGCGGCAAGAAAAATGTGCACGCTATGGAGTGCTGTGGCTTCGAAACGTGCTGCCTGCATTTGGTCCTGACTTGCCCCCCGTTCGTGCCGTCCTTCGGCTTGCCCCCGCTTCATGTGATGCACCCCAGTCTGATACCTGCAGCACTGTGCCGCAGCAGAACACAGGAGTTGGTGCTGATGTCAGCAATAGCTACCTTAGTCTGGAAGCGTCTGCCGAGCACTTTGTGGGTGGTAGCGTAAGCTGGGTTGATAGCGCCCTGGGTAGCAGCAGCTGTGGTATGAGTGGTATGGTGGCCGGCAGAGGGAGTGGCAGGAGAAAGCACGACAGGGCAGATGGCAGCAGTGCATCAGCGTGCGTTGTGCTGCCGCACGACTTTCGACAGCAGCCTGTATGCATGCTGAATTTGCAGCTAGATGTTCGGAACTCCATGGCGACTGTCAAGACCATTAAGATTCAGGTGTGTGTGAGAGGGTGTGTGTGTGCTTGTGTGTGTACACGTGAATGTATGTATGTGTGTGAAGGTGCATGTTTGACGGTGTGCCCCTGTGTGTATGCGTGTGTGCATGAGAGTGTTTCTTATATTGCTCTGGAGGAGCAGCATGCCTGCAGAAACTGCGGTACTTACAGTGTCAGAAGAAAAGACGGAGATTGCTGTTATCTGCATTGACTTCGCTGCAGCAAGAGCAGCTTGTGGACCTGCAAATAAAGCTGCAGCTTGGGTATAAATCTTTCATGCAAATTTGATGGCCATCAGCCTGAGTTTGATACGGCTGGCAAACTGACATGCTGGCCTGCTTGTACTGATGCCTTGCAAATTGCAGGCCAGCAACGACAGCAGCCCCACCATTCCGCTCAGCAACACTACCGCGAGAACTGGCACTTGGTTGCTTGCACCACCTCAAGCACCTTCTCCAGGAGACCCAATTTACCCCGAGGCTTCTGCAAGCACTCCTATGCCTACAGGGTCTTTGCCGCACAGGTGTGTGGGTACAGGGCCGCAGGCGCCATTGCCTAGCTCCACGTCCATGATACAATTAAGTGTGGAACTGCTTCCATCCTGCACGCTGATTACTATCGCAAGCAGCCTTGTCAAGATACGGCTTACTCCAGCTTTCTCGACCGTAATTACGGTTCAGTACCGTAATACGCCGTACAATACGTTGCAAGTATTGTCTGTTTGAAAAGACGCGTCCGACCGTACAGTACGTTCTGATCGTACAATGGCCTCAGAGCCACAAATTTCACACAAATTTTATTTCTTTGTCATACTATTTATTTATGAATTCAAGTTTAAAGCAAGAAATTGAGTGCAGCGTCTGATTTTGGGTTTCCATGCAAGCCTCCGCTGGGCACTCCCCCCAAGCTGATGCAGCCCCATCCCAGTCTCAGGGTCGTTCAGGAAAGCAATGTGTGGCATCAGCACATGGGATGATCTCACTGTAGAGCAAAATTGGGAGGTTTTGGGGTGGAGAGGCCTTTCTGAGGTCATGTTTGCACTGGAAGTGCCAGCATGGCACTGTTCCGTACACCGTACAGTAATTACTGTAAATACGGAGTGACAATTACGGCCGTACGCCATATTTTAGCAAGTACGGTCTGTACCGTACAAACCGTAATTGTACCGTACCGTACAACTCGACAAGCCTGATCACAAGCCACGCAGGCAGTGGAACCTTGGTCACGTGTAGAGAGTTGCTTACATTTATTCAGGAAAAGGGGACATCACTCATGTTGAAATGAATGGTGCCGTCTGTACCCAACGTGTTTGTGGAGAGCGGTGCAAGATCTTAAGGTTGCTGCAAAAACATCTGCCCTGCCAATATAATCGTAATATACTGGGCTAGGGCATCTTGCTTCAAGATTGGCTTTTGTGGTCGCAACCTCATCTTTCTTGCTTCAACCGACCCATGCATGATCATCATTCTTACCTTCTATGCCCGTGCCAAGCAATACCACTTTTGCCCAATGCAGTGTTGGCAGATAATGCGGTGGGCCCCAATCACTCTTGTGTGACTCACTGTACCATGCAGTACCTCCTCCATGCACAGCGCGGCAGGTCAGCAGTCATCCTTATCAACCTCTGAATATCCTGTCCAGCCAAGTCCTTATCAAGAGGAGGGTTGTCTGACACAGGCTGCTGACTTCATGTGGTGTGGAAGGTATGAAATCATGAGTTAGAAATGCTATTTTTGGTTATAACATGTGCTCTTCGTAAAGCTTTTGGGCTGGGATGGTTCTTAAATTGTAGCCTTAAATAAGTTGCAGCTGGGAGTAAGTATCCATTGAATGGGTAGAGGAGTCTTCATTAGCACCATTTAGTGGTCAAAGATGGAAAAAAGTACAAGGTTACAAATTTAGTTGAATGTTTGCGTTCTACTGTTGACAGGCCTTTTATCATTGTAAGGCTCTTGGATTTAAAGTTGCGCACTAGCGCTCTAGGCAGGTCTAGGTCTAGGAATGTTTAGGCAGATAAGGAATGGGAGTGAGGGTCGCTGCTGTAAGCAGGAGGAATAAAGTTGTAAAATTCTTGAAATTACGCCACAGCAATCGGACCTGAACATTCATATGAATCAGTGGGTGTAGTTGTCGTTACTGTACATTATGGACACTGCATACGATGTCCTTTATGCATGGTTTTGCACCCAAGTCGTTTCATCCTTACCAAGCTTTGCAGTACTTGCATTAGTGCAATCACAAGGTTTTCAAAAGATCATCAGGCAATGCACGCTTCTTTTGCAAACTTATTGCTTGACTTGGGCTTGAATGCCAACAGTTTGTTTATTTTTGTTCCAGGAACGACTCGCCAAGGCTTGCGTAGCTCTTATTATTAAATCGTTTGCACAAATCTGATCTTAAGACTCTGTGGTATCAAGCGGCAGTACGATAACTCCGCAGCCTAAATCAGAAGTGTGAACGTCGGACGCTTGTAAGATACGAATGGAACGTCATTAGCATGCACTATCAACTTGCATGCCCAATAACGATCATAATGTTTGTCCTATCCACTCCTCATAGCAATCAGAAAATGGGCGATACCCATGGTGATTTTTGTGCGCAGGACATGCGTAAATGCTGCTCTAGGATCTGGGATCGGAGCAGCCGTGCCTTTGCAAGTAGCCGTTCATCAGCCGGGATTGCACTGTTTATCTGGCATTAGTATAAGTAGTGGTGGTAGGAGGTTAAACCTTGATCCCAAACTGTACGTTTTAGTAGAGAACGCGCCACTGTAAAGCAGAAAGAAGGCTCCTGACCTCGGCCCGAAGTGAGCTCGATTTATTCTTTTGGATCACAATAATTATTGATTAATAATAGTGGGGGATATAAGGGACAAGAAGCACGTCTCATGGTTTCTGAATAAGTGTCTGATGAGGACGAGCCAGCTTCAGGCCGTGCTCCTAGTAGTCGGTCTAGTACTCGTACTGCCAAGCACCTCAAATGCTGCGCGCCCAAATTTTTCCGCGGCCTCCGAGCAAGCGGACTCATTAGGTGATGCCCACTCTAGTAGCAGGCAGTTGCTTGGCAAGGATCGATCGTACAAGGAGGAGCAGCACGTCCCGCTGTGGGCTAGCAAGGTACAGAGGGAAGAATGCAATTTTGTGATGAGACCCTTGATAGCTCCATTTCACTCCACCTCCTGACAATAGAAGCAGTGGTGATGGTGCCCACCAGCCAAGGGCTGTTCTTTTAAGGGGTTGCACAGGGGTTGCACTGTTGCACACGTTTGCATCGCATTCCTGCCATGCAAGCACACCTGCCATTCGCTCTCTGTATCCCATTTCTTCTCTCCATTCCCCTTAGCAACCTGTTCCTGCTTGCCTCGTTCATCATGCAGGTTGGTCCCTTTACAAACCCAAGGTGAGAATGCTGATTGCGTGTGCCTCGCATTGAATAATGCATGAACCTCTACTCACCTTCTCTCTTCTACTTATTCTTGGCAGCGAAACGTACGAGTACTACTTGCTTCCCTACTGCAAGGTGAGAAGAGTTAGCTGCTCATATGCAAACTT
>Ga0307945_1003227_pt1 | contig 13200 bp, 17 predicted proteins | sample OrgLakmetagen228_FD_201818 | JGI IMG/M metagenome (GOLD analysis project Ga0307945, IMG submission 201818) | Saline water microbial communities from Organic Lake, Antarctica - #228 | ecosystem: Environmental > Aquatic > Non-marine Saline and Alkaline > Saline | place: Antarctica: Organic Lake...
ATATGGTGTACATGTGTATACATATACGTGTGTATACATATGGTGAGTATACATACTATATGTAAATGCATATTTATTCCTGTGTATACATATACGTGTGTATACATATGGTGAGTATACATACTATGTGTATTTGTATACTTATACATGTGTATATACATACATATATGTATACATATTGTGAGTTTACATACTATATGTACGTGTATACATATGGTGTACATATGTATACGTGTGTATACGATATTTTTGGCAAGGAGACCACCAATTATACGGTCACATACGGTGCATTTATTCGGCTCTGGCCAACCCTGCCCATAGCCAATAAATGTTCAAAAGTTCTCTATGAGCCATGTGTCCATGTGTGCTGCCACGACTCAGTGCTGCCCTTGCTTGCCTGGTTGCAAGACTTTTGCAAGCAAGGTGCTTTTGAGGCCATTTTTGTCCAGCCATCAATTTTTCGATCCATTTTGCAAACCTGCACTCAAATCTTGTTGCTCGCTGCATGGAATGAATCGCCACTCTTTTTTAAGCAAGGTCAACCTTCTCTCTGATTTATGTTTGTGCTGTATAGGAGAAAGACACGATGGGGCTGCGCAACAGAGAGGCGTCAGAGCAGGTCGGTCTGTTTTATTCGATGATCTACAGTTTTTGTGTGTGGCTTAGTAATGGTAGCTCAAGTGGGATGATCCGTGCAACGGGAGTATGTGTGTGTGCAGGCATGCGTGCGTGCGGGCATGTGTGTGATTATGTGTGTGTGTGTGTGTGTGCGCGTTTGCGTTTGCAATTGCGTATCCATGTTTCCATGTGTGCGCTTGCAGGATGGTGTGTGCTTTTAGTAACCTGTTGCCTATTTGCTAGCTCACTAACTAACTGCAACGCTTGTGTACAATTAAATATTGCTTTCTTGCAAGCATACAAACATCCTCTACAATGTTCACTATCACTGTGCATGGCTTCAAATACTTTGGTAGCAAGCACGGATATTTTTCAAGTATGCATGCATTTACAGTTTTAGTTGTCCCGCTCTACCTGCCTGCATACTTTAAAGTACACAGTGTGGCATACATGCAACGGTAGGAGCCCACATGATCCAATACTTAAATGCTATCAATCCTGTATAGAATATGGAACTGGGCATCCGCATCTGCATCATGCTTACCAATCAACGCACACATCGCATACAGGGTTGGCCAGAACCAATTATATATGGTGTATATACGGAATTTTTGGCAGGGAGTCACCAAATATACGGTCATATACAGTGTATACATGTACGGTTGGTACCCTACTATATGTATGGTTGGCACCCTATATGTACCCTATTATATGCAGTGTTGTGCACATACGGCGTCAATCAAAAATGGCACCGTAAATAACGATCGTAAATAACGGCGTTACCGTCACTAAACTCTGACGGTTGACGGCGTAATTTAATGTTTTCACCGTCAATTTGACATAAATTACGCCGTCAGCGTCATTTACCATTGACGCCGTCAAGCGTCAGGAACTCAACACTGATTATATGTACCCTACTAATGTACGGTTGGTACCCTAAGGTTCTGGCCAACCCTACTCTGTGACATTATACCATCGCCTACCGCATACGTTAGCAACCCTTTCGCTGTGTTGCGCGAGCCGTTTCTGATGTCTATCTACAAAAATCCGGCAGAGCTCAAAAAACAGACTTTCTTTAAGTGGTACTACTTTCGACCATACAAATCATTTTTTGCTGCAGTCATGAATCATGGGATTCTTCTCCCTTGCATTATGGGATCTGAGATCTCCTCCCTTGCATTATGGGATCTTCTCCCTTGCATTATGGGATATGAGAATCCTATGAATCATAGGATTCTTCTCCCTTGCACTGCTCGCCCTGGATTCCACGGACGACTCCACCTTGATGACTGCAGGGCTCCTGCTGTTCTCATATCATCTGTATTTTTCTCAAACCTCGCATTTGTCACGATGCTGTACGGTATTAAACACAAACAGTAGACAGGCGTAGATTTACACACACACACACACACACACACACACATACACACACACATACACAGGTCCGTGCACTGTCTCTAGAGGCCCAAGCACTGCTGGACAGCCGCAAGGCCTTTGAGGCTCAGACGGTAGTCCTGAAGACGCAGCTGTCGGACATACAGACGCTGCAGCAGAAGCAGCAGGAGCAGCAGCAATTGCAGCAGGAGCAAGAGCAGCGGCTGCAGCTGGACCTGCTGCAGTCTCTGCGTCAATCTTCGTCTGTGCAGTGGCAGACGCAGGCACTGGCACAGCAGGAGGGGGCGCTGACATTTGAGCCCAAAGACGTGATGCGCCTCAAGATACTGGTGTGTGCGTGTGTGCGTGTGTGTGTGTGTGTGTGACTTTGTGTGTGTGTGTGTGTGTGCGTGTGTATGTGTGCGTGTGTGTGTGTGCGTGTGTGTGTGTGTGCGTGTGTGTGTGTCTGTGTGTGTGTTTGTGTGTGTGTGTGTGTGTGCGTGTGTGTGTGAGTTTGTGTGTGTGTGTGCGTGTGTGTGTGTGTATGTGTGTGTGTGTGTGTGTGAACAGGCGCTGTGTGTCACTGAGCCAGGGGCGTGACGCGCCTAGAAAAGGTGGTGTGCATGTGTATGTGTTTGTGTGTGTGTGTGCATGTATGTGAGTGTGTATGTGTGAATGTGTGTGTATGTGTGACCTATATTTGCCAATTTTTAATTGGGTTGGGGTCAGTCAGTGTAATTTCAGTCAGTCCTGATGTGCATCTGGAAGACCGTGTGCGTGCTTTGACTGCCACACACAGCGTATTTTCCAGTCGTACATTATTGGTGCCATGCCGTATGTTCTTCAATGCTGGGTTGGTGAGCAAATGCACCTAACATGCTTAGGGTTGGCCAGGACCGTATATACACACCGTATATGACCGTATGTATGGTGATGTCCTTGCTTGAAATGCCGTATGTACACCGTATATACGTATAAATGTATGGATTTGGCCCACCCTACACATACTATTGCAGATGTGTGCAATTGTTTTACCAGGTTTAGGCAGGAGGCAGGAGGCAGCGCAAACGGGTCGAGCTGGGATTTGCAATTAGGCTGCCTTATACATGTATAGCTGTATTTTGGGAATGATTCTTGCGTACTTGCATTTCCAAAACTGATCGAAACTAATTTTGTCTCACCTGCCAGTTGCTATGCAGCTCGTTCATGATGGTGTTCTATCGTTGTGTAGTCAGATCATCACGTTTGTTAGCAGCTGTTTTTTTAAATTTTTCTATCAGCGCTTTGCCAGGACTGCGCTGTGTGTTTAAAGAGGTGTAACGACTGCGCTGTGTAATTAAAGAGGTGTGAAACTGCACTGTGTAATTAAAGAGGTGTGAAACTGCACTGTGTAATTAAAGAGGTGTGAAACTGCACTGTGTAATTAAAGAGGTGTGAAACTGCACTGTGTAATTAAAGAGGTGTGAAACTGCACTGTGTAATTAAAGAGTGTAACGATTGCGCTGTGTAATTAAAGAGTGTAACGACTGCGCTGTGTAATTAAAGAGTGTAACAACTCAGCGTGTGCTTGATTGATTGTTTACTGCACCTGCCAAAATTGCTCCACCCCTTGTAATTTACAACAAAAGGCAAAAAGACATCAAGCACTTCGAAGTTATTGCAATTTGTCACTGATCACTCTGTACGCTTACTAAAGGTTATATGGTGTAGGCACCCAAGCAGAGCTGGATCTGGCTTGTGGGCCATTACATCTATACAATTACATCTATACAATTACATCTATACGATTACATCTATACGATTACATCTATGCTTTTACATCTATACAACTACATCTATACAATTATATCTATACAATTACATCTATGCTTTTACATCTATGCTTTTACATCTATACAATTACATCTATACAATTACATCTATACAATTACACACATCAACAGGTCCACACACATCAACGTCAGCAGATATGTACGCATCACCATTTTTGCACACATCAACGTCTAGGCCCCTGTATTGCACACATATACCACACATCGACATACAAGCATCTACATTTGTAAACATCTACGCACACGCAGGCACACAGGCACCTACATGTATGGTAAATTCTACAAGCATTTGCAAGCACATCGGTATCTACGCATTTGCAAGCACATAGGCATCTACGCATTTGCAAGCACGTAGGTATCTACGCATTTGCAAGCACGTAGGCATCTACGCATTTGCAAGCACATAGGCATCTACGCATTTGCAAGCACATAGGCATCTACGCATTTGCAAGCACATAGGCATCTACGCATTTGCAAGCACATAGGCATCTGCATGTATGGTAACATCTACATGTATATGCAAGCATCTACGTTTGTAAACATCTACACGCATCTGCAAGCACATGAGCGCTATGCATTTGTAACCATCTGCGCATTTGCAAGCACATCAGCATCTACACGTATGGCAACATCTACACGCATCTGCAAGCACATGGGCGTTATGCATATGTAACCATCTGCGCATTTGCAAGCACATCAGCATCTACACGTATGGCAACATCTACACGCATCTGCAAGCACATGGGCGTTATGCATATGTAAGCATCTGCGCATTTGCAAGCACATCAGCATCTACACGTATGGCAACATCTACACGCATCTGCAAGCACATGGGCGTTATGCATATGTAACCATCTGCGCATTTGCAAGCACAACAGCATCTACACGTATGGCAGCATCTACACGCATCTGCAAGCACATAGGCATCTTCGTTCCTTTGTCATGCAGCTGGATGCCTCTGAGCGGGAGCGGGCTCTGGAAGTGAACCTGGTTACATCGAACTACAGAAACCTTGCCACTCAGGTATGTAAGAATATTTCACAAAATAGAAGCTTGCCTGTGGCAGGCACGTCTGTTTAACCTCATGGTACCTCACGTTTATGTTGGTGCTTTAATGCACATATTCACACACACACACACACACACACGCACACACACACACATACACACACACGCACACACATACTTGCGCACACACACACACATACACACAACACACAAATACATACACATACACACAACACACTCACACACACAGGTAGCGTGCCAAGTTAAGTAATGTGTGGGAGATCATGTTGCGTCAAGTTTGCCTGTGAAGTGTGAACCTCTTTTCCTGTATCTCTTGCCTGTGTACCTTTTCTTGCCAATGTACCTGTTTCCTATGTCCTGTGTATTTCTTGCCTGTGTACCTTTTCTTGGGAGTGCGCCTGTTTCCTATGTCCTGTGTATTACCTGCCTGTGTACCACTGTCTGTGTACTTCTTCTTGCGAGTGCACCTGTGTTCTGTGTCCTGTGTATTGCTTGCCTGTGTACCTCTGCCTGTGTGCCTCTTTCCTGGACGCGCACTCACACACGATCTACAAGGCCGGGACATTTTGAGTGCCTCTTTTAACACACCCAGCTGTCCCTGATTGAAATGTTGCTTAAAAGGGTGATCCGACAGATGCCATTTCTGTAATTCGTGTGTACATAAATCCACGTAACACCGATTGGCTTGTGTGCTTTTTTGCAAAGGCGCACCTGTTGATTGAACCACCTGCTCCTGAACCCTCGCATCTCACACTGGGGTTGCAGCACGGACTCCATCAAGGACAACCATGACCAACGTGCCTTCGGCAATTTCCGTTGAGATTATCGCTTCATCTTGCCATGCGCGCACACACACACACACACACACACACACACACACACACACACACACACACACACACACACACACACACACACACACACACACACACACAAACACACACACAAACACACGCACATACAGGTTGAAACACAGACCAAAGCAATGGCAGCGGTGGTTGAGGGCAAAGCGGCATTAGAGCAGCTCCTAGACAGCCAAGTGTCTCTGACAGATTCTGCCACAGCGGCTGCTGCTGCAGCCCAAGCAGCTCTGCAGTTCCAATCTGAAACAACGCGTGCCGCGGCATCTGCCGCGGAACGCGCTCTTGAAACTCAGACTCGTCAGACTCAGACCGCAGTCAAGCGTGCAGTCAGTGCTGAGGCGGACTTGCAGAAGCAGACGGAGGCAACAACGGTCGAGAAGGAGCAGGTGGCTGCGGTCGAGCAGCTGCTACAGCAGCAAATCACAGCAACCATTTCCGCGATGGGCAAGTTTGAGGCTGCGACCGAGCGTGCTGTGGGCGCCGAGAAGGACTTGCAGACACAAACCGAAGCTGCGGCAGCGGCCAAGGAGCGAGCGGCAGCACTTGAGCAATCCCTGCAGCAGCAGGTCGTGGCTACAGACACTGCACTGGAGCGCTCTGACGCTGCAGTGTACCGTGCCGTGAGTGCTGAGGCCGCTCTGCAGGCACAGACGCACGCAACAGCTGCAGCCGAGCAGCAGGCGGCTGCGCTGGAGATCTCGCTGCAGCAGCAGGTCGACGCGACCTCCTCGGCGCTGGAGCGCGCTGAGGCGGCGACGCAGCGTGCCTCCACTGCTGAGGCAGCTGTGCAGACGCAGACGCAGGCTGCTGCGGTTGCACTGCGGGAGCAGGCAGAGGCAGCAGCAGCGGCGCTCTCCGAGCAGAAGGAGGCGGCAGCAGTGTGTAACAACCGAATGGAGGAGGTGAGTGTATGCTGTTGATAGTTGATTAAAGAAGGGGTGGGGAGTGTCCTGTCATGTTTTGCTACAATTCCCATCAGGAGTTGGTCACGGGCAAAGCCTGCACCCCCCCTGGCTCCTTTCCTTGGGAAGTAGTACCCGCTGCTTGCGTAGTTGTCTTTTTTCATTCTCCAGGTTATGGATACACAACCATGAGAAAGGTGTCTTCTGGATGAAGTGGATGCAAAGTGTAGGTTGGGGGTACTACGTTTTAAGTTGGGGAGGAGGGACATCAGATGTGAGCATACGCTGTCGGGATGTGGTTGCAAAGGCGTCTGCTAGGGAAATATGGTTCTAAGAGGGATGATGGGGCCGTAAGTAAACTGGTTGGACAAGTTTGTTAACAAGGAAATGTTGACGTTCACGATATGCATGGGAGCTGTGGATAGCTATGCAGTGAACAACAGCCCTCTGTCAAATGGTTGTGTACCTACGTGTGGTTGTGTACGTGCATGTGGTTGTGTACCTACGTGTGGTTGTGTACGTGCATGTGGTTGTGTACCTACGTGTGATTGTGTACCTACGTGTGGTTGTGTACCTACGTGTGGTTGTGTAGCTACGCGTGGTTGTAAACCTACGTGTGGTTGTGTATTTGCGTGTGCTTGTGTACCTACGTGTGGTTGTGTACCTATGTGTGGTTGTGTACCTACGTGTGGTTGTGTGCCTATGTGTGGTTGTGAACCTACGTGTGGTTGTGTACCTACGTGTGGTTTTGAATCGACGTGTGGTTGTGTTCCCAATTATGTATGAAATTGTGGCGCTATGAAATGCGTAGGGTTGGCCAGAACCGTAAATATACACCGTATATGATCGTATATTTGGTGATTTCCCTGCCAAAATTACCGTATATACACCGTGTCTATATAGTTTTGGTCAACCCTAGAAATGCGTGTTGTAGAGAAAGAGCGCTTATGTTTGCCGCGCCGTGGAATGATGAGGGGGAAAGAAGCGGCAATCCTTGATGGCGAATGCTGCATCATCATCATAAATCATGCATCCTCTAGACAAGCCATACCTGCAGTTTAGTGCACGTACGTGTGGCTGTCTCCTTTGTGTGGTTTCCTCCTTGTGTCTGTGTTCTTGCTTTGACAAGGGGACCAAGGGCGCATTACAATATGCCAGATGTAGCAATTGCGAGAGTTTGACAGCAACTAGCCAGCCCCTTTCACATTCACAAGGAGGCTTCACGAGGTGCTTGCTTATCACAGCTGTGTTCAATCAATGTGTGCAGTGCAAGAGAGGCTTTGTGTAGTTCTTGCTCAAAGCAGCTGTGCTCAGTCACTGCACGCTGCAAGGGAGGCTTTCGGCGGCTCCAAATCACAGCGGCTGTGTCCATCTGCAAGTGCAAGAATGGCTTTACGGGGTGCTTGCTCACCGCAGCTGTGTTTAATCAATGTGTGCAGTGCAAGAGAGGCTTTGTGTAGTTCTTGCTCAAAGCAGCTGTGGTCAGTCAGTGCACGCTGCAAGAAAGGCTGTACGTGGTGCTCGCTCAAAGTAACTGTTCAATTGGTGACGAGAACACATGTTTTATATTTTATATTATTTAAGTTTGTGTACTTTTGCTCCATTGGTGACGAGCACATACTATTCTGTCCAGGCAATTACAAGGGTGTTATTTTGGTTTCTTTTATATATAACACACACATACATACACACATACACACTCACACTCACACACTCACACACACACACACTCACACTCACGCACACATACACTCACACTCTCACACACACCCACACACACTCACACTCTCACACTCTCACACACACCCACACACACACACACTCACACGTACACTCGAACACTCACACACACACACACTCACACACACACACACTCCCAATGGGTGTTTGTTTTCCATTGGTGACGTGCACTCACTGTTCCGTCCGTGGGGTCCCGCACTGACTCTCAGGCGAAATGGGTCGATGTCTAGTGTCTGCGACTGCCTGTAGTCAGGCGGATACACCGCTGACCCTTAACACATGTGTAGGGTTGGCCAGAACCGTATATACACACCGTATATGACCGTATGTATGGTGATTTCCCTGTGTAAAATACCGTATGTACACCGTATACACGTATAAATATATGGTCCTGGCCCACCCTACACATGTGTTATGCAGTTGCATGTGTACGATGACTGTGTGTGACATTACTAATGTACAAACTAGTGGCACGGCCTATAACATGTGTTATGCAGTTGCACGTGTACCATGACTGTGTGTTACACACAAATTAAACACATGAATGTGTCTGACACACAAATCAAACACATGACTGTGTGTACCATAACTGTGTATACCATGACTGTGTGTACCATGACTGTGTGTACCATGACTTTGTGTGACTGTGTGTACCATGACGGTGTGTGACTGTGTGTGACTGTGTGTGTGTGTGTGACTGTGTGTGACTGTGTGTGACTGTATGTACCATGACTGTGTGTACCATGACTGTGTGTGACTGTGTGTGACTGTGTGTACCATGACTGTGTGTACCATGACTGTGTGTACCATGACTGCGTGTGACACACAAATTAAACACATGATTGTGTGTACCATGACTGTGTGTGACTGTGTGTGACTGTGTGACTGTGTGTACCATGACTGTGTGTACCATGACTGTGTGACTGTGTGTACCATGGCTGTGTGTAACATGACTGTGTGTGACATGACTGTGTGACTGTGTGTACCATGGCTGTGTGACATGACTGTCTGTACCATGACTGTGTGACTGTGTGTACAATGACTGTGTAACATGACTGTGTGTGACACATTAAAAACAAGCGCTGAAAAGCATGTGACCACAATCAACATGCAGGAGCTGCGAGAGGTGCGGAGGAAGCTGGAAGTGACGGAAGCGTTCTGCCGCCACTTGGCCTTCTCCTCCTCTTACCCAAAGCGTGTCAAAGGTAGAGCGCTCGCATGAAGTCCGCCTAGCTGATAGATCTGTTGTTGCACCCCCTCTTTCCCAAAGCGGGTCAAAGGTTGAGCGCTTGCATGAAGTCTGCCTAGCTGATGGCTCTGTTGTTGCACCTCCTCTTTTCCAAAGCGTGTCAAGGCAAAGGTAGAGCGCTCGCCTGAAGTTCGCCTAGCTGATGGCTCTGTTATTGCACCTCCTCTTTTCCAAAGCGTGTCAAAGGTTGGGCGCTCGCATGAAGTTTGCCTAGCTGATGGCTCTGTTGTTGCACCCCCTCTTTCCAAAGCGGGTCAAGGGTTGAGCCCTTGCATGATGTTTGCCCAGCTGATGGCTCTGTTATTGCACCTCCTCTTTTCCAAAGCGTGTCAAAGTTAGAGTGCTCGCATGAAATTCGCCTAGCTGATGGCTCTGTTGTTGCACCTTTTCTTTCCCACAGCGGGTCAAAGGTAGAGCGCTCGCCTGAAGTCTGCCTAGCTGATGGCTCTATTGTTGTAAATGCTACCAAAGTGACACTGGCTGCACTGGCGTCACTGGCGTAACAAAATCTAAAGCCATAGATATGTGGCCAGCCTAGCCGTCACTGTTATAGCGGAGGACTTATGCACTGCCGACAAGCTGGCATGTGAAAATAGTAAATTACGCCGTCAATTGTCAGAGTTTAGTGTCGGCAACGCCATGATTTACGATCGTTATTTACGGTGCCATTTTTGAATGACGCCGTATGTGCACAGCACTGTCGTTTATATGCAGCAGTGTGCTTTCCTTTCTGCTGCCACAAACATTGAACGGCTCCTGCGCCCCACACCTTGTCGCAAGCACTCTATCGCCCAGACCTTTTCAATTAATTACACACTCAAAGCTTGCAAACAAAAGCCAATACTTGTATCAAGCAAAGGCCATGCCCTACATCAGTCAATGCAATCCATTTATGCCATTTCTGTTTCTTTTAGGGCTAACCAGCCACGATCGTGTCCTTTGCATGCATCATACTAGGGGTGGCCAGAAACGTATATACACAAACTAGGGGTGGCCAGAAGCGTATATACACAGCGTATATGACCGTATGTATGGTGATTTTCCTGCCAAAAATACCTAATATACACCGTATATACCTATAAATTTATGGTTTTGGCCAACCCTATACATGACCTTACTGTTAGGGGTATCTCCCTACTAAGCTACCTGTAATCTCATAATAGCTGCACCATGCATATAGGTAGGGTTGGCCAGAACCATAGATATACCAGAGGGGGCTAACTGAGGCCCAAAATGGGCAAGTTTTTATATGCTCTTTGGCTTAAAGGCCCCCCAAATTGGCAAGCTCCACATTTTACATAATATGAATCTGTTCATAAATGTAAAATTTGAAGCTTGCAATTTGGGGCGTGTGCTTTATTTGCTGTGGCGTGCAGGCCAATTTTTACCACAAATTCTTCATACCAAATCACCCACTGCACCAATATGGAATAATTTAAATGAAATAGAATCCCAGAGGGGACTAACGGAGGAAATGCCTGAAAACGTGCATTTTTGCATTCAGAAGGCAGCCACTCACAGCCACTTCATCCGATCGACACCATTTTAGTACCAAAGTGTAGCTGGCATTGAGAGCTAACCGAGTGTGTGCCCAATTTTATGTGGGCCGCTTTGCGTGCTGAGATAGACTGGATTAAGCACACATGGTGCATATAAGCCCTAATGTGGTGATTTCTAAGGGAAAATGGCTCAAATCCTCATAAAACACCAACCACTCAGCCGTTTTCTTACATTCTTGTTGCAATGATATTCTTTTCCAATAAGCTACACCATTAAAAATATTTCAGATTGGTGCAGTGGGTGAGTTGGTATGAACAAGTTGTGGTAAAAAGTGGCCTGCACGCCACAGCAAATTAAGCACACGCGCCGAAATTGGCAAGCTCCGATTTTTACATCTATGGACAGAGCAAGGAATCATATTTCATAATATGTAAATTTTGGAGCTTGCCAGTCATGGTCCATGCTCAATCCACATTTAAAAACACCCTTTTTATTGGCTCAGTCAGCCCCCTCTGATAGAATCCCTGAATATCATTGCAACAAAATGAAAGAAAACGGCTGAGTGGTTGGTGTTGTAGAGGGTTTGAGCCATTTTCCCATGAAAATCACCACATTAGGGCTTAAATGCACCATGTGTGCTTAATCCAATCTATCTCAGCACGCCAAGCGACCCACATAAAACTGGGCACATGCTCGGGTAGCTCTCAGTACCAGCTACAATTTGATTTTAAATGGTGTCGATTGGATGGAGTGGCTGTGAGTGGCTGCCTTCTGAATGCAAAAAACACAATTTCAGGCATTTCCTCCGTTAGCCCCCTCTGTAGATATACGGTGTTTATACGGTGTTTTTGTTAGGGAAATGACCAAAATATTCAGTCACGTACGGTGTTTATACGGTATTTTTGGCAGGGAAATGACCAAAATATTCAGTCATGTACGGTGTTTATACGGTATTTTTGGCTGGGAAATGCCCAAGTATACGGTCATATACGGTGCATATGAACATTCTGGCCAACCCTAGGTATAGGGTCCCTTCCTATCCCTAGTTGTGTGCATACTTTCGAAGTAACACTAGCTCATTGGAAGTCACACAAGCTCATTCAATGTTATTGTTGAAGTTACGCAAGTTCATTCAATGTCAAGCTCAATCCTTGTTTTGTCCAAGTCACCCAAGCTCATTCCATGTTCTTGTCTATGCAGAGGGCGCGGTGGTCGGCCACCGGAACACTAACAGGTGAGAGGGAAGTCGGTTTCACATGCATTTGCGTGGATTATTGTGTGTATGCGCGCACGTGTGTGTGTGTGTGTGTTGCAGTTGTAGCACAGCCAAGGTGTTACTGATGCTATTTATAGGCTAAATGCATATTATACGTGGGATATCCTGCTCTCTAGCAACAGGGGGAAAACTGATCGTTCTACTTTCGTTATAACTTGCATGAAACTCTGATGCTGGCAAAACATCTGTCAATCGTAGTACGATTCATTGCTCTTGTGTCGAAACAAACAAGGAATGTCCATTGCGGGCGCTGCTTGCCACTCGTGTGTGTGTGTGTGTGTGTGTGTGGCAGGTACTTCCTGGAGCTGGACGCTTTGTTTGACTTCACAAAGGCGTTGGCAAGGCGTGAGGCCTCCTTGCAAGATGTGGCTGGATACATGGGTATCAGTCTTCAGCAGACTGGCGCAAAGGTGTGTGTGTTGTGTGTGTGTGTGTTGCAGAGCGTGAGGCTTTCTTACAAAATGTTGTCCGCTACACATCTTTCAGTCTTTTTTAGGTGTGAGTAGCAGGGCGTGAGGCTTCTTAACACAATCTGGCCAACTAAAAAAGTACTAGTCAAACTCTTTTTTGACGATATACTTTGCGTTGTTGCGTTACAAATTTTAAAGACAGGTTTATTCGGAAACCAAGGTGGCAAGATTGAGGGTACTGAGATACACCGTTGAATTATTTCAAATGTGGAAGTCAAATGGAGGACATGGAGCTCTTGCACAAGAACTTGCAGTTATCTGCGTAAGCATTGCAGTTGTTTTTGACAATGCACACTCTCTCTCACACACACACACACACACAGACACACACACATACTTACGCATAC
>Ga0307945_1003228_pt1:5000-13197 | contig 13197 bp, 15 predicted proteins | sample OrgLakmetagen228_FD_201818 | JGI IMG/M metagenome (GOLD analysis project Ga0307945, IMG submission 201818) | Saline water microbial communities from Organic Lake, Antarctica - #228 | ecosystem: Environmental > Aquatic > Non-marine Saline and Alkaline > Saline | place: Antarctica...
CAAACATACACACACATGCACACACACACACACACACATACACACACACATGGGCTTCCGGGAGGCAAACTGTCTCGCTTAATAGCAACAAGGGCAACAAGGGCAACAAGGGCACTCACACTGCTGCCTCTATGCTTCGCTTTCTGCATCACAGCTGTCGCGACATCCAATGCAACATAAATCCTTCTGTTTAAAATTCAATACGTTCCCATAGTGACATCTGATGCAACATAAACCCTTCTGTTTTAATTTCAATACGTTCTTGCCAACCTTGAAGAGGCCCCTCTTCCATTATCTTTTGACCATGATTCATTATTTACCCATCATTCCATTATATACACTCTTGTGGGCCTTGCAGAATTGTGCTTCTGTTATCCATCACACAGCATCATGCTGCAATGGGATCAGTGTTGTGCAATGAGATCAGTGTTGTGCAATGAGATCAGTGTTGTGCAATGAGATCAGTGTTGTGCAATGAGATCAGTGTTGTGCAAAGAGATCAGTGTTGTGCAGTGAGATCAGTGTTGTGCAATGAGATCAGTGTTGTGCACCTGACGCTTGACGGCGTCAATGGTAAATGACGCCGACGGCGTAATTTTTGTCAAATTGACGGTGAAAATAGTAAATTACGCCGTCAATCGTCAAAGTTTAGTGACGGTAAACGCCGTTATTTATGATCGTTATTTACGGTGCCATTTTTGAATGACGTCGTATGTGCACAACATTGAATGAGATTCGATGTGTAAGGCATTGATCACATTGACTATCACCCCTTGCCAGCCATAGAGAAATTGGCAGGCAAGCTTCTATTCTGTAACCTGTGTAGGGAGCGATGTTTAATGCCTGCGTGGTCCTCCTTTATGTGTGTGTGTGTGTGCGTGTGTGTGTGCGTGTGTGTGTGTGTGTGTGTAGGGGGGGGGGGGACGTCGAATAGGATAGGCCATCTTCTACATCATCGCTCACCTTCCTGCTCTAACAAACAAAAGTCCTCGCATGCAATTTTCCCCTAGTTATTTTTTGAGTCGAATGAAAAAGGTGACTTCCCAGACATAACCACTCACCTCTGTGCCATTCCAACCAAGAGTTCTTGTGTGGGGCTCCCCCACAAGTCAGCAGGCTGGATCACACTTGTGTTGATCTTGATCATGACCTGAGAGCGTGCGCGTGCAAGCTCGTACATTAACCCACATGTGTTAACAAGTGCATAGGGCTGGCCACAATTGTGATTGTGCACCTTATATGACCGTGTGTATGGTGATTTCCCTGCTAAAAATACCGTGTGTACATCGTGTATACCTATAAATGTATGGATCTGGCCAACTCTACAAATGCGCAAGTGTGTACTATGTACTATCAGACTATTACTGATCAGGCTTGTCGAGATACGCCGTACTTCAGCTTTCTTGACCGTAATTACGGTACCGTACCGTAATACGCCGTACAATACGGTGCAAGTACGGTCTGTTTGAAAAGACGGTGTCCGACCGTACAGTACGGTGCCACCGTACAGCACGATGTTGACCGAAATTTGGCCGTTTGGCTCCAATTTCGACCCAAAACATTCCTTGTCTTTTTGCAACAATTAGTTATGAATAAAACACAAATTATTAACCAGGAATCAAGTACTGCGTCCAAGTTTTGAGTGTCCATGCAAGCCATCGCTGGGCCCTTCCCCCGAGCTGATGCAGCCCCAACCCAGCCTCAGGTTCGTTCAGGGACGCATTGTGTGGCGTCAGCTCATAAGGGGAGCATGCTGGAGGTGGAAATGGGAGGTATTTGGGGCGGAGAGGCCTTTCTGAGGCCATAATTTCACTGACAGTGCCAGCCCCCGAGCTGATGCAGCCCCAACCCAGCCTCAGGGTCGTTCATGGAAGCATTGTGTGGCGTCAGCACATGGGAGGAGCACACCGGGGAGCAAAAATGGGAGGTTTTGGGGCGAAGAGGCCATTCTGAGGCCATTTTTGCACTGGCAGTGCCAGCTTGGCACCGTACCGTACACTGTACCGTATTTTACCGTAAGTACGGTAAAGTACGGTGTGACAATTACGGTAGTACGCCGTAATTTAACAAGTACGGTGCGTACCGTACAGACCGTAACCGTACCGTACCGTACAACTCGACAAGCCTGACTATCAGACTATTACTGATTGAGCAAATATACAGAAGTGCAGCAATATTAAAATTTTGCAAGTCGCTCATGTGCGTGAACCAAATAGGTTAGGTAGAGCACACAGCCCCCCACCCACCCATACACCCATCCACACACCCAGCCACATACCCAGCCACACCCACCCACCACCTGCACCCACCCACATACCCAGCCACACACACACATTCACACAGGCACACACACACAAACACACACCCAGTCACACAAACACACCGTCATCTTTGTCACGCGTGGTTTGTACACACGTGGCCCCTTTTGAAACACACACACACACAAACACACACAGCCACACACACACACACACAGCCACACACACACACACAGCCACACACACACACACACACACACACACACACACATACACCGTCATTCTTGTCACGCGCGCCTTGTACACACTTGGCCCCTTTTGAACACCCCCCCCCACACACACCCACACCCACACCCATACACACACAGCCACACATGCACACGCACCGTCATTCTTGTCAGGCGTGACTTGTACACACGTGGCCCCTTTTGGACCATCACTGCACATCGAGGCACTGCCAGCTGGTGGTTCTGTTTTTGGATTGAGCTAAAGGGGCTCACAGCTGTGACGTGGTCGGGGCAGGAGCTGCCTTCGTGGTCGTGAACAAGCAGACATTGTGCGGAGGGTAAGGAGTCTCTGTGCTCTGCAGGGTGCTTCCCTGTCATGTCGAGGGCCTCGGTGGAGTGCTGGGGCTCATTCGGGCACGGCCCTGCTTCCTTGCACTGCAGCTGACACTGCGATGTGGTAGGGTGTACGTGAGTGCAAGTGTGAGTGTGAGTGTGTGTGTGAGTGAGTGTGTGTGAGTGTGTGTGTTTAAATAAGGGTCAGTGTGTATACCTTGCACTGTAGGTGATGCTGCTGTGTGTAAGGGCGTACGTGAGTGCAAGTGTAATTGTGAGTGAGAGTGTGGGTGCGTGTGTAAACAAGGGTCAGTGTGTGTACCTTGCACTGTCGCTGATGCTGCTGTGTGCTAGGGCGTACATGAGTGCTAGTGTGAATATGTGTGTGTGTGTGTTTGTGTGTGTGTACGTGAGTGTGTGTATGTGAGTGTGTGTGTACGTGTGTGAGTGTGTGTGTACGTATGTGTGTGTGTGTGTGTGTGTGAACGAGGGTCAGTTTGTGTACCTTGCACTTTTGCTGGCGCTGCAGTGTGTGTATGTGTGAGAATGTGAGTGCGAGGGCGAGGGTGTGCACTTGTGTGTACTCATGTGTAAGTGTGCACGTGTGTGTGTATGTGTGTGCGTTTGTGTATGTATGTGTATGTGTGTGTTTGTGTGTTTGTGTGTGTGTGTTTGTTTGTGTGTGTGTGTGTGTGTGTGTGTGTGTGTGTGTGTGTGTGAACGAGGGTCAGTTTGTGTACCTCGCACTTTTGCTGGCGCTGCAGTGTGTGTGTAAGTGTGAGAATGTGAGTGCGCGGGCGAGGGTGCGCACGTGTGTGTGTGTGTGTTTGTGTGTGTGTGTGTGTGTGTGTGTGTGTGTGTGTGTGTGTGTTTGTGTGTGTGTGTGTGTGTGTGTGTGTGTGAGTGTACAGAGTGCAGATTTAAGCGCGAGAATGATACAAATTTTCTTAGCAAATGTAATTTCGAATGTAGTTTCACGAATGTAATTTCACGAAAGGCAGGTGTAGCACAAGCAAGGTGTAGCACAAGAACAAAATGTAAAATCACGAAAATGTAATTTCACGAATGTAATTTCACGAAAGGCAGGTGTAACACAAGCACGTGCCACATGGATAACTTCAGAGCAAGCAAGAGAAGGGCAAGCATATTCAGCATGATCATGTGTTCAGCCTCATTTTGCAATACGCGCGTGGTGCCCAAGAGAAGTGGACTTGGGACTGTGCGACACTTATCTGCATATGCAGTCTACAGTCTGGACTAGTGAGAGGGTTCATGTGGAGGAATTCAAGCAGAAATGAATATTTTAGCAGCTACAAACATTTGAACACTCTGACAGAAACCACCCTGGACCTGCAACCGTGAGTTTTGGCCAACAGTGCATATGTATCAAGTGCTGGCTTAGTTCAGTCATGGCTTGTGCAGCTGATATGCACAGCTAGGCTTAGTTCATCAGCTGATATGCACAGCTAGGCTTAGTTCAGCCATGGCTTGTGCAGCTGATATGCACAGCTACAGGCGTGGCTCGTGCAGCTACAGGCACAGGAGAAAGAGGCTGGGTGAATGAGGTCCGAGGGGCACACATAGCCTTACACAGATCACGGTGTGACCTATGCGATCATTTACCAAGTATGAAATTGGCTGGGAATGGAAATGTTGCCTTTGACAGAACAGCGTCATGTGTCGTCAGAACAGATCGACAGATCGACAGAAACGGCGTCACGTGTTGTCAGAACAGATCAACAGATGCACAGAGAGAACGGCGTCATGTGTTGTCAGAACACATCGACAGATAGTCAGAACAGCGTCATGTGTGGTCAGAACACATCGACAGATAGCCAGAACTGTGTCATGTGCTGTGAGAACACATCAACAGATCGACAGAACGGATTAACAGAGCAGCGCCACGTGTTGTTGCCTCATTTTTGTAGGTTTTTGTGAAAGGCGTGCACAAGAGGTCGCACGTATTTGCTCGTAACAGGAATGCGATGAGTTTGACTGTGGGAAGTGGATGCCAGTCCGTCGATTGATTTTTCTTTTGGAATGATTATTCTTTTGGAATCTTTTCAGGGTAAGTAGAACTGTTGATTTTCAGAAAGGCAATCTATCAATTAATAATAAGAACAAGATTGCATGCATAGAGCTGCACAGAGGGAAAATTGATACACATTAAACTGAAACGTAGCACATAATCACACACACACACACACACACAATGTAAATGTAGGCACATAATCACACACACAAAATGTAAACGTAGGCACATACGTACCAAACTGTTTTGCATACCTGATGCACTGAAATACCTGCACATATCAAACACACATAAGCACACGCATGCGTACACACATACACATCTACCTGTTTCGCACAGCTGATGCACTAAAATACCTCCATTCAGCATACAACACAAGTACAGGCAAACAAATGTACACACACACCTGTTTCGCATAGCTGATGCACTTGGACCGCTCCATTGCAGCGTAGCAGCAGAGGCTCACCAGCTGAATGAAGACCACCTACAGAATTACATTGACAGCCAAACATGCAACAAGGCGGTAAGGAAGGAGGAGAAGTAACGAAACACATTTGAAAGATCACTAAGAAAAGTGAAATGTCCAAAGGGAGTGGTGAGTGAGTGTGTGTGTGTGTGGGTGTGTGTTTGTATGCGTATATGCGTATGTGTTTGTTCGTGCATGCTTGTGTGAATTTTTGGGGCGGAGCCCCCCTAAGCGTAGTCCCTTTATGTTTAAGTGAAATCGTGGCAAAAGATAGAGCGTTGGGCAATTTGGGCAACCTTATAGTGTAAAAATTGTATGAAATAGAAGCTAATTTTGCACTGATTCTGAAACACCCCGGTCAAGCCCCCCTCCACGCGCGACCTTGAAGGAGTCGCGTGTCATTGTTCCCCCCGGGATGCAATTGGGTGCACTGATCATATAATTAGAATGTTTTCCATCATATTCTTAGCCCTTCTTCTCAGTAGTGGTGTCGTTGAGTGTGGTAGAAGGCCGACCAATCCCAATACGCTAGCAGCGCTTGCAGCAGCAGAGCAGAGACTGCAGCAACTTGACAGCACTTGGGAGGGCAGGCGAGCGGGCCCGGGAGAGGACCCGCGTCCAGCACTTGGCACAGCACTTGGAGCAACAGTCTCAGCCTGGTATTGCCACTCAGCAGGCACAGGAAGCAGCAGCCCAGCCAGAGGTGGTGGCTTTGAACAACCGTATGGAGCTCAGGCGTTCAGAGGAGCAGTTCAGAAGGATCGCAATCCACCTGAATTGCTTGCACATGACACACAGCAGTGTACACAGACGGTATGAGGGACTGTGCAAACTGCGCAAGGGCGGGGGGGTGCAGGGGGGGCGCAGCCCCCCCTGAATTGTCTAACTCATTTGAATGCCGCTCTTTAATGCAAAGACCAGGCTGCCATCTCAGAAATGGTTTAACAGGAGCACTGGGGTGTGGAGGGGGAGTGCAGCCCCCCCGAATCGCTCTCACTACATTTGGTACAACTTCAATGCAGGTACAACTTCAATGCAGGCGCAGGCTCTGCCCCATTTTTTGTGATCCGCAGGATCACACCCTACTTGTTTCGTGTGTGTTAGTGCGCGTGCGTGCGTGTCTGTATGTGTGTCGTTAGATGAGGGAAGCAGCTGCTGTTAAATTCTATACATTCAAGCATTCTATACATTCAAGCAAGTTCAGACTCACAAGCAAACTTGATTTGTGCGTGAGTCTCTAGTTTTAGGGTGCAATGGGGAGACGCTTCTCCTAAATCCAGGGTGAGTCTTTTTGATTGATTTATTTGTTGGGACCTTTAGGTTGAGCAGCCATGTCAGGCTGGAGGCCTTTGTAGTCCAAACTAAACTAACTAGTGTTTGGATGCAATGGGGAAACGCTCCTCCTAAATCCAGGGTGACGAAGCTAAGCACTCTGGCACCACACACTTTATCACATTGCTATCACCAATTGGTAATCACACGAGCACACATTTTAAGCGCACCTTGAACATGGCAAACGGCAGGCTGTAGCCCAGAGTGGCCATGAAGTAGGGCATGCTAGCAGAGACATTATGCTATCACTTTTACCATCATCAACTAGGCCTCACGTTTTACACGCACCTTGATCATGGCAAACGGCAGGCTGTAGCCCAGAGTGACCATGAAGTAGGGCGAGCTAGCAGCGACATGATGCTTTCACTTTTACCATCATCAACTAGGCCTCACGTTTTGAACGCACCTTGAACACGGCAAACGGTAGGCTGAGGCCTAGGGAGGCGACAGAGCAAAGCACTCTGGCACCACACTCTTTTACATTGCTATCACCCATTGGTTAACACACGAGCTCACATTTCAAGCGCACCTTGAACATGGCAAACGGCAGGCTGTAGCCCAGGGTGGCCATGAAGTAGGGCGTGCTAGCAGCGACACGATGCTATCACTTTTACCATCATCAACTAGGGCCCACGTTTTACACGCACCTTGAACATGGCAAACGGCAGGCTGTAGCCCAGGGTGGCCATGAAGTAGGGCGTGCTAGCAGCGACATGCACTGCCAGGAACAGCAACCAGCTCCCCAACGCCCAGTCAGCGAGCAGCAGCACCGGGACTGACACGAGGATGTTTGTTGTGAGGTCCAGCCAGTGACCACACACAAATATAAGGGACTCTCCGGTTGACTGGCCGCTGGCTGCGATTGAAAACGTCACCAGGGCCTGGCACGCGCTGAAGGCGATGATGGAGTATCTTGCCTGCAGGCAGGCGGGTGCTATTTCGTTAGCGCTGCCTAATGAAGGCGATGATGGAGTATCTTGCCTGCAGGCAGGTAAGTGCTATTTCGTTAGCACTGCCTAATGAAGGCGATGATGGAGTACCTTGCCTGCAGGCAGGTGGGTGCTATTTCGTTAGCACTGTTTAGTTTTTGCCATGGAGTACCTGTAGGGTTGGCCAGAACCATAAATATACGGTGCACATACGGTATTTTTGGCAGGGGAATCACCAAATATACGGTCATATACGGTGTATTTATACGGTTCTGGCCAACCCTAAGTACCTGGCAACCAAAGAGAATGGGAAAGGCACTCTTGAGGTGTGGGCAAAGAGGCTCCTGAAGAGGGCAGGTCAGACTCATCAAGTGCTTACTGTTATAATACTCATTAGTGCGCCTTGCCTGCCAACAGGTGGGTGCTATTTTGTTAGCAGTGCCTAATGTTTGCCATGGAGTACCTTGCCTGCAAACAAGTTGACGCTATTTCGTTTGCATTGTGGAGATGGCGGTGGATTGCTTACAGGAGAATAGATAGATAGATAGATAGATAGATAGATAGATAGATAGATAGATAGATAGATAGATAGATGGATGGATGGATGGATGGATGGATGG
>Ga0307945_1003229_pt1 | contig 13196 bp, 14 predicted proteins | sample OrgLakmetagen228_FD_201818 | JGI IMG/M metagenome (GOLD analysis project Ga0307945, IMG submission 201818) | Saline water microbial communities from Organic Lake, Antarctica - #228 | ecosystem: Environmental > Aquatic > Non-marine Saline and Alkaline > Saline | place: Antarctica: Organic Lake...
CTCTCTCTCTCTCTCTCTCTCTCTCTTTCTCTCTCCCCTACTCTTTTTCTCTCTCCCTCTTGACACGTCTCTCTCCCTATCACACACATTACACTCTCTTTATCTGTTTTCCTCTTACACATATACACATACACGCAGGCTTCTGCCGGTGGCTCTGAGCCTTCTGATGCTATTCGCGCAGTAAACGCACTGCTGACCCAGCTGGATGCCTTGAAGCGCTTTCCCAATGCCATGGTCTTGACCACCTCCAACATCACAGTGAGGCTAATTCTTTTAATATGAAACCTCTGTTATACAATTGCAGTGCTGAGATAACATCACAATGCTGAGATAACATCACAGTACGGCTAATTCCTCTTCATTTGATCCTCTGTTCTACAACTGCAGTATTGTAACACATTTCAAGTTGTCAGCACGGCCACTCCTTCTGCAACCTGCATTGTTTATTGTGGCAATGTGTTTGCTGATGCACAGCGTTTGCATTTTGGCTGTTATGCCTTTCTCATTTACACGGACTCTTTTTGGACTGGAGGAAGCACGAAGAGCGATGCTGTGATTCCTTATTCATGTGTAGGACTTTTTGCGGCACACGCTTTTTTTGCTCCCTTTGTCACCTGCTCTTTTTCTATCTTAAACACTGATTTACCTTTCTCTGTTTTACTGTGTTTGTGTAATGTGCTGCAGGCTGCCATAGATGTGGCCTTTGTCGATCGAGCAGACATTAAGGTAACAATGGCTTATCAAACAATCCAGATCGTTCTTCTTTTAATGATTCAAAGGTCGGGTTATTATTTCAACAAGGGTATGCACTGCAAAAAATGACCATGCAAGCTGCAGTGACATCTTTATCCCAATCGCAGCTATGGCATGCCCATTCCAGGATTCAGTCTTTTTGGATGTGCCCTTCTTTACAAAGCAACCCTTTCTTCCTTTGGCGGTTCCACGTGTAACCCTTTTTTGACAGCACCCTTTCTGCACAAAACATGCCTGCAGGCATACATTGGCCCCCCTAGTGTTGCTGCTCGCTTTGACATCCTCAGATCGTCAGTCCTCGAGCTGTGTCGGGTCGGAATTGTGCATGGTAGGTACGCAAGATATGTGCACGTGTGCTTGTGAGCGTGTCATGTTATATTAGGTAGATATGAAGAATGTGTGTGCGTGTCCATGTGAGTGCGCCATACCAGCGTCTTGCATCAAGCCTGGTAAGATGCTCACACAAGGGGTTGTTACAAACCTTGCAGCCTTGCTGATATTAAGTTCACACATCTGTAGAACTTTCTATTGTATTTGCGCAACTTAACCAGTCAGTTGCTCGCCTAGGACACAAACAGCAGCCTACTGCTATATGTGCAACAGTACAAACTTAAACCTCTGCACTGCGTTTAAACCAAATTGCAAAAGTTGAAGGTTGTTATTTCAGTGATCATATTAGCCTTCAAAAAAACTGCTGAGTTCAGTGTATTTATTTCATAGCCAAGGGATGTGGATTGGCAGGGCCATTCTGCTAGGATACTGCTAGATTCAGTTCTTCTCCTTGTATTAGTGGCAGATTTAATCATGTCAGCAACAACTACGCTTCTTCCACAGTCTGGGAAGGAGTAGAGTGTGTATGTGCGTGCATGTGTCCGTAAGCGGTGAAATTTGTCAGGTCAAATCACCAGCACAATACAGTATAGGACTCAGCTCATCAGGTAATTATAGAAATGATGATTGAGCCAGGGTCAAGTCTCTTCTGGGCTAATAATCTTGATCTATTCAAACGTGTGCAATGTCAGTAGGTTCCGCTTGCGTGCGCATGCTTTGAAACTGTAGGCAGCAGCCAAGCCAAGCTTTGAAGGCAGTTCTCTCATACCTATGGTATGTACCTACGGTGTGTGAAGAAAAACGTTCCAGAACGAGGTGCACAATCTTTCACTTTGACACATGAACTCCAGTTCTTGTAGTGCAGCAAAAGTAATACGCCTGATCACTCTTGCTTCTTATCTGTTGTTTCGTATGGGTCAGGTAAAAACTCCTTTGCCTACTGCATCGATGCAAACAAAAAAGGAGTGAAAACCACTCCCCACAGAAAATACGGGAAGGGAGCCACTTTGGTACCGGGTACCGTAAAGCTCCCTCAACAAAAAAAGATAAAGAATACCAGTGAGGATCAGGTGGGTTGCAGGCTTGGCATGAAACCGGCTCCTGATGAGAGTTGGTAGTGGTACTGGAAAAGGCACGTTTGGCATGGGCAAATCTTGCGTATTACACACCTAACCTCATTCTAGCTCACCAAGAGCTGTGCGTTGTACAACTTGTGGTGCATCTATCAACGCCATACCTATTGTTTTTGGTGGGGTTCTGATTGAGAGTCTTTCCTCAACGCTTGCTGATCTCTGTCAGCGTCGACCTTTGCTTTACTTTTTTGGCCTTCTACAGGCAGCGCAGCACCCTTGTTGTGGCCCTTCAGCAAACTGCTGCCATATGTGGCCCAGTTGCTGCCTGCTTCCACCGCAAGTACCAGGCAGACTCCTTGTGCAGGTGCGCTGCCAGCATGCTTTTTGCCTGTGTGTTGTGATGCTGCGTGGCTCTCTGCATTTGTTGAACGGTAATGCAAACTTCCACCCGACATCCCGAGTTTTAGCAACAGAGACAAGGTCTTGTTAACTTCCTGCTCATTTTCCATCTAGTATCGTGAAAGATCTTGAGCAACAGCAGATACTGTTCTTTTTCTTGATTATGTGCAGTTCTTTGTTCTTTGGATCTTGGTGCAACAGCAGTAGTGCATGTTGTTGCTGTGCTGGTGCAGCTGTAACTGTTTATGTACGTACACCTGCAAGGTCTGGGCGTCGTGTGCAGGCTCTGCATCCGCTTCTCTATATGTATTATATATCACACTAGCACATGAACCCATATGGTGTGGAGGAGATGCACGCTTCCTCCGCTTCATGCACGCTTCATGCATACTTCCTCCGCTTCATGTTCAAACACGCAGGTCAGCATGGGACAATCAAGCTTCCCGGAGGGGCAAGGCTCGTTCTCACACATGATCCAGGTAATTAAATGTAGGCATTAAGAGCTCAAAACTTGTGATCACATATAAAAGTATGAACAATACAAGCAACCAGGGTGAGAGTCTGGTCTCGTTTTCTTGAGCTGATGTGAGGAAGTGGTTTCTACTGCTTGCGCAATTATTTCTGGGCACTGTTGTCCTGATAAGCAGGTGTCTGCCTTGCCTGTGTTCATAAAAAATAAGCATTTGGGGCTCAAGTTTGGGCTTGTCCTCTTAAGCTGATTTGGGGAGGACGGTGGCAATTGACTATGCAGTCATTTCTGAGGGCTGCGTTTGCTATTATCATTTCAAAACGTCCTCCTAAAATGTGGCAGTGATATTTGCAGCCAAGGTGTGGGTATGGAGGCTTTTGCACACAATTCCTCGGACCCTCATTAAGCGACCTATGACCTAATTTTGCCAGTGAGGGCACCTTTATTCTCCTTATCTTCTATCACGCTGGATGTGTGAATCGCTACCAGCGTAGCCTTTTCTTTTCTTGAGTCAATCGCAGTCTAGATGACTAGTCGTACAAACCACCACCATTTATCTCTTCTGCAGAGCCAGAAGACCTAGGTGCCCTCAACATGAGTGCGATGCTTCTTGGGGTGGCAGCAGCAGCGGATGGTTTATCCGGGAGGAGTCTGCGTAAGGTTTGGTTTGGTTATTTTCCTGATAGTATAACACAGCCACAGAAACTGAGTATGGTCAAGATGTCGGCAACCCTTAGACATACGACCACACAGCTGCGGCTAAGCCCCAGCTGTTCATCTTAGTTTCTTTTTAAAAAATTGTGTGTACGGTAGCGAGATATCTTTCCCCCCTCCATTGCATCCTGATCTACACACGCAAGGCAATGCTGCTTTTGTCAATTATATGCTTGTTAGGTTCTAGGTAGACGCTTGCTCTGATTTAGCAGAATGTGCAAGCACCTGCGCGCTGCAACACACAACTCTTTGACACGTCCTTTCTTTGACGGCGTGATGGGAGTCTGCCTGGTGCGGGCACTTAAAAAAAGAAAAGAAAAAACTACGCAGGCAGAAAAACACTCCCTGTATTAATTAAGGAAAAGGAGACACATTGGCCCGAAGTGATGTGAGTCTCCCCCACCAAAGTGGGGGGGCACTTACATACCCCCCCCTTTTAATTAGGCTAGCTGTGTCATGATTACCAGCAGAACGTTCCCTTCTTGATTTTCCATTAGAATGTGCAATTTCGCCTCCTCCTTATTTCACAACATGTTTGTCCAACCTGTGCCTTTGCCTGCAGCTACCCTTCCTAGCACATGCCTTGAGCGAAGGATTGGAGTGCCCATGCAGGCCTGTAGACTTTTTCAATGCCCTCGTTCAAGCTGCTGTGCGGGAACATTCAGATCGAAATAGCATGCATTCAACATAACACACAGGCATGCATGTATGTTACCAAGGGGTGTTTAGGGATGACTGCATAAAACGGCTGTAAGTTGTGTAAAATTTTTGCACGGGTTTGACCCTAGTTACCAAAGCCAACTGGAGCGAAAATACCAGAGACACAGTATTTGGGGCAAGCACTAATGCTTTTGACACGAGATTCACAGGCTTCTCCTTTTGCCACCCGAACTATTGCGACTACCTCATGCATTCACTTGTGGGACATGCACTTTAATCAGCAATCTCCACTCAAGAAGCTACAGCAACATTCCTGCTCCTCCCTGATTGGCTTGGCTGGAGTAAGAACGGGTACATGATTTGGATAAACGATTACCCTGAGCATACGTGGGTTCTAGCCAAGTTTTCTGCAGACAGCATGCTCTTAAACCCTACAGAAGCTTGGTTAGACGCTCCACCCCAGCCTCGGCACAACAAGAATAAAATGCAGCTAATTGTCGTCTGGAACAATCAAGGGAAACAAGCCCTGAATGAATCCAACAGCTTGGCTCAAAAGTTTCAAGCAGACAATTTCTGAAGCAACATGGACTTGTAACAATAGTGCCCACGTGATTGGCACTGCTCGTGTGAAATGCAAGAACAAGCAGAGGAAGAGATTTCAACTCCTACACCCAGGTACTTCCATTGCTGCTAACATCAGCCAGTGGCAAACGCTTCATAACACGAACATCAACCAGTACAAGAGCCCACATATTCCCAAAATAAATAACTGGAAATCTGGTAGTGCCATGCAAGATGTAATCAGCAAACAGCAAAGTATAGGCGCTGGCATTTTCACCCACACTATAGACACCGGTTATAGTGATACCATCACTATCAATCCTGGAGGCAGCGGCCCCACACTCACCATCAATAGAGCTGAATTTGCAGCTGTGCTAGTAGCGGTACAAAAAGGCCACACTGAAATTGCTACAGACAGTGCCTCATCCCTCTTTCAGATTAAAAAACAGCTCTAACCCAATGGCATTGCACTTCGGGCCAGTGTGTCTCCTTTTCCTTAATTGATGCAGGGAGTGTTTTGCTGCCTGCATAGTTTTCTTTCTCTTTTCGTTTTCTTTTCAATGGCTGTACTCCACCACTTGCACAGGGAACTACTCAAGGACATTGTAATTCTAATCCAATCCTCACCTTCACCCGTCACTTTCTACAAGGTGAAATCTCACTCTGGTATTTTGGCAATGAGGGTGCAGACCACCAAGCACACAAAGCAGCAGTCAATCAAATTTCTGACATTTCTCTCCCGCCAGCTACTGACCCCTTCTACGACCTGTTTTGGCTAAGCGTTCCAAACAAAGTTGGCCCCCATGCAGAGGAGCTACGAGTCTTGACTAACTTGCAAGACAAGTTAAAATACCACATGCACGCCCACCATTACCTTGGTGAAGCTAACACAGATACACTGCTTTACAAGCTCTGGCAAAAATTGCATGATACGCCTGAGCGTGCAGCACAGCCCGACTCTCACATACAGCAAGCTACTGCAAAGCCCCTTGCTCATGCCCAATTCAGTAACAAGTTTTGGTCCATGCCAAATGTGACTTTCAAGGAACAGGAACAAGTCCTTAAGTACAGGACGGACACGATACACACAGACAAGCACACCAAACGGTTTAGCCATACGACAGGGCCTGCCACATGTCCTTTGTGCGGAGGATCAGACAGTGCTCCACACATACTTCTTAGGTGCAAAACATACTCTGAAAAAGAATGCATATAAACCGACACCACCACGCAGTTAGCCTTTGTGGTGAAGAGATCAGTGAAGGCAAGCTGGGCTCAGCAATTGTTACAATGGATGCTTGTAACAGTGAAAAGTTATCTGACCTTAACTTTGAACCACCCGATGACATTGAAAGAAACATTCCTGACTGGGTTTTGCTTCCCAACACAACAAAACCTTCCAACTAGACATCAAAGCCGTCCAGATGGCGTGTTAGTTATGCCCATTGAGGGAAGAGGCAGGCATTTGAATCCCAAACACGACCCCCAAAGGACAGAGACATACATCTTGTAGAATTTAAAATCTGCTCATATATAACCCGCAACAGACATTAGAAAATGCGCACAACCAAAATCAACCTCTTATCCAGCGTCTACGAACAAGGAGCCTCCGAGGCACCTCTCGAAACAACAAAGTCACACTTCATGTTATACTTCTTGGAGTCGGGGGCACAATCTACAATCAGTAAACCATAACTCCTCTACTAAACTTGGGCATCCCCACGCACAAAGTGCACCAACTAGCTACTAAACTACACTGCCATGCAATAAAAAGCTTAAACAAGACGTAAAATGCAGTTTAACAACAACAACAGTGATAATGGGGGATCTGGAAGGGGTACTGGTAGAGCAGCTGGCTTCAGGAGGGCTAGGCGCAGGCCGGATCGCATGGCTGACAACCCGCCGGATCCTCATTAGTCTCTGTTGTTTTTTTGTCTTTCGGTGGGGCTCTGGCTAGTGTGAGCACTAGTTGAGAGCCTTTCCTTAATGCACGCTGGTGACTTCCAGCGTAGACTTTGGTTTCTTTTAATGCGTTCCCTGCTGTTTTTGGTGCAAGCTCCTAACGAATGGGCTGCAGCCTGTTTTTTGGTTGGAGCAAGGTTCCTGGAATACAGAGTAAGCGTTCAGTGATTCTAATTCGTGTAGCATCCATCATTGTATAATTTCGGCGAGAGAGGTCATTCCTTACTGGAGCCATTGCTGCAATGCGAGGATGAATGATGTTTTCTTCACTAAAACGCTTGTAGGCAGTACGGCAGCCAGCCCAGCGTTTCTTGCTACATGCAGCTTCCAGTCTGAGACGGCACCGTGGCCACCTCTTATTTCCTCCGCTCCCTCTCTAGGATTGCTACGCCATATCCAAACAACTAACTTTCCAACTTTCCTTAATCAAAATAACAAAAAACTGTTCCCATTTGTTTTTAACTAGTCGATATTAAAAAAGGCAAGGGGCTTAAATGAAAGCCGTTCTCCATTGCAATAATTGTAAGAAAGACACTCTAGCTTCCTAGCTGCAATGTAATGATGTGCAAAACTTGAAACCCAACATGAGCTAATTTATGCCCTCCTACGCATGATGCCGTATCTTAGCTACATAATCTGAAACGAAGTCTCACACGACGGCTAGAGAAGCACCAAGAAAACAGGCTATGGACTGAGGAAAGTATAGTAGCTTTTAGTTAACCTCAGTTTTCTGTGGCTAGCAAGCAGTTTGCCTGTTTATGTACCTTGCCACAATGTGCAAGATTTCTACAACTGCATGCATCACACAAGAGATCAAACGAAGCCTGCAACTGATTATTGCAATGAAATTGACAACACCACCTGGTAAGTTAAGGGCTACAGCTACTTGTACAAGTTCTATCCGCGGCCAATCAGCAACTGCTATAGGAGAACCCTCAAACCTCATACATCGCACTAAAGGAACTGTTGGCCACCGTAATCCAGCGTCAGTGCGCTGCTGGTTGCTAGGCATTGGACCCATGTTGGCCCTCACTCATCCTTCCTGCAAGCGATAAGTAGGTGCAGCGCGCGTCAAAGTCAGATTTTGGAACAAATTGCTTGGACCTTGCCATTGTCACTCGCGTTTTGTTGGGTGATCTTGTGCGCTCACTCATAATTAGCACATACATGCTCTTATGCACAGACAACATCTTGCTTTGGGCTCAGTCAGTGTCACTTGTGAATCATGCACTGCACCAAACAAAGGATTGCTATGAATGAGCACAAGGGTTTGGCTTAGCCTTGCAATGGATCAAAGTGAGGGTGCCAAACAAGTGAGCAAGACGTGCAAAACAGGAAAGCCATTTCAATATCCTGACATGCTAGGATGGCAGCAATGAAGGGCTGGCTTGCATTAATGTCTTCACTTGCAACGACATGTTTCCCGATCAGTTTTTCTTTGGCTGCCAACGATCAAGAGCTGTGTTGAAATGCAGCTTTGGGTGCATCAGTGTATTCACCTTTTTTAAGCGACTGCTTTACATGATTAATGATTAATGCGGGAAGTGGTTTTCACCACCTGCACGTCTCTTGAAGAAAAATCATTACTTGTGCAGGGCTGAACGATTGAGCATATGTAAGTTGCGAGTTAATCGGACAGCAGACCTACCCGACAATCAAAGGCTTGAGGAGCTTCATGAGGCTGAAGCCTGCAAAGCTTTCCACCCCCAGCAGGTTCTTGAGCTCTTCGTTGCAGATAATCTCCCTGCACAGAATTCGGAAGTCCCTTCTTTGCGGTACAGGATTTTAACAGTACCCAAGTGGCTCCTCTTCCTTATTCATGTGGGGAGTGCTTTCACAGCCAGCAACACTTTGATATTGTTTCTAAAAGGGAAAAGCGTCACCATGAGTTTGTTTTGTGCAGAGGATCTGTTGTCTAACATCCTGTGTACGAACGATACCCTGATATGAACAAGTGTCAACTGTTTATAGGGGGTCGTAGCTCTGTTACATGAAACACGCTACATATGCACAATATCAGTCAGAACTAATGGAAAGCAAACTCGATGCATAGCAAAACGGTTGTCAGAAGAGGCAAGGCCAAGCTTTGAACACAGACAGAAGCCAAGACACGTGGTGAGCCAAGACACGTGGTGAGCCAAGACCCACGGTAAGCCCTAGCATTTCCTTGTGTATATGTGCCTCACCTTCCGTCGCTTGGGTTCTGGAGGCTGTTCTCTTTGACTGCAAGTCACACAAAGAAAGTGTTCATTCATGAAGCGCTAGCACAACAGTGATCAAGAAAGGAAAGACATCCTACAGAATCAAACAGGAGCAGGTAACAGAGATAGTTGGTCGTTTTTTTGTCTTGCCAATATGAAAATTAACAGCCAGGTATTGCGGTGGGGGATCTGAAACACATGACGATTGAGATTATTACATAACACTTGCTGGAAGCCTGCTTAAAGTAGAGAAGCTTCACGCACACATATACACACGCACATCCATATACACGCAAAACCCATGCACAGCGACCTTACTAGCGTGTCAGCACTCACAGTAGGCCCAAAACTTCTTGGTCATCTCAGGACGGGACATCTCATTCGTGCCTAGGAACACGGCTAGGGGCTCTCTAAGAGGAACATTTTTGGTGAATGCATTGTTACTCGATCCACCCTCCTTTGGCTCCTTTTTCTTTTTTTCCTTGGGGGATGCCTGTGTGCATGTGTGTGCATACATGTGTGTATGCATGTGTGTGTGCGCGTAAGTGAGTGAGAGCATGTGTGCAAGAGTGTGTGAGCATAATGATAGCCGGCTCTCTCTCTTTGCATCAGTAACCCAACCCTGCACCTTCTTGGTCTTCCTGGCTTTTTTTGGTTTGGGTTGCTCATCCTCGTCTTCAGAACCCTCATCAGGGCTCTCCGGAGGGGGACCTGCAAGGATACATGAAAGTACGCACAACGTAAAGTGGCTTCGCTAAGGAAGAGGAGCTGCAAGCACAAGGATGTGAACATGCACCAAGATAAGCTTGGAGGATATTTGGCTATGAAACACAAGCGTTCACAAGGAGGAGGAGCAGAAGCAAGGAGTACATTTGCATAAGAAGTGAGCTCACCAGCCCCAAATTTACTGTCCCCTTAACTCAAAACATATGTACCCCAAACATTGACTGAATTTGCATATAAATTGCCACGTTCATGCGCTAATCATATCTGTACCTCAAGCAATAACTGAATCTGCATATAATTTGCCACGTTCATGCGTTCGTATTCTCTCTACACCCTAACATTGACTGGATTTTCCGCGCACAAGTTGCCACGTTCATGCGTTTGCCTAAACACGACATTTGGCACCTTGCAGCCCCTCATAACAAGCGTACAGTCAACAGCTCTCTGACACCGTGGTCAATAAAGACGTTATGCGCACGCACGTGCACGTGCAACATGCTCCCATTTCCATACGCATGTTGCATCCCGCATGCACCTGTACTGTGCATACCATTGCACTCTCAAGGCCACACACTTACACACTACACACGTACACACACACACATGCAACACACGTACACACACATACTGTTTCGCTCACCGTCGCTGGTGTAGATGTGTTTGCTCAGCTGCTTGTTCATGCTGAACATGTTGATGGGCGGCTTGAACACAGTCTTCATCTTGTCATCGCAGAGAATCTGACGCTTGTCTTTGGGGTTCTGCAAAGAGCGTGCAATGACATTGCATTTCTCCTTCAGAAGACATCTCTAATGTGCATGCTTGCATGGACAGACCCGAGTGACATTAAGATTTTGCATTTTTCCTGGGGGGATTTTGCATGCACAAACAAGCGTGATACTGCATGCGCCATTGGGGTGCGTTTTACAGAGTGCGGGCGTGGAGCTTACAGGCTTGATGTTGCAAAGCTTCTGTACTGCACTTTCGCACTAGTGCACAGTGTGTTTGCATGTTGTATACACACATATACTTTGCATGAATTTGACTTGGACAGCTAACGCACGTACGATACATATGTTTTGTAAATGAGATGGATTAAAGCAGAAACATGGCACGGATGAAAGCTGGTGTCTATGGTCGAGCTATAATTACATCAGTCATTTAGACTGGCAAACACACAAACACGCATACGCACGCAAACAACACACGTCATGTGTGTATGCTTGACACACGCATCCTGAAGAAGGGAGACAGAGACCAGCAAGACGTGTAACCATTTGCGTTGAATGGGTTTTTTTAAGGCATAAAATCGATCGGGCCTCTCCATTTCAAACATTGATGAGGCCCCATAGGATATAGGGACAAAATGCTAAGCAAGCCTCCTGGGTACAAGTCAACGCTCACGTATAACAATGTGTTCAAAGATGAGCTAGCTTAATTCCAAAAGATATGCTCGTTCTGAATGGCGGTTGGAAGAGCTTCTGGTTACACTCCTATTAAGGCATTATGCCGCACACACAGTCAAATCCAGGCATTTTCACAAGTGTGTAGTATGCGTTCAGTATGAGTTGTGTGCGTAAGATATAATTGGACCGTGCTGTAATGGCACAGACAGAACCAAACAAGCAAGCACAGTTGACCGTGCAATGCTAAATTAATCGTATTCAGTTACACTTCTCAACTTTCCTCGAGGTGGAAATAAAAAAAGAACTGAAAAAAGCCACCAAACAAAGCTTGAGCTGGTAGTCACTGTGACAACCATCTTCCCGGTTTGTTCTCCTTCCTGTCCTAAACACGCCTTCCTTGAAAGTTGAAAAAGCCTGTATATCACTTTAATAATCAGGCCGCCAAAAGCAAACTAGACATAAACACACACGCACACACTTATACACACGCACAAACTAGCGTAGACACACACACACACGCATACCTGCAATCCGTGCTTTTTGATGTAGTCCCAAACACTCTTCACCACCTGAGAGCGAGCTGAAGTTTCTACGCCAATGAGGGCGCTGAGGGCAGGAGAAAGGTTGCAGGCTTTTTGAAAGCCCCCCCCGCCGCGCTTCTTGCCTCCAGAGCTTGCTTGAGGGCTGCGCATGCGTGTATGTGTGTGTATTTGTGTTTGCGTGCATATGTGCAGATATGTGTGCACAGATATGCATGCCCCTGTGTGGGCATGTTTGTGTGTGTGTGTGTGTGTGTGTGTGAGTGTGTGTGTGTGTGTGTGTGTGTGTGTGTGCAAGAGCGCGCAGTTGCACATGTTGCATGGCTACGAGGATAAAAATATGTCATTCTCTCACGCCATCCCAGTTATCCTTACCGCTCCTCGTTCTCCTCCTCTCCTACTTCTTCATCTCCTTTTTCATCTTCGTCTTCTTCTCTCTGTTCATCTAGCCATGCCTCGATCTGTGGAAAGAATAGGGAGCAGCAGATTGGTCTGTCATGTCAACGGCAGGGAAAGGAAGTTCAGTGGAGCTTGACACGTCCAGCGCTTGCACGCAGTGAATGCTGAGTATGCAGGGTAGCAGTATCATGCTTAAAAATACAGCAATTAGGTAAGTCAGAAATAAACCTCCTTCAACGAGCACGCACACGCACACACGCCAACGTGCACGCACACGCACACACACCAAGTTACACCTGCTGCTTGATGAGCCCCTTCTTGCCGCTTAGGTCCATGCCCAGTTCCTCCTCCAACTGCTTCCTGGCTTTCTTTTCTGTGTGGGTGGATAGACCAGGACTGACAGGGGTGAGGAGTCAAAGTTTCAGCTTGTCTTGGCAGCTGCTGGGCGCCTTTGAACATGAACAATGAGGCGCCCGTGCACTGTACCTGTCAGTGTATTCAGGTCAGCAGCTTTCAGTAGGGCTATGAGCCTCTTCTTGATGCCCTCGTCAGTATGGGCAGTGTGAGGGGGCTGGGTATTTTCTTCTGGGCCTTGGGGGCTTGCGTCCTGGGCACTTTTCGAACGAAGCAGCTGCTCGTTTTCATCCCCAAGTTGTTGCTTGCTCTCCACCCTGGTATGTGGATCCATCTGTTCAGCTAGAGGGTTGAGATCCATTTCACAAAAAATATAAATAATTTTTTATAAGATGCAAGATGCGGCAGGTATACTTGCTGGCTGACACATGCACACACACACACACACACACACACACACACACACACACACACACACACACACGCACACACACATACACACACGCACACACAAACACGCAAACACACGCACACACGCACACATGCACACAAACACATACACACACACACACACACACACACACACACACACACACACACACACACACACACACACACACACACACACACACACACACACACACACACACACA
>Ga0307945_1003242_pt1 | contig 13180 bp, 17 predicted proteins | sample OrgLakmetagen228_FD_201818 | JGI IMG/M metagenome (GOLD analysis project Ga0307945, IMG submission 201818) | Saline water microbial communities from Organic Lake, Antarctica - #228 | ecosystem: Environmental > Aquatic > Non-marine Saline and Alkaline > Saline | place: Antarctica: Organic Lake...
TGTGTGGATGTGTGTGTGTGTGTGTGTGTGTGTGTGTGTGTGAGAGAGGGCTTGCATGTGGACTTCCTACTAAACCTGTGGAGATAGAAGGCAGGTATGAGAGAGGGCTTGCACCAACTTGCACCAACACTCACTCTTTGTGCATTGACAACTGAGGATAATTTAACAGGCGTGTTGAAGTGGTCCATTGGGCACAGAAAATTTCACGGCTTCCACATGAAGTCTTCTACCACCTATTATCCACTACGATACTTCGGACGTAGTGAGCATGTTTAGCGACTTCTGATCACTAAGGATGAATTCTTTCCAAACGCAGTTATTGTTAGCAAATTATTTTAAAAAGAAAGATATGGCAGGTCGTGCGAGGCGCCAGGCCTTGTCAAGCTTGTGTGCTTTCCACCGTGGTAATTTTCGAAGCAGCGACTCGCTCGCGAGCCATGTCAGTAACACCCGCTACATGGCCATCGCTGCCGTTGCCGGAGAGCAATCGTCTTCTTCACAAAACAGCAATCGCAGCTCGCTTGCATGGCTCGCTGCCCTGCCCTTTGCCCTAGCACCATTGACAGCGAGCTGCGACGACGGAGGGACACCCTACAGCATGTTGGGTCTGGAGAAGAAAAGGCGGATTTTCTTCAAGTATGAAAAACGCGTTCGAGACAACAGCACGCTCAGCAAGAGCTTTGACTACTTCTCCAGCTTAGAAAAGGTGAGGGTGTGCTTAATTGTTATGCTTGCATGGGGGTGTATTGTAACAACCATCTAAGGAGCATGTACTAGTACATCTCGTGTATCTGTGTGCACAATCCTTTCTGGCACCACAACACCACACCAGCGCGAGTAGAAAGTAAAGAGCGCGCAGCCAATTCTCAGGCAAAAAGCCTTGCGCTGTTGTGTGCAGGAGGGTCACAAGTACATGCTCCCGCGTGGCTTGTTAGCAGCCCTTGTCCCCACCTACCCCGCTTCACAGTCAAGCTTGGAGCGTGCTGGTAGTTTGGATGGTGAGGCAAAGTATTTGGCTGGTTGCAGTACGTGCTTGAGCAACAGTCAGGACTGTGTGTGCACTCACGTTTGCATCAGGCACCAAAAACGTGCACGCACAATGCTTTCATTCAGTTACATGCACGATCAAGTGCACATGCTGGTATCACCAAAGAACCCGTGCATACATTTGCCATTAGACTGATCGGAAGGGAACGTTTTTTCTTATGGCTCCTGGTGATTTATGAGAAGGATGTTCCTTGGAACCGTCCCACTTGTACTTCGCGACTACATGTACTTCCTGCAGGCGAGCGCCCTGTCAGTGAGCAGGCTAGCCTAGAGCTTGGAAACAACAAGGCAGCCCGATCCATTTTTGACAAGTTTGACCTCAACGGGGATGGCCTCTTGAGCTTCGGGGAGTTTATGCTGGTTCTGACGCTGCTGTCCATTCCCGAGGAGGACGTAGCTGTCATTTTCAGGTGACTTTGTCAAGCCCTTGGTGCTTGCTGGAGTGGTGTAGACTGAAATATTGTTTTACTATCAAATGTACCTGTTGTAACATTTAGGATCTACAGTCCATCTTTGGAATGAGATGCGTGAGATGTAAAGGCACCTGCCATCAAGTCCAGCTGCTGGCTTACATATTACCTGTAGTGCCTTCTATAGACGAGTTCCTTATATGCCTCTTTGTAGTGCGCGCAAATTTCGGCGTTTTTCGCTTGCTTTTCTGCAAAAGTGCGTACCCTAAGGGGATCTCCTTCAGACTGTCTTTACCAAACTTTTTGAGAGGTGACATGCCTGGTGTTGGTGCTGGTACGACTGGGCCTGTAAAACCAACTATTTTAAGAATAATGTTATTGTTATTCAGAGCAACGTGCATCTAGGTACTGTTTCATGTTTCTTTCCTTGCAGCGTGATTGGTGCTCGACCTCCATATCTTCCTTCGTTCGCAGCGTATTTGACAGAGACGAGAGTGGTGCCGTGGATGCTGAAGAATTCACTTTGATCATTGACGAGCTCCGGAGCATGGCCAACATTCCACACAGCAGCGCCCAAGAGAAAAAAGAGTAAGGGCTGACAGCCACGTACCAGTGTTTAGCCCAGTTCTCAGCAACCTAGGGTCAATGCACTTTGTTTCTTAAACGTGCAAGAAGGTGTCATTAAGAGGTTTAGACAGATTTCCGGCAGTACGTGCACATAGCTTTGACCTGATGTGCTCTGGCTGTGATGGTTTCACCCATACGTCTGACTCAAGTAAGGGTTGTTTGCTAGGAATGTTCCAAACCTAGCCCTTGACCATTGGCCTGGAGCTAAAGAGCAAGAGCGTAATCGTGTAAAAGCAGTCTGCACAAAATGATGATGTGGAGCCATAGAATGGGCACTAGCTAGAGCCTTGCCAAAAGCCTGAAACTTGTAAGGTTTGTCATGGCCCAGTCTCTTGCCTTTTTGTACAGACATGAAAAGCGTGCGCATACAATTTTGGCCATTGCCTCGTCCTCAAGAACAACCTCATGATGATGCGCTCTGTAAGCACAAACAGCCGCGTTTTTCACGCATTAGCTACTCTTCACTTGGCTGCGTGATTTAATGCTGCTCCTCCCTTAACTAGCGACGCTGTACTCGCTGCGTTGTCCCTTCATGCACGAGAAAATACAAACTTAAAGCTCCAGTGGCTCCAACGGTTTGCACGCTGTGCATCACTCACCCACTCACCCACATCCGAAACCGATGCTCACAGCAGTTTATGAACTTGATGCTCCAACTGCTTCTGTGTTGTGCATCACTCACCCTCCTCCCATAAATCAATGCACACAGCAGGATATGGATTTGAAGCTCCAGTGGCTCCAATGACTTCATATTGTGCATCTTTTGCCTTCCCAATCAGGAATGCGGCCGGCCTGCTTGTATCTTTCTTTGGCGCGGACCTGAAAGGCGTGCTTAAACTTCCAGAGTTCATTGATTTTTTAAGAAAGGTGAGTGTTATCAGTGCCATAGCAGCCTTTGCCAAAATTTTGCGCTTATCCTCATAAATGCGAGGCATGGCAAGCAGTATCTTTTCTGGCATGCAGATCTCCAGGCAAGAAAGGTAAAGCATATACTCCTGCCTATGGAACCATTATATATTACATATCATATGCACTAACTGCCACACCCAACCTACCCTCGTATCTAATACTAAAGCCTTGAATGCTGCATTCAGTAATACCAAGCCCACCTAACCTGTAACCGCACCCACCTGACAGCTGCACGACGATCTAGTGGAGCTTGAGTTCCTGCACTATGACGTCACACGCTCTGGCACCGTACCAGGCATTGACTTTGCGCGCAGCCTGGTGGCTTCCAGTGACGTCAAACGTGTGGATGCGCTGTTGGACAAGGTACGTTGTGTTGAAAGAGGATGGGTGCCTTTGGAGGGGAATGTCAGTTACACATGATTTAAAGCGTGGGTACATGTTGAGTAAGGACGGGTGTGTTTGGGTTTGGGAGCTATAGCGGCTCGGCAACTAATGATGTGAAGCGGGTTGATGTGTTGATGCAATGTTGGCATTAATATGTATGTATGGAAAATTTCTGCGAGGTGAGGGTGGAAATTGAACCTCAAATTTGCTACTCTGAAACTTTGGATCGACGGCGCTAAGAAATGAAGATGAGGTATTGGGCAAGTTTGAAGGAGGGGCAGAGCTGAGCATGATTGAAGAAAAAGGGAAATTATGTGAGACCTTTTGCCGGGATTGCTTGCAAAGGGTCTATGAAGGGATTGGCTCCGAAGGTGCAATTTTGGGAGATTGTTAAGGCAGCCTTCCAACAGTGCAGTTGCTCAGGTCTGTGTAGCCTCTGTTGCTTAAGCAAATAAGGGATTGGCAAGTGAAGGTGCAATATAGGGAGACTGTTAAGGTAGCCTCCCAACAATGCAGCTGCTTGGGTCTGTGTAGCCTCTGTTGCCTAAGCAAAGAAGGGATTGGCAAGTGAAGGTGCAATTTAGGGAGACTGTTAAGGTAGCCTCCCAACATTGCAGTTGCTTGGGTCTGTGTAGCCTCTGTTGCCTAAGTAAAGAAGGGATTGGCAAGTGAAGGTGCAATTTAGGGATACTGTTTAGGTAGCCTCCCAACAATGCAGTTGCTTAGATCTGTGTACCTTTAAGGTAGCCTTTGTTGCTTGAGGAAGTGGTAAAGGACGAGCAAGGACGTATCTAATGACAAAAAGTGGCCATGCCTTTTTATAAGAAAAAGAGAAAAAGGGAGGGTATTAGTACTCATGGCATTTTAATTTGTTTGTCGATTTGATCGCAGGCAATGCAATGCTTTACCTTTGTGGGACTAAACGATTGACTGTAGTAACCCATACACCCTAGGTTCCCAGCGGACTTGTTTCATGCTGGTTGATCGTACAAACGCAGGCCGACCAAATCCCGGAGCACCTTGCAAAGCACGAGATTACACGAGCAGAGTTCAGCTCTGTTCATAATCTGTGTCGCAAAAAGCATCAGCTTACTGTGGCCCTGCAGTTTAGCCACAAGGTAAGATGTGTTACGACCAGAAATAACGAGATTAGTGTATGATGACTTTACATTTAAAATCTCCTGTCTATCCCATATGCGTCACTCGCACAGTTAATGCATCCCATATGCATCACTTGCACAATTAATGCTTGCCCAGCCTTGCAACATTTTACGCGTGACAAGCTGCCAGCACCCTCAAACTCACCCCAAGCTGACGGCACTGTGTTTGTGTGCCACGCAACATTCAAGGGCTGGCTGGAATCACTAACATATGCCATGTTCATGAAAATCATTAATGTGGGATGTGCGTGTGTACGCCGTAATTGCACATGGTCCTGGCCGCTCTTGACATATTGCTTGCGTCAATTTGATTCTTTGAATCTATGGCTATGTTTATTGCGAGGTTTTTCTTATGTCACCAGACGTTCACATCAGAAGAATCTGGCTTTCAATTATCACCCGAAACGGCGTGCCTCCTTTCTTTGATGTTCCTTTTGCCCATTTTAAGGTGGGCCTCAAAATCGAGAAGCCGGAGCTCCTCAAGATTGTCAAGCAGAGTGGCGGCACACTGCTAACTCCCAAGGTAGCGGTGCCGTGAAGTTCTGAGGAATTGTCGAGTCTCATGTGTACCCTCATTTGTGCCTACATCCGGAGGCGGCTCAGTCTCCTGGAGGGCCAATTAGATGCACTGCTGAATGGCGCTGTAAATATCCTCGGTCATATGGCTGGTGGCTGTGCATACCCCCTGTCATTAGAGGGTCCTTGCATACGTTTCAAGTTGAATGCCCGCCGCTTATATCCTAGAGCTGAGTTGCCTGGCATTCTTTTTACGTCCTTGGTCCCGAGCTTTTTCCTTCATTGTGTCCCCCTCTCCATGATCTTCACAAAAGATGGCCCTCAAAGGCTAAGAAAAATTTCAGGCTTTTTGGTTCTCACAAGGTGATCATGATGTGAAGCCCCTCTGCCTGAAGATTGAATCATAGCATCTGTTTACACCCAATCCTCTTGAAATGTGAGCAGGCCATATATCTTTTGATAAAAAAATCTACCCCACAGACAATGGAATGAGTTAGTGAGTGCAGGTGCAGGTGCTGATGGGGTGATTATAAAGGACTGTCACCTGCATTGTGCAACTGCAACATATGCTTGGTACTTTGCGTCTTTTTTATGTGGTGGCACATGTTTGCTGGCAGCGGTTACCGGCATACCAACTGACAACTGACTGACGTCTACCCTTGCAAGTAAACCTTGTTATTATTGTACGTAATTGCAGGTGCTCGACATCATATTTGCACTGCTGGGCAATGCTGAGGGAGAGCTAGACACACAGGCCTTCATTGACATCCTTAACCGGAGGGACTCCATGTACAATAGAGATCAGGTACCAGCTTTTGCGTATCCACAGAAACTGGGCGCAGCATGTGATGACACTGTGAGATATCAGACTATGTCCTCAGCTTCTATCATGATTTCCCTGGTGCCATTCATTTATTCAAATCCGAGTCAGAATTAAGCCGAACATGACAACTTGCACCCGAACATGCTTCATACATGCTCATTCAGCTTATAGGGAACAAGCCTCTAGCAGTTGTCCAGTGCCTGTGCCTGCTCCTCATCAACCTACGTTTCAGGAAGTCAATATAAGAAGTATACGATGAGCAAGGTTCCGAAACTGCTGATTTACAATGTAATGTCGATCAATTGGCTTAAATGTATTTGACGGCACAATCTTACACAATGTCTAGGATTAGCCAGACCCGTGCATGTGTATGTATACGCCAAATTTATACAGTCGTTTCTGCCATTATGAACGTTACCAAAGGACCTTAAAAATCGGCCTGGCCAAATTCAAACAGGCATGTTTACCAGAGTTGTGCATCGTAAAAAGTTTTGCTACCGCCCCTAATCCCCATATCGGGGGGGACATTGATCAAATTGTCCAGAAATGTTGGGTATATAATCTTTATATTGGAAGGGGGGCGGGTGGAGTGTAAGGTATAATAGTATGCTCCCTTAGCTCTTGAAACTGTGAAGGGCCCCAGAGTGAAAACGTGCAAATGCTGGAAAAGTAGTATTTCTAGGGGTGGGGGTGCTCTGTTTATATATTGTTTTGGGGAAGGGGGATACAAGTGTAGGCGGTATGAGCGGTATTCCTGAGTGGTGAGTTTTAGACCCAAATCGAATCCCTGTAAAGGCTGTCTTTGGTTGAAGGCACTTTCTTTGGTGGAAGGCTGTCTTCAATAGAGATCAAGCACCTTCGTTTGCTTTCTACATGAGTTGTCATGCCTGCAATGAATGGAATGTTCTGCTCATTTGTCTGCTGTTGTAACTGAGGCCCTCTGCACACCTAGAAATAGTAGCTTGAGGGTGTGTTTGGCTTCAAGCCGACCAGGCCTCACAACCTTTAAGCATCTGGTATTCTTCGTTGGGTACGGGAGCTTTGCAAGCTGCTGCAGGATCACTCCATAACGACTAGTAAGACTGAAGCTGTCCAATCTCCAAGGCCTGCCTGCCTATGCTGTACACGGTTCACACACCATACAGCTGCATGCTTCATGGTTTACGAGAATCTCACTTTTGGTCAGGATAACCCTGATATTGTTATTACTTTCAACAAAAAGTCCATGAAGCGAGTGTGACAAGAGTGTGTGTATGTGAGTATGTGTGTGTGTGTCACAGCACAAACAGATGACAAGCGCTCTTGCCATCCCAACTTGCTCATGCTTTCATCTTTTGCAGAAACCACCCAAGGAAGGCTTCAGGCTCTGGTAGAGACCGCCTGACTCAATGGTGGATACAACAATGGGTATTTAGTTCATTGGCTCGAAGCATAAAGAACAAATGAAACGTGTTTTTGCTGACACTAGCGTATGGTCAAGTATTGTTTGCGTTACCTGTCTTTAATTGCTCACACTGATGTCAGCAACCTCTTCTTTACCGTGTGGGTCTGCAAGCATTACTGCACATAAGGTTTTTTTTTTTTTGGTGGCTTGCTTTTGTTTCAATTTATGGTCTAATTGGGTCTGGTACAAATAAAGAAAAGAAAAAAAGATCAGGAGGATTGCAGGCTTGAAACCGGCTCCTGATGAGAGTTGGTGATGCTACTGAAAAGGGCGCGCCTGGTATGGACAAGTCCACAGATGTTACACCTTAGGCCATCTGTCCAAAAGTGCGACTGCTAGGCTGCGTTATTAATTAATCATTTTTGAAATGTGAGGAGTGTTTTTTGTAGCACCACAGACTTGTAGCACCTACAAAAAACTTAATTAAGGAAAAAGGCACAATGTTGTTTGCGACATTGCAGCAAAAGTAAAAGTCTTCACTGGAAAGCACCAGCGTGCAGTAAGAAAAGGCTCGTAGAGCCCCACCAAAATTGAAAAAGAGAAACAACAGAGACTATGAGGATCCGGCGGGCTGTCAGCCATGCGATCTGGCCTGCGTCTAGCCCTCCTGAAGCCAGCCGCTCTAGCTACCATTTGCCCCCCCTTATTCAGATCCCCTATTATCACTGTTGTCGTTGTTGAATTGTAGTTTGTTTCTTGTTTCTGTGATCTTTAAAAAGTTTTGAATTGCATGGCAGTGCAGTAGCTAGTTGGTGCACTTTGTGCAGAGGGATGCCCAGGTTTAGTAGAAGAGTTTTGGTGTACTGATTGTAGATTTTGCCCCCGACTCCAAGGAATATAACATGAATGAAGTGTGACTTGTACAATCAATCAAAACGGATTGGCCTACACAACAATACACAACCACCTGTACTAGGCGCTGCTTTACTACACAGGTATAAACTCCACTGAAATTGCAGGTACACTACAAAGGAAAAGCCTCAGTCAAGCCCACTTAGTTTAGTTTAGTTTAGTTTGGATTACAAAAGTTTGATTTACAAAAGCCTCCAGCCTGGCATAGCTGCTCAACCTAAAGGTCCCAACAAATAAATAAATCAAAAAGATCACAGCCACTAATGAATTTGTAAAACTCTGAGTTACGTAGGGGTCTGTTTGTGGGCAATGGAGCACCAGAACATGAAACAACGTGTCAAGCATATGTCCTTGCACCAGCATTTTGAAACAGAAATTTGGGAACAGGAAAGCCTGAAGGGAGCTCCAGAAAGCACACAGAAAGGACACCGGGAACTCAAGAAAGTTTGCACAGATGAGTCGCACAATTGAGAGAACAGAACAAAAAGGAAAGCACATCAGCCAAGCAACACCGCGGGTTCTGCGGCAGACAGCCCAGAGGACAATCTTCCCCTAGACCTTCACGTCCTAGCAGGGGCGTGCAGCAAACAGCGCACTTTATTTGCTAAGTTCAACAAAGAGGTCTACAAGGGAAAGCTCGCAATGCGCTCACAGGCACCACAGTGGCCACGTCTTGGACACCACAAGGAACTCGCAAGGAAGCGCCCTTGCACTAGCATTGTGCACTTCTCAGGAACTGCTCTTGCTTCACACGCACCCAGAACTTTCTGAAACACCTCTGAGAGCCCACTAAGCACCATTAATAAAAATGCTAAAGATTCCAATACGTACTGCACCCCGAGGCACATTACGACTTCCCTCCAAATATGGGCACTAGTTACCAAACAACAGTTTGCCAGACCCCTAAATTTCGACCCTAGCTACCAAGCCTACTGGAGTGAAAATACTACAAGCACACTAGTGATACGGTATATATACAGAGCAAGCACTAATGCCCTTGACACGAAATTTACAGGCTGCAAAAACACAAGAACAACAAATTAATGTAGGGGGGTGGGTTCTTCGAAGTGGCATGGGGCAATTGACAACAGACCTCAAAACCAGCTGAACGCCGCAAAGGAACAGCACAGACCTTTGCATCATTCTCCAAGGAGCCTCCATTACTCTCCACATCGTCCTTTTGGGTGTGGACGTCGCCATCTACAACACTCACACTCTGAAGCCTTTCAAGGAACTGGGTCTCAATTCTCAAAGAGTTACGAAGCTTGCCTCCAAGCTCCATGTGCACTCTGTGAACTTTTCTGCTAAACTTGTCCATACGTACTAGATGTGCCCTTTCCAGTACTGTTATCAACTCTCATCAGGAGCTGGTTTCAGGCCAAGCCTGCGACCCTCTTGATCCCCATTGATGTTTCCTTTCCTTTTCGCGGTGGAGGAGCTTTACGGGCGGTACTCGGTACCAAAGTGGCTCCTTGTCCTTAACTAATGTGGGGAGTGGCTTTCACTGCGATGCCTGCGTAGTTTTGCCTGCGTAGTTTCTTGTCCGTACCAGACGTGCCGCTTCCAGTACTGTTATCAACTCTCATCAGGAGCTGGTTTCAGGCCAAGCCTGCAACCCTTTTGATCCCCATTGATTTTTCCTTTCCTTTTCGCGGTGGAGGAGCTTTACGGTACTTGGTACCAAAGTGGCTCCTTGTCCTTAACTGATGTGGGGAGTGGCTTTCGCTGCCTGAGTAGTTTTTCTTTTTCTTTTCAATGGATGTGGTGGCGGTGGAGGTTTGGTTGTGAGAGCTGCTTTTTAATTTGGTGCATTGAGGTTAGGCTATCTGTGGCTATACGGGAGTAGCCGTGAATGATTGCAGCTGCTGCAGCTGCTACTAGCACTAGTAGCTCTGCATGTATTGAGAAGCACTACCTGCTCAAGCCCTCCCATAAAGGTGTTGTTCAGCGTTTCCTTCACCGTGAGGAATGAAGAAGGCATAGGCTCAAGTATCACTTAGAGATGATGGATGAAGAGCGAGTTCGTTACAAGTTACAAGAGGATCATCTAAGCTGGCCCGACAACCAAATAACTTGCCACGCTCAATTGTTGGCAGTGACGATTCGTGTGATTTGGTTAGTTGGTTTTTCAGTTGAGGTTGTTTTGCCTAGTCTCGTTCAATAAGCTGGCGAAGCCAGTTTATTGAAGATAGCATTTCCTGGTTTTGATATTGCGGTATTCAATTAGCTCAGTAAACTATGCAATGCTCAGCCAGCAGGTTGAGTAAACTTCCCAGCTGTCACGACAAATCATGGTACCAGCTTAAGCATGGATTGCAAGTATGAGCCATAAAGGTGGTTTTTAACGTCTCCTCCCTTTCCACGCGAGAAGGAATCGACGGCTCAAGCAACGCCCAAGAGGAGATGGTACTTAGACAAGTCTGAGAAAACAGCGAGTTTGTTACAAGAGGACCATCTAAACTGGCCAAACAACCAAATAACCATAAAACCGTTGTTCACATTATAAATCCAGGGAAAATCACACAATTCGTACATGCCACTGATTTAGCATGACACAGCCCTGGGGAGGAGAGGCGCGGCAGCCGACTAGAGTGTGTGTGGTATAGTATATGTCAGTGTGTCAAGCAAGTTGGATTTGAGAAACAGCAGAGAAAGAGAGAGAGAGAGAATCAGGAGAATTGCAGTCTGTAGTGCAGTTCCCAGCCTTTGCTCGAGAGAGACCCGACCCTGGCCTAAAACATAGATTGTTGTGCTGAGACTTATACTTTGCAGTGACAGTGATTTGCTATGACAAACTGTAAATGAGTTAATCACATCAATATGATAAGGGAATCACATGATTTGTCCACGCTGATATAGATTATATAACAAGCCTTTCTTCTTGTCTTCTTCCTTGGTAATACCGAGTACTGTAAAGAAAATCCTCCACCACAAAAAGAGAGGAACAAATCAATTGAGGTAAACTTTGAAGGATTAGGAGGTTGTAGGCTTAACAAGAAATCGGCTCCTGATATGAGTTGGTACCAGCGCTGGAAAAGGCACGTCTGTTCAGGTAAATATATGTGTCTGTGATGCTTTTGAGGAGGAAACAGTGGGCGCTGTGTATTGGATTATTCAAAAGCTGAACTATACATTGTGTACACCCCATCAGCATAAATCTCTGCTTTTACTTCTACTTTCCACTGCTCGTGTACGCAGAATGGCCTGCGGAGCTTCTCAATCCTAGCTCTCAGAAAATACAGAGCCACATGAAAAGAAAATATGTATCATTTAAAACTTTCAGTTCCTCTAACCCTCTATAATATCCATGAGCTCATCAAAGTCAGACACAACAAGGTTTGCGCCTGCCTGCACAAGTGTGGAGGCTGCCTGGCCAGTGGTCAGCCCAACCACAGGTATGCCTGCGGCAACGGCGGCCTGTGCACAAGTAGAGAAGACAAGCGCAAGCACATTTATTGATCTTTGGTGTAAAACTGTAGAGAAAACACTACACAGGCAGTGACTGATACTTCATGCTCCATGCACATAAATTGCAAAATGGTCTGTGCTTTGTTTGCTGGACCTTCCTAATTTTCATTGAGAAGGAGCTGTGAGGTCTACCAGGTTTGCTTTTTTTGTACAATTTAGATGGACGACTGCTTGTTACCTGAATGCCTGATGGAGAATCCTCAAGTACCAGTCCAACAGAGGGATTTGACTCCAATCCAAGCACACGCAGGCCAGCCTGTACAAGGTAATCGTGCAAGAGTAGATTGCGCTATGTAAACTAATGTTTCTTGGACAAGCCTAGGCTGAGTGCAATACCTACCCTAAACTAACACAAAAGTCTTAGCAGAGAAGGGGGGGGGGACAAGCGTGTTATAAGACTTTAAGTGACGAAAGAAAGGCTTCACTGGTTTTAATGTCACAGCCACCATATGCCTAAACAGGACATGGCTCAAGTGCCTGTACCGAACAACTGTCCGCCCTGTAGCTACAAAAATGTCAAGCCTCTCTTTCAAGGCACTCAAACCTGTGTACTGTAGCGCACTTCTACTTTCTTTCCTTGATGCCTGCTAATTCATTCCAGGACGGACTTCCCTTCTCTTGGACACTCAACTTCTAAGGATAATTATGAAGTTCTCCAATATCTAACTCACCTGGTAAGGATCAGGGTAAGGTTTGGGGCGCGTGCACTCTTCGCCTAGTATGACTGCCTGCAGTTTTCAATGTGTCCAGTGGTCAGTTCATTGGTTGCTAGACACCTCAGAGCAAACCATAACGAGCAATTGAATGTTGCATTCGGTATACCTTGACTCTGAATAGGAACACGCACCTCAAAGGTTTTCTCAAGCCGCAGGCCGTTCAGCATCATCTCAGCATTGTCTCGCGGAGCATTTGTCACTGCCACACTACAAGGGATAAGCAAAATCGGATCGTCAGATAACAGCACAGGATAATTGGCGCAGCAACTGAGTATGCTTGGGTTTTCATTGCCACAAGGCAGCATGGAGTATCGTTGCCCAAGGTCCCAAAAGATCAGTAGAAGCACAGCCTGCCTGTTCGTGCACGTCTAGTTGTGACGTTGGAAAGGAATAGATGATCTAATGCTATGCCCATATATTGGGTGGAATCACACAGTAATTTTAAACTGCTTAGCGTGCCACAGTGACCTTTTGGCATGTATATTCGAGGAAGTTGCTTTCAAGGCCAGAAAAAGGGTAGCAAAAATGCATCACGCAGAATCACGCAGAATCACGCAGGCAGTCATGCCTCTCCCCACGATGATCAAGAAAAGGGGCCACTTAAAAGCAGCTTTCACGAAGGTTCCTTCCACACCTTCTCAATTCTTTTGAACGTATCCAGTCCATAAAGCGAGCGAGCCCTTTCAGAGGCATAATGGTGGAGCCTGCAAGCATGAGAACATAGAAGGATTTAACCTGTTGTTAAGTCCTTCAAAATCAGTCCAGCAATAGCGTGCATTGCAGCGTGCTTTGTTTTCGCCTCTGCTTCTGTTCCTAACCAGGAG
>Ga0307945_1003244_pt1 | contig 13173 bp, 16 predicted proteins | sample OrgLakmetagen228_FD_201818 | JGI IMG/M metagenome (GOLD analysis project Ga0307945, IMG submission 201818) | Saline water microbial communities from Organic Lake, Antarctica - #228 | ecosystem: Environmental > Aquatic > Non-marine Saline and Alkaline > Saline | place: Antarctica: Organic Lake...
TCCCCCCCTCACCCCCCGGTACACACCTGTCCAGTGTACGTTGCGAGCAGTGCCAACGTTTCCTGCCACCTCCCCACAGGCCGTGTGCGTACGAGGGCCTCCCAGTCACCGTCCACATTCGCACGCACAATGTGCATGTACGGCTTGGGGCACTTCTTCATGTAGCGGTACATGGCGCTCTTGAAGAGGTCGCTGTAATGAAGGAGGGTTTTAAGTTGTTGAGCGCTAGTGCTTTAAAGCTCGTTTCTCATGTGGGAGTGTGCTGTACAGACATCAAGTTTGAGTGAATGACATGCTCTGATTTAGTTGCTGCGGTATACAGCAGTCCACGAAAGGGTGGTTGAGAGGGAGGGGCTTTGTGCGCTTGAGCTTTGTGGTGATTGCTCATTTTGTGCTCAAGCGAGATTAGGTGAACCTGATATTAATAGAAGTATGCATTTTCTCTCTCACAAAGAGCAGAGCACAGCTGCCTTAGACAGGGAAGTGAAGGGAGGGTTGTGTGCGAAGTCTTCTGGATGACCTGAAAGGGTGCGTGCTTTTGAAGTTGGTAGGCGAGTGCCCTGCCTGAGTGATTGAGGGGCGAGCTCTGAATTGTTGCAATCTGATGAGGAGGCGGCAAAGGAAAGAAGCAGCAGGGGATGATTTTTGAAACCTGCTGTCATAAGCGTTTACTTTGTTGAGTACGCAGAGGACTGCTGTGGTGCCAAATGAGTGAGGCGTTTAATCCGTAAGCTTCAGAATAAACTGTTGATTAGTCTGGAGATAAATGTTGCGCTCCATTAAACAGGTATGCTTGACTCATGCCTTGGTAGGGTCGGCCAGATTTGACAATATTGTACATTACTGAGATACCTCCCTGCCGACATTTCAAATTGGAGGTGGAAAGAGTCGCTGAATGGACCCTCTTTGCTCTAGGGGTGATGGGAGGAACCCTCCTCCTTTGCAGGCACATATGCACACGAGACCCTCTAGTCCTGGTCCAAAAACGTTAGCAGTGCATGATCAAGAGCACACACACCACACCTACCCTCTGCAACCAAACCCGACAGGCGCAATGAGCAACTCACCCATTGAATACATTTGCAATGAGCAGAGCATCAGCCAGCCGGTTGGCCTTAAAACAGCTCTCCACAGCCGCCTCGTAGTTCCCTACGTGAAAGCACAGAGGAAACATGGAGACAGGATTTGCATGGTATGCACATCTAAACGCAGTACCGATGAGGGAGTGGTGAGGGGCAGGCAAATAATGCTATTCACTGCTGCAGTAGCTCCAAAGTGCACTTGCAACCTTTAAATTAAAGCATGCCACATCACCTGCTTTGCATTTACAGGGTTCCTCAGGTGCGCTATAGTCGCGCAATCACACCACACGAGTACATCTACCAGGACGAGGTGCACGCAGTCAGGCATAGAAGCTCAAACAGACATGCACACCACACGAGAGACCCTGCATCACACACCTGCAATCATGGCATGCTGGATGTCTTCCTCCAGCTCTGTGGAAGCATCCACAATGCTGCCATCTGGTGTGTGTCTTCCGAAGTGCCCATCCCCGTCTGTTAGCACGCTCCCCTGGCTGGGGCGAGGGGGGATTGTGGGGTCTGGCTGAGGGGCAGGGGGCGCAGCTAGGATGCCCTGTGTTCACAGGAGTGTGTGTGTGTGAGTGTGTGTGTGAGTGTGTGTGTTTGCATGTGAGCACAGGTGTGTGTGTGCATGCGAGCACAGGAGTGTGTATGTGTGTGTGAATGTACGTGTGTGTGTTTGAATGAGAAAGTACACTTTTGTTTGTGATTTTACTATTGTTCATATTTGCTTGTGGGTAGATAAGCTTCCTGCACCCGACCAGATATGGAGCTTGTGATGGGAAGCAGGCACGATCCCTCTCTGGAGGGAAGACCAGCTTCAGGGAATGCCTGCTGCTGCATCCCAACAACAAACACTCAGTGAATGGGCAAGCAGGCGTTTATCAAACACCCTTTCCATGGCCGTTGTGTTGGCGAGCAACAGCTGCATGAAAACAAAAACAGCCTTGAGAGAAATGCGTGCAACAGGGAAACAACCTACTGTACAAGGCGATGTTTGGCATGATACCACTGTCCCCTGTTTTGAGCTCTCGCCGCAAGCACGTAAAAGCAGACGAGGTCTCAAGGCCGCTAGTGCTAACGATAACTCAACCCAATTTCATTCACATGCTGCAGGGATTCAGAAAGGCAGGAGGTCTTGTGCGCTGCTTGCAGTCAAATCACCAGATGCTTGTCTAAACAGACCCCGGTCGTAATTGTAGCAAACAATTATTCTAGCGCTCAAATTCTGACGTGCTCAGGTGCTTGTCGCACAAAAACTTACAAATACTTTCACCCACCTCCTCCGGCAGCTTGTCAAAGAAGTCAGGGTCGTCTTCAGCACCACCGAAAAAGTCCTCTGGCGCCTGAGATTTCCCTGCAACGTATGAACGGCGTACGCCGGCTTTGTTTTCTCCTCTGCACTAATTCAGACTTCAAGGCAAAACTCGACCCGGAAGCATACCCTGAACCGCAAGCAACACACCCATCTTCCCTCAACACTGGTTTGAGGCTACAATGGTGTGGATCGACCTTAAGGCATGTGAATGACAACATGTCTTCACCACCGACTCTCCTCCACCTGCTTACCAACTTACTTAAGTGACGTTGCTAAATGTACAACAGGTGTGAAGCAACAACAGGTGTGGAGCAACGACAGGTGTGAAGCAACAACAGCACAGCCTCGGTCGGAGGCTAATGGCAGAGCCTGACCTGTAGTTTCCAGCAGACGCTACTACAGGTTGAAAAAAACGACCGCAGAAACACAACCTCAACCTAGCACTGACTTTCTGTCGCCACCATCTCATGCTTCGCAGAAGAAAGTTGCCAGCTGCAACAAGGAAGTCTTTCAGGCCTCATGTATCGACTTGTCGGTGACAAGAGATTGTTGGTCACGAAAACTTGCTTGAACGTGCAAACAACGCACAAGCAAGATGTCGCAACACACAACAGTGAGTTTGAATTAGTACACCAAGAAGTGTCACCCTCCCTGATCTTTGCTGTACAGGTTGGAGTCAAATTACAACACACTTACGCTTATGCTCGATAAATCATCAAGACGTACCATCAGGTGCCAAGCCTAAAGCGTCCATCCCCACAGCTGCCATGTCCACACCATTGGCTTGGGCCACAGCGGCCGCTTTTTCTTGCTGCACAAACACACACAAGGAACAGAGTGTACGTGGGTGTTGTGTGTGTGTGTGTGTTTGTGTGTGTGTGTGTGCCAGTAGAGGCAGATTCATGGGGGCAATTCGAAAACTTGAGTTCAGCCTTCATGTGAATACTTACGGCAACAGAGAATGCCACTACATACCTACTGTGATTCACACTTTTCTATGCACTCATGTTTCAACCCCTGACTCACACACACATTCACCTAAACACACACACATACTCTTGCACCGCACCTGTGCAACCACCATGTCTTCAAAGCCAAGCCGCTTCAACAGTTCTGACCGACCATTACCCTGCATCAACAGTTGGAAGCAATGAATGTCTCTGTCCTGATGTAGTGATCCTGAGGGCAAGCTTGTGCAACAGATTGCTTGAAAGAATGTTAGGCATTAAAGTAAAGAGGTAGAAAGAGTTGTGCGCTGTTACCAAACCTAGCAGACAGGATTAAGGCAGCAATACACGTTAGGAGCAGCAAGAGGCTCCTTAGACAGGACCACTAAAGTTCCATAGCAGCACAAAACACACACAAACAACACACATACACACACATTTGTGCATTAGCACACTACATTTACACACACCACGCAAAAGCGCGCACCTCAAACAGAAGCGACAGAAACGACCAAGCTTCCGATTCATCCACATCTCCTGCGCTCACGACGCTCAAGCTCAAAGCTTTGTTTGCGCAGTACTCCTGTGAAATTTGGGGGGGCAGGTGCAAGGTGGGCAACAGAGGATAAGAGTGACGAAAACATGGTCCATCCATGCTCCTTACTGACAGCGAGCTCCATCAAAACGCGGGACGCCTGACAATGTGTTTTAAATGCCTGAATGATGTCCTACTCAACCTCTCATAGTGCAAGGTGAGAACCAACTGATAGTGTAAAAGGTGAGAACCAACTGATAGTGTAAAAGGTGAGAACCAATCTAGCAGTATAACGTGAGGACCACCTGAACCACCTGTATGTATGAGAACCAAAATGAGTGTGTAACGTGAGAACTAACTGATGGTGTAACGTGAGGACCAAGTAATTAACATCTCACACCCAAAAAGTGGGAAAGGCGCAATGACGTGCTTTGGTGGTATGACGTGCTTTGGTAGTATGACGTGCAAGAAGAGAACCCAGTCATGCAGGCATGCAAGCTCTGGGTGTTGGAGAGGTGACGATGAAAGCTGCAGGCCCGCACCATTGCAGCCCAGCGCCGTAGGACGATCTTTGAACGACAGTACTTTGTACCACTCACCTGCAGCGTCTGTTTCTCACCCCCGGCAATGGCCTGCTCAAACTGTAGGGAGCGCTCCACAAGCTCGTGCTCCGTCACCACCTGCACATGAGAGCATCATTACACAGTGGTGTGTGTGTGTGTGCAGTTGCATAGATTAAGGGAATCGCCTCCTTTTGCTATCCTCAGTTCACGGCCATACATGGTGAGCTGCAAGGAGCACGCATAGCAGGCTGGCTTGAAACAGCACGCAACTTCCAGGGCTTGACAAATCACGGCTTGTTACATGCTTGCAAGGAGGAGCCGGCTGGATCCGTCTCCTCTGCTCTCTGGTAGGACACAAGCCAGCCAGCATTTGTTCAGGTAATGTGCTCTGTCAGAGACTGCAACGCTGAGGAATGGCTGTGCACAGCGCGGACAGCCGCTAACAGTACCGGTCGTTACTCATTCAAAAATACATTACCAGGCCTTGCTTGTGTGTCGCCTCTCTGGCAACAGCACAGCGGGGAGTGATGCCAAGAACTTCAAATGCACGGGCACACACAAGACTGACGCATGCCCACACATCCAGGCCTGTCCATTCCTTTTCAACCGTGGACCTTGCACACGTGCGCGCACACACCCACACCCACGCACCCACACACCCACACCCGCGCACCTGTGACACTGTGATGGTGCCATGGTCCCGCAGCTGCCCAGGCCCCCCGTGGTGGGGATCCACAGGAGTCTTGTGGTTAGCAAAGCTCACAAGCCTGCCCCCGAACCCAAAAGACACCCCACAGGGCCGTTTCATCCACTGGGGGGCTTTACGCAGGGGCTGGGCCTCGCCTGAGAAGACAAATGTGTATGTGTGTGTATATGTATGTGAGTGGTATTGCACGTGTGCAAGTAGGGGTGTGTGTGAGTGAGTGAATATTTGTATGTGGGTTGGTGTATGCGCGTGAGCGTGTGTGTGCTCTTGTACAAGTGCAAATGTGTGTGTGTATTTTGTGCGCGCGCGAGAGTGTATGTGCAAAAAGCATCGACAATTTAGTCACACAAAGACGTGCCCTCAGCATATTTGCATATTTGCATGAACAAGGTAATATGAGGGACCCAGAGTCAAAGTAGGCGTAAGGTTTCCCAAAGCGTGAAGCTAAGAAACCTTAAGCCTGTATTACGGTGAATTTGTGAGGCATAAAAACTTGCATACATGATGCAATTCTTTGTGAAGTGTGGGATATGACCCTCATGTTTCTGTCTCGTTCCGAACAGGCACATGGTGGCCCAAAGAAGAAGGTGGTTTTAACAACATTTTGGAGGTAGCTTGCTCAAAGGTGATGCATGAAACGTGACAAAACGTGACGACCAGACCTTCAGAGTTGTCACACAGACCACGAGGGGCGACATGCACGCTACTCTCTTATACATCTTACTCATTTATATATATTAGAGAGAGAGAGAGAGAGAGAGAGAGAGAGAGAGAGATGAGAGAGAGAGAGAGAGAGAGAGAGAGAGAGAGAGAGAAAATAGAGAGAGAGAGAGAGAGAGAGAGAGAGAAAAGAGAGAGAGAGAGAGAGAGAGAGAGATGCGCGTGAATAGTTGCGCAGCCACTTGTAGCACACCCTTTACACTGACAAAATGGACATCAAATTATACATGCCTCGCCTTCAAACCTAGTTTGTGCTGCTTTTTCAACAAGCCTGCGTGTACGGAGCCTTAAAGCCGTGCCAGCCACAGTTTTGAACGCACGGCCGTTTTCTGCTGCCATCCCTTCCCTACCTATTTCGTGCTGTGTCACGGAGAAGTCTGGGTTTACAGTCTCAGCCACTTTGCCGGAGGTGCAGGCATGCAGGTTGTGTACGCCTACTTGGCCATCAAATGATGAAGTGGAAAACACGCCAGGGAGTTGGGGGCACCACTGCGCGCGTACACATACCCAGTTGTGAAAGAATTTAGAAGCACTGCTTTGGGTTACTAGTGCGTGTGCGTAGTGCAATCGTTTACGGATGTGTGTGAACGGCAGTTGGGCGTACGCACGAGCACGAATGCTTGTTAGCGTTTAAACATTTGTACTCTCTTTTTACTATTGTTGGAGGATAAAACTTCTTGCATCGAATCAGAAATGGCCTGCCTCAAAGTCTAGAAATAGTGACTAAGCTCCCTAACTAACAAGTGCTTGATGGATCGTATAATTTGTTAAAGAGGAACCGGCCACCTTAGTAAGTGACGTGAGTAGGCTAAAGCGCTCTGGCCTTTGCGCCCTGACACGCACGTGGGATATGACACACAGCTTGTGGCAGTGTGCAGAGAACAGTTCAAAATAGGTCAAATCAAGTACATTCTTGTGACCGAGCTTATTACAGGCGTGCACGTCCAGCCTGCGCGCACCTGCACATCAAAGTTCCAGTTCCCTGTCCGGGTAGGCAGCTCACACATGATGTCTGTGCTGTGCACGTCCCAGCAGATGGTGCGGTTGTCCTTTGCGCTGGACAGCAGCAGGGAAGGGTCGTGGGGAGACCAGGCCATGCCAAGCACACCCTGCGTGTGTGTGTGAGTGTGTGTATGTGTGTGTGTGCGTCCAGAGTGTGTGCATGCCTGTCTTCTTGCACAGCCATGTGGAGGAGGTTCAGAGCTCTGAGCCTTGCGATGCAATGAGGGGCTTAGAATGTGCCGCCCGTGAGAGCAGCCAAAGTCCAGGGTCGGACGGAACTGTGTATGCACACTGAACATGATTGTTAAACAATCCACCTGCCCAAAACACCAGCTCATCAAATATGTGTATGAGTACTCAGTTCTGGCCATCCCAGCCAGCATCACTAAATACCGTCCATCCTTATACAACAGCATTGACAACAGCCTTTGTTCATTTAACTGAACGTCTCAACGTACGTGTGTGTATGCATATGAGTTTCATTTGGCCTCGCACACATGTGCTAGCGCAAGTGTCCAAACAGGTTGTAACCAGGCTTGTCGAGATACGCCGTACTTCAGCTTTCTCGACCGTAATTACGGTACCGTACCGTAATACGCCATACAATACGGTGCAAGTACGGTCTGTTTGAAAAGACGGTGTCCGACCGTACAGTATGGTGTTACCTTACTTGTACGGTCTGACCGTAATTTGGCCGTTTGGCTCCAATTTTGGCCCAAAACACTCATGTCTTTTGCAACCATAATTTATGGACAAAAGCACAAATTAATAGCCAGAAATCAAGTACTGCGTCCGACCTTTGAGTTTCCATGCAAGCCACTGCTGAACCCTTCCCCCGAGCTGATGCAGCCCCAACCCAGCCTCAGGGTCGTTCAGGAAAGCATTGTGTGGCGTCAGCACATAAGAGGAGCGTGCTTGAGGTGGAAATGGGAGGTGTTTGGGGCAGAGAGGCCTTTATGAGGCCATTTTTGCACTGGCAGTGCCAGCATGGCACCGTACCGTACACCGTACCGTATTTACCGTAATTACGGTTAAGTACAGTGTGACAATTACGGTAGTACGCCGTAATTTAACAAGTACGGTGCGTACCGTACAGACCGTAATCATACCGTACCGTACAACTCGACAAGCCTGGTTGTAACGCACACACACGCACACACACACACAACACGGTCAGAGGGTGCACGTTTAACATGCACTTGAGAGCACGTTCAAAATACCCTCACATGAATACATATAAACGCGAGGACCCACAAAACATGCTTCCTGTCGCACAAACCACACAGACACACACACACCTTGGAGTGCCCCACAAACTCCTTCAACGGCGACACACTGTTGCGCAAGTCCCACATCTGCAGTGTGGGTGAGCGGTCATCGTCGGATGCGACCACAAGCTGGGTAGCTACTTCAGGGTTCCACTGCAGCACGCTGGCACGCCGCTGGCTGTGTGTGTGAATGCGTGTTGTGTGTGCGCGTGTTGTGTGTTTGCTGGCTGTGTCTGTAAATGCATGTTGTGGGTGTGCGTGTGTTTGCTGGATGTGTATATGTATTGAGTTGTGTGAGTGTGTGCGAGTGTTGGGTGTTACTGGCCGTGCGTGTCTACAAGTGTTGTGAGGGCACGAGCATATGTTGTGCGTCTGGCTGTGAAGAGTGAAGGAAAGAGCAGGAGACGTGGCAACACAGGCTTTGCTGCTGTGAAAGGAGGGTTGCCAAACAAAGAGCACACACACATACTTACACACAAATACACACACGCACACACTCACACATATGACAAACACTCACCTGCTGGGGTCACGGAAGCTAATGACAGGCTTCTGGCGCTTCAGATCCCAAACCACGGTCGTGCCGTTAGTGCTGGTGGAGGCCAAGATATGCTGCACTTTCCGGTTCCAGGACACGCTGGTGATTTCGTTGCTGCCCTGTGCGGAGCCGGCTGGTGGGGTTGCTCCCTGGAGCAGAAATCGGAGTAGGAAATAGCTTACACAAGTTCACTGTACATGGATAGGGAGGTGAGCAAGCCGTTGCAGCTTGCAATGGAAGGTGAGCCCTGCACAGGGGCCTGATCCCACCTTAAGAGCTGGGTACAGGGAGGGCGTGCTGGGCTTGACGAGATCCCAGATGCACAAGTCGCTGTCTGCCGCCCCCGTGGCGAGCAGGTTTGGGCTGAAGGTGTTGAACTCAAGGCCTTTGACCTGAGTGTTTGTGTGTATGTGTGTAAGTTTGTATGTGTCTGTGTGTAATTGTAGTGCATAGATGTGTGTGTACATGTGTGTGCGAGTAAACGTATGTACAGACTTGCATGTTCATACAACATGCAGGCAAACACACGTGTCTGTTTGAGACGCACATGTGTCTGTGCGAGCATGCAAGTGCGTTTATCTGTGTGTGTTGTGTGCGTATGTGTATGTGTGTGTGTGTGTGTGTGTGTGTGTGTGGTGTGTTAGTTTGTTTGTGTGTCTGTCTGCATGCGTGTGCGTGCGCGTGTGTGCGTACTTGTGTGTGTATGTTGTGTGTGTGCTGTGTTTATGTTGTATGTGTGTGTATGTATGTGTGTGTGTGTGTGTGTGTGTGTCTGTGTGTGTTGTGCTTGCTTTGAGGAATGGCACAGTGGCTTCGCTCTCCTTCCATTCCCGTTCGTTTCCTGACGAAAGACGTCGTGGAATCAGCAGGTCGAGGAGAATCGTTTTTCTTTGGTGGGGGAGAACACTCACCGCTCCTGTGTGCTTCTGCATCCTTGCCAGGGGGTGGGCTTGCCCTGCCAGTATCGCTGCAGGATCCCACAAGCACACAGAGCCATCCGCCAGGCCTCCAGCAATGAGACCCATCTGTAGGAAGGGGGGGGGGAGGGAGGTGGAGGGAGTGACCGGGAGAATGCACGTTCAACGTAGATCTCTGGCATTCTGACATAACGTGCTGCAAACCCACTGAGCAAGTTCTGTAAGTGTACCTGAGGGTAGCTGGGCTCAGCCTGGAAGCAGGGGCCCCAGGCAACCCTGCTGAAGCGTTCTGGGGCCTGCACACTGCCCAGCACTAGCGGGGCTTCGTTCCTCGTAGAAAAGTCCATGGACACGAGCTGCACACCATCGTTTTTGACACAAACAAACACAAAGGGTAAGCAGTTTTGATGGCGTTGACGATGTCATGTCCTGTCCAAAACGAGACACACCTCCAGAATCGAACTGGTGCTGAACGTGCCATCGACCGCTCCTGCCACTGTGCCCGCTGCCAGGAGGGGGTGCCCATTGTGCTGCTTGGGTGACCAAGCACATGTGGCTGAAGCTGCATACTGCTTCAGGGCAGGCATTTGCAGGTCCCTCTCCCCCAGCTGCTTGCTGCAGCCCTCCTCTTCTCTGCAGAAATCCAACACTACTGCTAAATTTTAAGACTGCTCTGCCAAAAACAGGACAAGTTTGTTTTTCTTGTTGCACGTCAACAGACTTTTTAAAAGCAGGAGCCCTGTCACTTCCCTTGATGACTGCACTCTCGTAAGCATGACTGAGTCCTCTACCCAGCCTGTGGATCCACCTGTCTACATCATCCCTTTGGCTTCCATTGGAGCTTCAGCGCGGCATGCCTCGTCCCTTCCTCAACGAAGCTCTTCAGGTACTAGCGTGGGTGCCACAACGAATTTGTGGGCTGTCCAACCCTTTTGGAGGCTGCTAGTAAGTCATAGGGGAGGAGCCCAGCCAACCTGCACAAACGCGCATGTTTGTTACGTGCTGCTAGTGCACGCAGGGGGCACACTACGCAAGTGTCCCACCACACCCCGACAGAACCGCGCTGCGCAACGCGGGAGATGCGCTTCAGACCTGCCACTTCAGCCACCAAACCGGACCTCCTCAGCTCACAGCATGTCCCAAAAGGCCAGCCTTGGGGTCTCTGCACGCGCGGTCGTCCGTCAGCCTGTGTTGGGTTTCCTGCAGCGCCTTCCAGCACTGCTGAAGCAAGTGCTTGCTGGAAGAGGTAGCATGCCAAATGTGGGTGGGTCAAACGAATGTGACAGCTTTGAACTCTCCTTGTTTACTAAATCACTTTGTATCAGGTTCTATTTTGTTGACGAAGGTGCTGACGCTCTTGTTGCTACAGGGTATGGCTAGAGGGGCAGTGCTGGCAAGCATCAGCGTGTTTCTTGGGCTGCGTGCGTTAGGCATGGTGCGTGCCCTGGTCAATATCTGTGTGGATGCTGCTTCCATGCATAAACTAAGCATACATACTACATACTTGCTTATTTAAGCCGTCTGACGCGTGGTATGTAATATGACGTGGTACGCCCTATAATGCAATACAGGGATCCCACTTTACTGCTTGCCTCGCAGCTCCCCAGGCGTGGCGCTACTGCCGGTGGAGGAGAAAAGCGGGCTAATGTGGCTCCGTTGCACGCAGGCATTGTGTGGATCAGGTCTGACCTGCGAGTCAGCGACCATGAAGCTTTGGCAGCAGCAGCCACAGAGTGCAGCAATCTTGTGCCTTTGTATTGCTTTGATCCTTGCGAGTACGGGAAGGTATGTGATATGCTACAGTGATCAGTTTGGCAATCCGAACTTCTCACCTTAATAATTGTTTGCAAATCTCAAGCCTCTGCAATTTGCCCATGCACGTTGTGGATTGCAATATGCTTCCAGGATGCTTCAAGCTTTGAGCGCACGGGCCCTGGGCGTGCTAGCTTCATCGTTGAGTCCGTGAACAATCTACGCCAGCAGCTGCGAGGGCTTGGCTCTGATCTGGTTGTGCGTGTCGGTGAGCTTTGTTAATTTTGTGTTTCATGCTAGTCATAACATGTTTACGCACTTGTAATCCCGTAGCTTAAGTGCACACTGTGGCGCTACACTACCCTTCTTGCCTACACATCAGCTTTAACCTCACCCCTTTTTGCACAGGACGCCCACAAGATGTGTTGCCTCGATTAGCAGCTCAAGCAGGAGCACAGGCAGTGTACTGCCACAGCGAGGTTTCTGCTGAGGCTGTACAGGTATGCACAGGATAAAGTTTGCAAGCGTGCTTGGACTTCAATAGGCACTTTGCTTTAGGTGAGGATCACCACACCCTAAGTATTCGATCATGGCTCAGTTTACTGCATGGCAGGTTGAATCCAGCACCCGCGCGGCCTTGCAGTGCATGGGGGTGCAGCTTAAAATGTTCTGGGGCGGCAGTACGCTTTTCCACGCGGAAGATCTACCCTTTGAGTAAGTGGCGTCCTGTTTGATCACCTTTCCGCCCTTTCAATCCAAAGATTCTGACCTGAATGAACTATTAGATTGTGTCCGGCAAGCCATCTCCCCAGGGGTCGGGTTGAGCTACATAAGGAAATATATAAATGCCAACCTTAGGGAACTCAGGCCTCCTCCTACTCTGCTCTGCAATATAGGCGGAGTGCTGTTCCAAGCAGTTACGCCCACTTTGGTGACGCGCTTGCAAACGTGCCTGTACGAGCGCCCCTGCCCTCCCCAACAATGCTGAATGGACTTCCTGTCGGCAGCTGGTACGTGTTCTGGAACTTCAAAAAAGGCTAACTTGAATTCAAATACCTCAATAGCTTACGCTCTGCTTTTGTACAAGTCACATATTGCTGTGAGTGGCAAGCACAGAACTTGTTTAACTCTCTGGCTTTGCTCTCTTTCAACCGCAGCATTGATGCCGGGGAGGTGCCTTCCTTGGAGCAATTAGGGTTTGCAAGGGAAGCAACTCAGCTTTTCAGTCTAGGACCAAGGCCGGTGAATGGGCTAGGGACTGGGAGGCTAAGGGGGGGTGAGCAGGAAGCACTGAGGCACCTGCAGGCTTTCATTTCCGATGTCAAGGAAGCTCATGCGAGGTGCAAGGGAGGTGCCGACCTTCAAGGCGAGAATGCAGGCCCCGTTTTCTCATGCAAGATCAGTCCATGGCTGGCCCTGGGCTGTGTGTCACCTCGTACCGTAAGTGGCACCGGTGCCTGCATGTGCAGTTAGCAGTCAGGCCTTGCTTTTTGTGATGTCCCGATAGCTCTAAAACACTTCCATCACCACCTGCCCAATATGCGTCACATGCAACTCACGGCAGGTGTATCATGAAATGCGGCAGCAGCTGGGCATGGCAGGCAGGTGCCAGGGTGAAGAGCATCAGCAACCTGGGAGCAAAGAGCAGGACGAGAGGCAACAAGATAGCTTGGGCAGCAATTGGCTGCTGTTTGAGCTGTTGTGGCGTGATTTCTTTAGGTGCGTGTCTTGCAAATAGAAAGGATGTCTATTTTATATACAAACCAGGAGGCGCCCAGAAAAATCTTTGACAGGCAGTTGTAAATTTTGGGCCTCCAGCCAAGAA